>Ga0070749_10001002_pt1 | contig 19102 bp, 36 predicted proteins | sample VirMetDEL_Nov_18_FD_75180 | JGI IMG/M metagenome (GOLD analysis project Ga0070749, IMG submission 75180) | Aqueous microbial communities from the Delaware River and Bay under freshwater to marine salinity gradient to study organic matter... | ecosystem: Environmental > Aquatic > Marine >...
AGTCGTCAGGGCAGCGCAGCATGCCCGCTCGATCCTTGCGCATCTGCGAGCGGTACCACGTCACGCCGCACAGGTCGCACCTCACCTCATAGTCGCCGCGAGGTCGGTTGCGAGGGAGGTGTCTCTTGATCGTGCGCATAAAAAAACCCGGAGCCGAGTTGCCCCGGCCCCGGGCGGAGCAAGACATGGCCCGAAGGCCAGGTCAACCTTACGCGGAGACGGTGCCGACGACCTCGGTGCCGGTCTCTCCCGCGGTGTTGGTCACCGTGGGGCGATGGAACGTCATGATGCCGGTGCTGGTGAGCCACGGGGTCAGCGACGCCGTGTCGAGGTAGGCGAAGTGCTCCTCGCGCGAGGTGCCACTCACCGCCGCCAGACCCGTCACCGCGCAGGTGCTGGAGGCCAGACGGTTGATGTACGTGTTGCGCCGAAGGTCGACGTTCAGGCTCGCCGCCGTCACGAAGCGCACCAGGCCCACCGCCACGCCGCTCGACGCACCCTCGATGATGTTGTCGTACATCTTGAGGCCGTGCGCCGCGTTGAGGTCCATGAAGGACGTGCCCACCGCGCCAGCCGTAGCTCCCACGCAGTGGTTGTGGATGAACTCGAAGTCGTCGCCCGTCACCGTGATGCCGATGGTCACGATGTCGTCAGCGTCAGCGCCAAAGTTGATCCGACAGTTACTGATGTGGCAGCCGGCACCGCTCACCGTGGTGGGAGCGGCAACCGTCACGCCCGCGTTGCCGGACGACGCCAGGTTCAGGATGAAGTTGCTCAGCGCGACGTTGGCGACGTCGAACAGGAACGTCGACGTGGCAGTCGTCCAGGTGAGCGTCGGGCGAAGGCCGCCGTAGCCCAGGCCGATGATGCGCGTGCCAGCGACGAGGTTGCTCATCTGGTCCGCGCTCGAGACGTTCTCGGAGTGACCCGGAAGCACCGCCACGATGTCGCCCTGGCTGGCGCGGGCCTGGGCCAGACCAGCGTTGAGCGTCGTGTAGAGCTTCGTGCGAACGTCCTCGTGCATGCCATCGACCACGCCGCCCGAATGCACGTAGGCCACGACATCGCCCGTCGGGATGAACACTCCCATCTCGGAGGCGAGGCCGGCGCCGATCGTGTAGCGCGGAGAGTCTGCGAAGTTGCTGAAAGGCATGCCGTCCTCCTCAGGCGCCCACGAAGTAGACGCCGCGCTTGTCGCTGATGGAGCGAGCCCAGCGGGCGCTGATGCCCCACTTGGTCAGCTCCTGGTCGTTGTCGCCCCAGCTGCGGCTGCGGGGCTTGCGGCGCCAGCGGAAGCTGAAACCGTTCTCCGCCGTCGTGCGGTAGGCGTAGTTGGTCGTGGTCGTGTCCCAGTAGACGTTCTCGACCTTGCCCAGCTTGTAGTCCTGCTTGACCACGTTCATGGCGTTGAACTGGCCGGCCTCGGGCGCCTTGTCAGACCCGAGGATGACGCTCCATGTCGGGCCCTGGTCCACCGGGCAGATGATGTCCTTGAGCCGCAGGTTGTCGGTGACGATGCCGTCGTGACCCGGCAGCTTGCGCACCGCCGTCCACGCCTCGGTCACCGCGCCGCGCGAGGGCGACAGCGGGGTGGCCATCGTGTTGGAGAACGTCGAGCCGTCCGGCAGGGTGTGGCTCGCGCTCGCCAGCGACACGCCGTCACCGAGCGTGTAGCTCGCGCTCTCGGCACGGATGAGCAGCAGGGTCGCGTCGACGTCGGCCGTCTTCCACAGGGCACGCTTGCAGCGCTTGGCCGCGTTGATGACCTGCTTGTACTTGCCGTCCTCGAGCGCCTCCTCGGTCACGATGATCTTGAGGCCGAACTTTCGAGCGATGTAGCGCTCGATGTAGCCCTCGCGAATCGTGCCCAGGGGCATCTCGGCGCCCTCGCCGAACTCCGACGCCAGGCCGGGGCCGCCCACCTCGAGGTCGTCCTCGTAGTGGTCCTTCATCCCCATGACGTCCATCCACCGAGGAAAAACAGCCTCCTTTTCGAGGTTGTCGCTCTCGTCGGTGACGATCTTCTCCAGCGTGTTCTTGAGCGAACGCGCGATGACCGAAGTGGAAACAGGCATTGTTCAGTCTCTCCTCAGACGCCCAGGATGGTGGTGGCAGCCTGGCCAGCGCGCTGGCTGGTGTTGGCGGTCACGATGAGCTTGACGTTGGTGCCGGAGAAGTCCTTGTTCTCCGCCGTCCGGCTGATCGCCAGAATGCGCCAGTCGAGCGCAGCCGTGGTCGCGTGGCTCGAGATGTCGATGCGCGGGTCCGCCGTCCCAGCCGTCGTGTTGCCGGCCGAGAAGTGGTTGACGTTCTCGCCAACGAACGCCTGGTAGGCGGCAAAGGTCGTGGCGGTCGTGTTGTCGTCCACGTCTGCCTCCCACGCGCCCGCCGTCGCCGGCACCACCAGCGCCCAGGGGCGACGCGCCTCGATCGTGCCCCAGGCGTGCTGGTTGGGGATCGAGTTGGCCGGCTTCATCACCTCGCCGTCCCAGTGGGGCTCGAAGCCCACCACGACGCCATAGGGCGATGCCGTGTCCTCGCAGATGTCGATGTCACCAGTCGACACGATCTTGACGACGTCTCCGATGCTCAGCTTGACCGAGTTGGAGTTGTCGTCGGTGAAATCCGTGCCGGTCGCGATGGACCAGCGCTCCGGGGCCGGGCAGCTCTTTCCGCCGTTGTAGGCGGTGCTCCAGCGGAACCCGTACTTGTGGGTGTTGTTTGCCATGTCAGAGCATCTCCTCGTACATCTCGGTCGTCTCGTTCACGATGGGAGCGAAGTCGTGCTCCCCGACCTCCCGACGCGCACCGAGACGCCCCTGCATCTGCGTCTCCAGGATGCGAGCGCGGTCCATCGCGATGTCCTGCTGCGCGAGGAACTCCTCCATCGGCAGCGCCATGATCACGTGGCCCTTGTACTCGAGCGTCTGGCCCTCTTCGCAGGTGACCACGCCTCGGATGCGGGTGCCCTGGCGGCTGTACTCCACCGGGCGGTAGCCCTTCCAGTGGTACTGCATCCAGGCGTCCTCATCGCCGCGGAACACGCCCACGTAGTGGAAGCGCTCCGGTTCGTGGCCCTCGAGCTGAAGTGACACGCTGCCACCAATGGGGCGCGGTCGTGGGTCCTTGCGGCCCTCCGCAACGGGGGGCTGCTTGCTGACTGGCTTCTGCCTTGCTCCAGGCGGCTTCGCGGCTGCCGACATTGACCGTCCTCGCCCTGCGCAGGTAGGCGACCTTCCCCGGACGGTCAGGCGTTGCAGATGGGGACCCCGCAATCACCGCTCAGGCGCGTGGAGTTGGCATCACCACGCGGCCGACTCATGAAAGATACGGCTGCGCCAGGCGGGCTGTCAACCCTCCTTCTTGCCCATGTCCCTCGCGTAGAGCTGATAGCGCTCCTTGGGCGGCAGGTTCGGAAACGCGATGTCCGCCATCTCGCGGTCGAGGTCGGTCATCTTGTAGCCGGAGCGCGCCGCGACTGGAGCACCCGTGCCGCGAGGGACACCGGCATAGCGGCGGGCCTGCGCGGGGTCGACGTCGTGGCCACCGTGCCGATGGTTGCCCAGGCGGTAGCGCTTGCGCACCTCCTCCATCACCTCGTCGAGCGTCTCGAGGTTGTCGGGCTTGCCGTCGCCCTGAAGGCTACGCGGCGCGGTCGCTCGCTTGTAGGCCACCTCGGCCTCGGCGGCAGCCAGCGGGTGAGCGAAGACGTCGGCGTGACGGGCGCGAATCATCAGCTTGGCCTGGTCGCCCGGAGCTGAAGCGTTGACCCGAGCAAGCTTGCGCTCGACCCGCAGGTCCGTCAGCTCGGCGTCGATGTCGCGAGCACGGCCGAGGTAGTCGTCGTGAACTTCCTTCGCCATGCCCTGCTGACCGGACGCGGCGACGGCGTTGTTGTACGCCTCGAAGAGCTGGGCGCGGCGCTTCTCGGCATCGCGAATCTTGTCTTCGTAGGGGTCGGGAGCAGGCGTCGTCGGAGGCGGCGGCGCGACGCGGCGGGATGCCTCGAGCTCAGCGCGGAGGCGCTGCGCCTCTGCCTCTGCCGCCTCGGCCCGGCGAATCTGCTCTGCGAAGCGGTTCTTCTTCTTCTCGCGACGGGTGGGCTCAGGAACGACGAACTCGCCCTCTTCGGGGATCTCGAAGTCGTCCTCCTGCTTGTCTTCCTCTTCCAGGCCGAGATCTTCGACCAACTCTTCATCTTGCTCCGGCATGTCAGTAGTCCTGTCCGCTGAATGGTTCGATGGGGTCTCCGAGAGGCTTGCCGTCGAGCTCGTAGCGGTGCTCGACAACGCCGTCCTCCCTCGCGTGCGCCACCACCTGAAGGCGGCCCGCCAGCATCAGCTTGCGCGTTTCCTCGCTGCCCGAGATGTCGCCAGCCCGCATCTGGAGCAGGCTGAACTCCATGGAGTTTTCCGCATCTCCCACGCGCCCCAACGGCAGCTGCCAGGGCATCTGGTTGGTGAAGCTCACCATGTGACCGAGGTCGATGCCGTGGCTACGCAGCGCGTCGAGCGCGATGATGCCGGCCGACACCAGCAGCCCACGCGGCAGCTCGCGAGCAGAGCGCGACTGCGAAGTCTGCGGCTTGACGATGAGGCCACCCTCCACGAAGTGCTCGCCCTCTTCGCTGTGGTGAAGCGCCTGCGCGACGAAGACGCGGTCGAAGCACGGCTGCACCTTGAACGCGACGTCCGGCACCAGGTACTCCAGCCTGCGCTCGTCGAGCAGGGGCGGAAGGCCAAGCGCCCCAGGCGGAGACATCTTCTGCTGCACAGCGCGAACGATGCGGTCCTTGAGCGACTCGAACTTGACGGTGTCGTCGATCTGCATCACTTCACCCGGCCTTCCGAAATGCTGCGCCGCACCCAGAGTACCGACTGGTAGTGGGAGTACGCGGCGCGCACATCAGGATCGCTGCTGTTGGAGGCGGCGCTGAACAAAGCGATGCTCGCCTGCTCGCACTGCCTTTCCATGTCCTTGACGAACTGCCTCGTCACCGGGTCGCCCAGCCATGCTGCGACCTCCTCAGAAACCTCACTGGCCATGTCTTGCTCCTTCACTCAGGCGGGCTTCTTCGCCGCCTCACGCTTTGCGGCAAGCGCCTTGTTTGCCGCCTCGATCTCATCGAGGGTGAACTCGACGTTGTTGCCGACCATGTACCCCTTGAGTGCCTGGTAGGCGCTGACCGACTCGCCGTCGCCCTTGGCGACCGCCTCCGCCATCGCGATGCGAAGCTCGACCATCGTCGCTGAGCCGTCCTTGAGCTTCAGGCCCACCCGAGCGGCGAGCTCCTCGGGCAGCTTCACGCGACGCTCATCGGTGCGCCGAACCGTCTTCAGTGTCTCGGTTGCCATATCCATCCTCACGCTTGTGGCCCTTCGGGGGCCGGTCCAGCGGCGCCGTTGGCGCCTTTCGGTTGCGAAGCCTGTCCGCCCTGTATCGGCTGCGGAGGTTGCTGCATCGGCTGCGGCGGCCCCTGCTGGAGCAGCGGCACCATGTCGTGCAGGTCACGTGCCTCCAGGTACATCTGAAGCGCGCGTGTGCGGAAGGCGACGTTCTGCTTGAGGATGTCGTCCTGCTGCCCGAGCGTCACCAGCTCCTGCGCCTCGGCAACCTTCTGCGCCTGCGAGTTGAAGCGCATGTCGGCGGTGACCATCACCTCGTAGCCCTGCTGGTAAAGGCCGCGACCGAAGCGGACCTGCTCGGACTCCTTGAGCCGGTGGTTGAAGATGTGCTGGATCTCGTCCGTGGGCAGGTGGATGGCATTGAGCCTTCCATTGCATTTGAGGACGGGACGAAGCACCTCGTACGCGAAGTCCTGAGCCGAGACGCTCAGCGTTTTCGTGGCCTGTTCAACGCGAGTTGCGATACCTCTGAAGGTCTCGCCGCTTTTGCCAGCGGCTCCCGACAGCACGTCCGGCGACTGGATGGACGACTGCGCCTGCTCCATCGACAGCCTCACCAGGTCGAGCAGCTGCGGGTTGGCGGGCTTGGCGTCGAGCTGCATGATGTGGTTGCGCAGCTCGCCACCCGTAACGCCCTGCACCTTGTTGACGCCGCCGGGCGTCCACTCGAAGGGGCGCTCAAAGTCGACCAGGCCGCTGGTCACGATCACCGAGCAGTTGGCTAGCGTCGCGCTGTCGGAGAACTGCGACGCGGCCGTGTTGCTCATGCGGTTGAGGTCTGCCTGCTGGCGCCCCGGGCCGATGCCGAGGTTGCCGGCCGGCGGCACGAGGAACTGCCCGTGCGTGAACATGTAGATGGGCGTCATCTCCATGGGCGGCGGCAGCGCGTTGGCGTTGTCCGAGTCCTCGTCGGCCATCCACGCGGGCATCATCGGCGGCGGCAGCTCGGGCTGCTGGAGCGCCATCTGTGCTTCCTGCATCGCCATCGGGTCGGCGCCCGGCTGCATCAGGAACTCCTGAGCGGCGGCACGCTTGCTGGCCTCGCTCTCGTAGAGACCTTTGTCGGCGAAGTAGCTGTCGCGCTCCTCGATCTGCGCCTTGTAGCGGGCGCGCTCCTTCCAGCTGGGCTCCTCGTGGATCGACAGCTGCATCAGGTTGCCGGTCGCGTGGTGGATGTAGCCCTGGACCCAGCGCGGGCGCGTCTGGCCGGGCAGCATCTTCCAGCCCTCGTACTGGAGGATCTTGTAGGAGCCGCCCGACTCGGTGCCCTCGGGCTTGTCGATGCCCTCCACCTCGGCGACTGAATCCGACAGCGGCGTCTCCGGCTCCTCGTCCCAGCTGGGCTTGGTGCGCATGATGACCGCGTCGACGCCCTCCCAGCCCTCCATCGCCTGGAGCTCGTGCGCCTTCATGTTGTGGATGCGCACGTAGTACGGGCAGTTGGAGTAGTCCGGCATCGGAGCGCCGGTCATGTAGGGCGTGACGAACTCCTCGCAGCTCAGCGACTCGTGCCGGTTTTGCTTGCGGAAAGAGTCGTAGTGGCTGTGGACCGTGACGTCGCCCGAGAGGAACCACTCGAGGATGGCCTTGCTCATCTGCGAGTAGAAGTCGGGAATGTCCTCGCGCAGCTGCCAGTTGCCGTGCTTGGTCAGGATCTCGGCGCGCTCCTTGTCGTCGGGGCCGAGTGGGATGACGTTGAAGACGCTCGTGCGGTCGCCGAAAATCTCCCCCTTGTAGCGGGAGACCAGGCGCATGATGGCCTCGAGCATCTGCGGCACGTGGACGTTGGCCGCATCCTCGAAGGGGAAGTCCTTGGGCGGCAGGTCGCACAGCAGAATCTTCAGGTCGGCAGCGCGCCGGGCGCGGTAGTCGGCTGACCCCTCCCACGCCTCATCGAAGTCCTCGACCATGGAGCGGGCGATCTCGCGCAGCGCCGCGACCCCACCGCTATCCTTGCGGTCGAGCAGCTCGGTGACGAGGTTGGGCGCGTCCTCGTCGATGTCGAGCTCGGGGAGCTTTTTCTCCCCACCCGGACTGCGTTCCGCGTCAAGCGGATCCTCTGCGTAGAAGCGCTCTTCGTCAGACATGCATCACACCCGAGACCCGTAGCCGTCTCGCCCTCGATACCTTCGCTTTTCCCAGGAATCCTCATCGTCGTCAACCTGATGCAGCTTCGGGATGCCCTTGCGGCCGTGGCTCGCGAAGGCGCAGGCGTAGCCGATGGCGTCGTGCCAGTGGTCCTCGCCGCCGTCCACCGGAGTCTCTGGGTCGTTGGGATCGGTCTGGATACCGGGCAGCGTCGTGATGCACTGCTTGCAGCAGTCGAGGAACATGAGGCCGGGGTCGGTCGTGCCCTCGCCGTGGTCCTTGAGCCGGCCCAGGATGCGCTGAGCGTTCATGGTGCGCGAGCGCTTGTCGGCGGGCACCCAGGTCACCCCCATCTCCGCCATGACGTCGGCCTTGCTCTTGCCCGAGTTGCCGCGCTGCTCCCATAGCTGCGTGTCGGCCGGCCCGGTGATAGTCGAGCGCTTGCCCTTCCACAGTCCCATCATGATCTCCGTATCCCGGATCATCTCCGCCACCTCGCGGTCGGTCTTCAGCTTGAAGCTGCGCTCGCGCTCGCAGATGAGGTTGTCGTCCGGGTCCATCGCCCACCACAGTACTGTGCCCGGGTTCTTGTAGCCCCAGTCCATCGAGCGGAAGCGGGGCCACGTCGGGTCGATGCGCGTCGTCGGCCGCACATGGATGCGCTGGTTCCAGACGCTGGAGTAGAAGGCGCCAGGCGTCACCCACCAGTCGCCCTCGAGCAGCGCCTTGCGGATGTGGTCGGGCTTGCCCAGCAGCGTGCGCTCGTAGTCGGCGACGAACTGCTTGTCAGGGTTGTCCTTGAGCTTGGCCGGCAGGTAGATGCGCGTCAGGTGCTCGACCTCGCCCGAGTCGGGGCGCACCACCTTCGTCTTCAGAATCTTCCGCCCCTCCGGAGCCGGCGCCACGAAGTAGTCACGCACCCAGTGCGGGTCGTTCTGCGCAACGCCCTGCATCTCGGTGACCTTCATCACCGGGTTGCTCATCGAGCGCACCTTCACCATCGTGCGCAGTACCGGATCGCTCGAGCGGGCGCGGCCAGAAATCTGGTCGTACTGCTCCTTGGTGAACTGCACGAGCTCGTCGAAGCCGATCCAGCTCTGTGCGTTGACGGTTCCGAACTCCGCTATATAATGGTTGGCATCTTCAACCGTGAGGTCAAATGTCTGACGCCAGCCAGCAGGTCGCATCGTTGCCGCCCCCGTATGGATGTCCCCTTCCGACGCATCTCGAGCGCTACCGAGATAGAAGTGAGGGTAGGACGGTGATTCATAACGGGTACGTGTTTGAGGCTGCCCCCGGTCATCCCAAGGCAACCAAATGGGGCTTCGTCCAGCAGCATCGACTCGTTGCTGAGTACTGGCTGGGGCGCCTGCTGTTGCCCCGGGAGGTTGTCCACCATGAGGACCGGGATAAGCTAAACAACGACCCGTGGAACCTGTGGCTATTTCCGTCCCAGGCGGAGCATCAGGCCCACCACAAGCGGGACTCTCCTCGCTACTCAAAAAACCTAGCAGCTCGCCTGAGACGGATCGCACGCGACCCCCGAAGAAGCCGTCAAGATGCCGCAGAGGAGCTTGGCCTGAGTCTGGGCACCATTGATGCGATTCGCGAGCAACATCAGATCGAATGGGTGAGCGCCTCTGTGCGAGAACTCTCCGCACGGTCGGTTCGTGCAGCACTACGGGGACGGTCACTTCAGGATGCGGCAAGCCTCCTGAGCGTTCACCCACAAACGATCCGGAACCGATTCCCCGAGCTATTAGAGACACGCGCCTCACCGGGGATTCTGGACGCCCACAAAGAAGAGATTCGTAGTCTTGCCACACATACCCGTGCGGACGATCTCGGTAGACGCTATGGGGTGAACCCAGAAACCGTGAAGAATGCGATTCGCCGCTGGGCTGCGTCAGAACCGGATGCGTGGTCGGATGTACGTGCGTTCCAACTGTCTCGCCGCGGTATTCGATAGTCGAAGAGACGCAAGGCTTGAGACCAGTTTCGTAAGTGTGCGTGACGCGCCTCGGGCCTTCCAGCGTCATCACCTTGTCGCCGACCACAACCTCCTCGATCGGCTTGAGCGTGCCATCCCCCATGACCACGCGCTCACCCTGAGCCATACAGAACTCGGCCGACATGTACTGCTCCCACGAGTCGGGGTCCTTGCAGTGACCGAACTGGTACCGATAGCCGCTGGAGAAGGTCCAGGTCGTCTTCTCCTTGTCCCACCTGGCGCCTGGGTCAATCTTCGGAAACGCCCGAGCGGCGCGCGAGATGGTCAGCTCCAGCATCGGGCGCGTGCGGCGTAGATGCAGCGCCCAGCCCGTCGACGAGCCCCAGTCCAGGCGGTGCGGGTGGCTGCGGTTCTTGCACCGATCGTGCTCCACCTTCACCTGGGCGATCGGGTCCCACAGCAGAACCACGCTCTTGCCCGGGCCGGCGGCGCCCGCCCCCAGCGCCTCATCCACCGTCAGGTTGTGGAAGGTGTTGCCCCACTCCGAAGGCTTGTAGAGATACCCCACGGAGACGGAGTGTATCAGGCGCGAGTCTTACGTCAACCGCGCCCTCGCATGCACCTTCGGGTGTCTCACCCATGACAGCGACGCAAACCGCACCCACGTCTCCTGCTCACCGTTCCACAGCAGCACCTTGTCGGTCGGCGCGTCGTAGTCCACCACTTCCCACAGCTCGCCGTCCCACTTGGCGGTGTCGCCTGCGACCGGCTCGCCCATCAGATGCTCCGCCACTCTGAGGTGCCGTCGCTCACCAGCACGCCGGTCGTCAGCGACGCGCTCGCGCCGCCGTCCACCGTGTCGTCGCCCGCCGGCTCAGCAGTCCACGACGCGGAGCCCGTGAAGAAGATGGGGCCCTTGTGCGTGGACGCGCTCGGCAGCGTGAGCGTCAGGCCCGAGCCACTGACGCGAAGGTACTCAGTGTCGGCACCAATCGTGCCGCTCGCCTCGATGAGCTCATAGAGCCCGTGGCGCGCGTTGACGATGTCGCGCAGCAGCGCCAGTACCGGCATCACCTCTCGGCCCAGTAGCTCGGTCACCTCGTCGGCCCAGCGCTTCAGCTCCTCGACAGAGCCGCCACGCGGACCCGACAGCAACCTGTCGCCGCGGACACTACCCGTGATCAGAGCCATCGGTCTCCAGCTTCAGCGCGTCGAGCGCGTGGATGTAGGGGCTGCCCTCCCAGTCGGACGACTGCGCGATGCGCATCAGCTTCGCCAGCCTCAACACGCACTTGACGTTGCCCTTCTGGAGCGCTTCCTCCAGCTCGTCGAGCAGTGCCACATCTCCTCGGCCATTCGGCACAGGCACCAGCTTATGGAAGGCATGCAGCGCATGTGTGTCTCCCCTCGGCGTCACGAAGGCGTAGGTCACCTTCACTTCTACTTCGAGTGCTCCGCCATCGCCGTCATGATCGCTCGCCATAGGTCCTGCCGCTCCTTCCGGGCCCGAGGGCCCTTGTCCATCCACTCCAGACGCTGGTCCGGGCTCATGCTCAGCCACTCGCGCTTGGCCAGGTCGTGCAGGCCCAGGCTGCGGCACAGGTGGTTGTCCGCCGTCAGCGCGATCTGAGCGACATGCACCCGAGTGAGCGGACGGTGGTCCTTGTCCTCAATCCACTCGCTGGGTCGGTAGGGCACGACGATGCGCTGCGAGTTGCGGTCCAGGCGGATGCAGTCGTGGCCGTCCTGGCGCATGAACCAGCCGAGCTGGCCGTCACGCGCGCGGCGGTAGTAGACGCGCTCGGAAGGGCTCGGTTCCCAGTCGGCCGGCAGCGCCTCAGACATCAAGCGCCACCCAGGCCCTGCGACCATCCTCCGAAACGTCCACCACGACCCCGAGCAGCACTTCGCTGGAATCGAACCCGCCGCGACGCACCGACTTGCCACCATCGGCAAGCGTGACGAAGTCATGCTTCGACAACGGGCCGCTCACCATGAACTCGAACTGCCCACGGTTGAAGCGCGCCTCCTGCTCGGGAGTCGCGTACTCGCCGCCCATCGCTAGCCTGGACGGCGGGGTCGGTGCAGACGCCGTATTTGAAACCGTCTCGCCATCACCGAGCGGCGTCGGCGGCTCCGGCGGTGCCAGCTTTGCAAGTGCACCGGACGCAGCGCCAAAACCGAGCGCATGAAGAATCGATCGCCTAGTAGTCTTCATCACCCTGCTCCTCGCCATGCGCCTCAACAACCACCTCGGGAAACTCCTGCATCGGAGCCTCCATGATGAGCACCTTCTCGATGCCGATGTTCACCTGCGTCTGCTTCTCGGAAGCCCGAGCGCGGATGATGTTCGACGCCATGTTCTCCGCGATCTTGAGACCCATCGGAGCTTCCTTCGCGCTGCGCAGCGCCGCCGTCGCCGCGTTGTGCTTGCGAAACGCCCTCTCGTCGCCCAACTCGTCGATCCACTCCTGCGGAATCTCCAGCGGATTCTCCGGGTCGAGCTCGTTGAAGGAGATGGCGCCGTCGACCACCTCGAGCGCCTTACGGAAGATGTCGTTCTCGATGCTGCGCAACCGTTCGCGGGCGAGCTTGGCCTCGTCCTCGATTTCCGCCAGCTCGCTGTCGCGCATCTTCGCCAGCATGGACGAGCGCGCCTGAGCGAACTCGATCTCGTCCTTGCTCTTCAGCCAGTCCTCGGGCATCTGCTCACCTTAGCAAACGGGCTTGTCCGCCTCAATCTCGCGGCAGTACTGGATGGCCTTGCTCTTGGTGTTGCCTGTCGGCGTCACCCAGAACTCTCGCACGTGCTCCCACACATCGCCCCGGTCGGTGTGCCGGACGGCAGCGTTCTTGCCGCAGCGACGGCAGACGACGATGGGGTGCTCACGAGCGGCAAGCTGGCCAAGCTCCCAGTCCACGAACGAGACCGTCCAGCGCCTGAGTGCCTCCACGCGCTTCTTTCTGACGTCGAGGCCGGGCAGGGTCATCGCTGCGCGGTGCTGGAACTTGTGCCTGGCCACTACGCGTTGCCGATCACCTTGATGCTGTCGGGGTCCACGAACTTCGCATGCACCCGCTTGTGCAGCAGCTTGTGCTGAATCGAGCGAACGCCCACCGACTCCAGGAAGTCTTGCAGCGACATCCCAGAATCGGTGGCCCCGTCCTTCTCGATGAGGATGAGGCGGCACTCCATCAGGCCGGCGCCCGTGCGGTTCCAGTTGTCGATGTCCTTCTGCGCTTCCTCGCGGGTGGAGTAGGCGTCGAGCGGAATCGTCAGCGTGTCGCCGTAGGTCGTCGTGAAGGTCCGCATCACCACGTAGACGTCGATCATCCGAAGTTCCCAGTCTCTGCCGGCACCGCGTCGCCTAGCATCAGGTTCTGCGCGTACAGGCTGCGACGGAAGCGTTGATCGAGCCACGCCAGCGCACGCCGCTGCGCGTCGACATCGCCGAGCCTGTTGAGCTCGCGCTCGATGCGCCCCATCACCACCAGCTCGCTCACCTTCTTCTTGTCACCGGTCATCGTCTGCTCCATCCAGCCACTTGTTGGCCATTTCTGTCTCCATCGCGAGTCCGGCCATTTTTAGCCAGTCCTCGAAGTCCATCAGCACCACCGGGGCGCGGCGGTCGGGCTTGACCACCGCCACGGCCACCGCACCGGCAGCGTCGGCCTGGGCCTGGCGCAGGGCCTGCTCGAACGGCGGCCGGGCGCCCACCTTGCACTCGATGTGGTAGCCCGGCACCCCTGTCACGTCCGGTGCGTCCGAGCCCTGGCGGCTCTGAGCTCCGCGGTGAGCGTCGACGCCGAACGTCTCGCGGCAGCGGCGAGCCACTTCCCGCTCCCAGTCGTGGCCCTTGCGGCGTGCTCCTGCTCCAGACGGCATGGGTAGAGTAGATACGTCACTTTGACGTCGTGGTCAACCCTTGACGACCGATTCGCCCGAGACTACCTTCGTGGGGCCGAATCGACGGCGGGCACCTGCGGGTGGGAGGCATCGCCTCCGGGCGAAGCGACGCGATACGACCGAGGCAGATGCCGAGGCAGCGGAGCTGAGCAGAGTCCTCAACCAACCTGGCACGCGATGTGCTAGGGGGGGAGGGGGGGGCTCGCTCGGGCTCCTCTCCCTCGGCAGGGCAGCCCTTGGGACTGAACGGTGGGATGCTGCTCCGGGAGGCCGGCGGCGCAGGCCGGGCGACGGCCCGGGCAAGCACCGGGAGGGAGCGCTACTGCTACCCCGGCGGCTCTTCTTCCGGTGGCTCGAACTCGAAGCAGAGCCCCTCGGGGATTTGGGTATCGTCCTCGAGCTCGCACCAGCCGCTCGGCCCCGGCCCGATGAAGCGCTTGCAGTTGTCGCATCGCACCTCGAGCGGGAAGTGCTTACTGCGCAGTCGCTTCAGCCTGGACGGCCTACTCAAGCCAGGTCCCGCTTTTCCGAAGAACGTGGCGGGCGCAGTCGAGCACATGCAGTACGTAATCAAACTGCTCCCTGGTCTGCTCGATGGAGCAGGCGTGATAGCCAGGCCACCTGATTTCGTGGCACCCGTCCCACTTCAGGTGCCCGTGCGCCAGCCATTCACCCTTGCCCATGTCCGGTGTGAAGTCGCCGAAGCCATCGTCAAACAGCGGGCCAGCGTCGTCCTCCGCAACGATCCTCCACACCCCGATGTTGACCCAGAAGACGTGGGACGTTCCTTCGTTCACTTCGGAACCGCCATAGTTTCGCCAACCATTCGCGCCCTGGAGATCATCTGCCATACCCTCGCTCCTTGATGTCCCGGACGGCCTCTTGCTCGCCCTCGCGTTTCGTCCCCCGTGACCAGCCCTCGGCGACGGTCCGCCCGGTGTTCGGGTCGCGCCAGGTGTAGCCACAGCCGTCCCCGGTGCTCAGCAGGGACAGCTCTAGGCCGAACTGGAGCAGGTAGCGCTCTTTGGCGGTCTTACGTGCCATACGGGTTCCTCCTGGCGTTCGGGTCGGCGTCGTTTTGTCCGTCGCTCCAACCATGAGCGTAGGCGTCTGCCCATAGCGCTCGCAGCGTTGCGATAAGATCCAGGTCTGGACGGTGGCTGTGCCGCAGCGCCCACAGGGTCTTTTCGATGTCGATGTTCCCGCTCGGCGTGTACGACGGACCGAACATTGAGCGCCCGTTTCTCTTGCGATCCATCAGTTTCCCGACTCTAGGCATCCTTCATCTCCCTTTCGTGCGCACGTACGTTCCAGCATCTGACTGCGTCATCCCGCTGGCGGTAGCTCGTACTCGCGCCACAGTTCAGGCAACGGACGAAACGCATTCCGTTATCGGGGCGATTTCCAACGATTTGCCCGCGCCACAAGTCAACGTTGCTAGATCCGCAGAAGGGGCACTCTCGGAGCCTGGCCACGTCGATCATTCCGTCGCCTCTAGCTTTGCAATGCGCTCAGCCTCGCGGACGAGCCCGTTGTTGAACCCGTCGCCGAGCATCGTCTGTAGCGCGGTGAACTCCTCGACGGCGCCAGGCCCAAACATGCCGACGTGGTGATACAACAGCCGCATCGCCCGGCTCAGCGCCACAACATGCAGAGCCCACTCGTAGCGCCAAGACTCCCCACGGCGCATTAGTTCCCCATATAGTTCGCTGGTTTGGTAGTCCTTGAGCGCCATCACTCGACCCCCCTAATCTCTCGCAACGAGCCGTTGACCGGCCCGTCGTCGATTTCGATGTCATGGCCGCCAATGTCGAAGCAGACACGGACGGGCGGCTCGCTTTTGCCGTCGATGTACACGTCCACCGTCTGCGAGAGTGCCCCCACGATGGCGTTCTCCAGCCGATCAAGCACTGTCTCAAGCTTGGTGACCAACTCCGATGCATCGAACGTGGCGCCCGGGTCGCTGGGGATGTACCAGCCGATACGGATCGTGCCGGCAAGCGACTCCAGACCCTTCGGGCACTGACATCGGCCTTCGTTGATGAACTCGCCGCACGTGCCGCACATGCTCATGGGTGCTGCCTCTGGCATGCGCTGGAGTTGTGGGGGTTCCCGCAGTAGTTGCAGTATCCGTTAACCGCCTGCCTCGGCCACGGCGGTGTTAACCGTTCCGACGATTGTTGCTCAGCGAACGGGCCCGCGATTTCGCCGCTCTCGACGGCATCATAGATGCGGTCCAACCACTTCCCGAGCTGCCCGCAGTCCTGTTTCGTGCGGCCGTAGCTGCATGCCTGGAACTCGCCGTCGTCGCCAAACGCTAGGATTACTATGCCTTTGGCGTCCATGTCCTTGCCGAGCGTTCGCGCCCGGTTGATCGTCAGTTGCTTCATGCCTCTCCTCGCTTACTTGATGCGGTCATAGTTTGAGTCTCGGATGCCTTCCCATCTGAGCCTGTGGGCGAACGGGCGCTCGTCGAATGAGCCAACCTCGACCAGCTCAGGCATCATCCTGCCCCAGGTGCCACCACAGAATCATGGCGTTGCAGGCAACTGCCGCCAGATGCTGGCGCTCGTCTTCGGGCCCCTGACCGAAGGCGTGCCGCAACAGGGCGTCGCGGCACTCCTCGAGCGCCTGCGGGCGCGGGATGCGCTGCCAGTCCTCCCTCTTACGCGCCCCCTTCAGCCCTGCCTCCAGCACCTCGGCCATGGCCATGATGAAGCCGGCGTCGACCAGGCTGGGCCGCACCTTGCCGTCGGGCTTGTTCACGTAGCCCAGGAACCCGCCCTCGTCCTCGCGGCGCTGGCCAGCTCTTTCGAGCCCGTCTGCAAAATCGCAGTACCCGTCTGCAAAATCGCAGTAACCCATCAGCGCACCTGGCTGGACCACCTTCGTGGTTTGGATTCGAAAACCGTTCTCGAAGACTTCCCAGGCGCCGTCGATCTTTATGATCTGCCAGCGCCCCTTCGAGTAGGCGTTTCGAGTGTCGTTGAAGATCCACCCCTCCCTGCAATGTTCATGGCTCACCAGTCCACCTCCTCACCTTCCTTGACACTGCCCGACGTACCTGATACGTCACCAGCGCTCGTCTCCTTTGGTCCCTGCCCCCCTTCGGGTTTCGCTGCCCGTTGGGGGGCAACTTTTTGGACCTCCTGGCCAGCCCAGATGACGCGCCTGCACAGCATCTTGCCCAGCTGGGTGGCTGCCGTCAGCAGGTAGTTGGCGGCGCGCTGCCGGTACTCCTCGAGCAGGGCCGGGTTGACGTCGAGGCCGGTCACCACGATGACGGCACCGTCGCCGAGCTCGTAGCCCAGCAGGCCCACCAGCGCGTCCTCTTCGAGCACGACGATGGCGTGTGGCGGCATCATGTGCAGACCCTGGCCGCGCCACTTTAGCGCGCTGGCCCAGTGGTCGGGGTGGTAGTAGCCGAGCTTCAGTGCCATCGTTGCTCCATGGGCTCACCGCGATACAGGCGCCGCGGCGGTGTTTTCAAGCATGACATCGCCAAGCATCTCAAGGTCAACGGCCTGCGCCTCAAGCAGCTCATGGAGCGCGCAGGTGTCGCTGACGTGAAACGCGGCGAGCCCCTCACCATGGAGCAGGCCCGCCGCGTCATCTACCGCTTCTGGTTCGAGAGGCGCTAGAAGTCGTCTCTGTTGCGGCGAGGCTCCTTGCTGCCGCCGCCGCTCTCGCGCTTGTTGCCGCCCGCGAACTCCAGGTCGTCGACGATGACCTCGGTCGTGTAGCGCTTGTTGCCGTCCTTGTCGTCCCAGGCGCGCGTCTGGAGACGGCCCTCGACGCAGACCTTGTCGCCCTTGCCCAGGTGCTTGCTCAGCGACTCGGCGCGGGAGCCGAACATCACGATCGAGTGCCACTCGGTGAAGTCCTCCCACTGCTCGCCGACCTTGCGTCGCTCAGTCGTCGCGATGCGCAGGTTCAGAATCGGCGTGTCGCTCTTGCTGTACTTCAGCTCGGGGTCTTGCCCGAGGTTGCCCATCAGAATTACCTTGTTCATGTCTGTCTCCTCTTGTCTTTGCTTTTAGGGGCGCGATGAAGTTGCCCCGAGTCGGTAGAAAGCGTTGCGCGTGTCCCCACAGTCGACCTCGACCATGGCGTGTCGTCGGGCATTGGCGATGTCGCTTTCCAACACCGTCGAGCCCCAGTGGATGGCGGTCGGACACGGGTCCTTGGTCCCGTGCCACGACGATGCGACTCGGAGGGCTGCCTTCCACTTGTCGCGATGGCGATCCCATCGGACCTCGCGCGGCCAGCCGGCGGGCTCGGCGAGCGTGGGCGAGAGGTTGCGCAGCCAGCGGCGGTCGCTGCTGAGCGCCTTGCAGTAGCCGAAGAGCTGCTGCCGGTAGGTGAGCTTCGGGAAGCGTCGGCGCGCGCGCTCGAGACGCTTGTTGATGACGTGCGCGATGGCGAGCCAGCCGTCGGGCGTGTTCCAGCCCTCCTCTCCGACCATGCACTGCGCGAGCTCGACACGCGGTTGCTGGCCCTCCACCGAGTCGGCCAGCGCGCAGAGGCTGGCGAGGATGAAGACGGCGATGATCCACCACTGAAGCCGCGGGGGCGGTTGCATCACTTCGCCTCTTCGATGTTGACCACGTCAGCCAGCAGCTTGTTGCGAGCCCCGCGCTCCACCATCCCCTGGAACTTGCGCAGCACCTGGGTGAAGGCGGGGTCGGTTGCATACCTGTGCATGGCGGGGGTCGTGAGCATCGCACGCAGCGCCCGAGTTGCCCACTGGGACTCGAGGTGGGTGAAGCTCATGGAGGCGCGACCGCTCTTGCGGTCGGACTTGTCGGTGCGCTTGCGGAAGCACTCCTTGCACCGTCGGTGGCTGCTGTTGACCTCGCTGTCGTAGAACTCGCTCTCGGGCTTGTCCTGCTTGCACTTGCTGCACTTCATGGCTTCTTGCTCCTGTAGCTCTTGCGCTCGGCGTCCTGCTCGCGCCGACGGGACTCCTGGCGAATCAGCAGCTCGGCCATGGTGAAGTGCATCGGCAGCTTCTTGTCGGCGATCATCTTCTCGAGCAGCCGCCAGGTCATCAGGCAGTCGCCCGAAGCGCGGTGTGCGCCCTCGAGCTGCACGCCCCAGCGGTCGGCGGTGACCTCGAGCTTGTGGCGACCATTGCCCTTCACGTAGCGGTCGAGGTGGCGGACCATGACGAGCGGGTCGAGCCAGGTGTGCTCAGGGTTGAGCAAGGGGATCTGCCGACTGGTTGCGGGCAGGTGCTTGAACCACCAGGGCTTGTCGAAGGGCGCGTTGTAGGCGACGGGCTGCACGCCGCCGTAGGGGATCTCGTCGAGCAGCTTCTGGAAGGCTTCGCGCGCGACGGGCGCACCCTTGACCATCTCGTCGGTGATGCCGGTGAGCTTGGTGATGAACTCGGGGACGTCGCGGCCCGGGTCGATGAAGGTCTCGAACTGCGTCTCGACCTTGCCTTCGTGGATGAGGACGGCGCCGAGCTCGATGGGCATGTCGTTGTCAGGCGACAGGCCGGTGGTCTCGAAGTCGATGATGAGCAGGTCGTGCTCGTGCCAGGGGCGGTCGTCAGATGGTTGGTGTGGGTGGGTCATGGCGTCGGTTCCTCTCATTGCGTACCGAGTGCATCTTGCTCCTCCTTCAGTGTGTTGATCGTCTCTTCGAAGAGTGGGTGGCCGTGGCCGAGCTCCACCATCCCCAGTCGCTCAGCCTCGCCACTGCAGTCCATCAGCCAGTGCGCCAGCTCGTGCGGCAGCGCTGTCG
>Ga0070749_10001003_pt1 | contig 19096 bp, 12 predicted proteins | sample VirMetDEL_Nov_18_FD_75180 | JGI IMG/M metagenome (GOLD analysis project Ga0070749, IMG submission 75180) | Aqueous microbial communities from the Delaware River and Bay under freshwater to marine salinity gradient to study organic matter... | ecosystem: Environmental > Aquatic > Marine >...
AAAAAAATAATTAATAGATACTTATTAATAGTATACACGGGATTTGTTAATGTCAATAACTCAAGCAGACTTAACCAACTTGATAAACTCAATGGCATCTTCAGTGGCAGACTTCAAGTCTGCTGTTGATAATTTTAAATCGATTTCTCCTCCAACAAATCAAGGAAGTCCTAATCTGGATCCTAATCCAAGCTCACCACCTCCTCCACCACCGACACCGGCTGTCGACACAGCAGCAGCTGCTGAATTAGTTAATCAACAAGAACAAATGCAAGAATCAACTGAATCTTTTGTAGCAAATACAGGGACTATGTTGGATCAAATTGGAATGATTATGGCTCAAGTAGCTGGAGCTATGTCAACTGCATTGGATGGAATTAACAAGACAGATGAATCTTTAATGAGTATGACCAAAGCATCAATTGATTATTTAAATGAAATTCAAGGTTCTTTTGGTGGTATGTTTGGTGCACAAAAAAATGTAATTGCTTCAAACGTTAGAGATATTCAAGCTTCAAACATTCAACTTTATACTACTTACGGAAATCAATTAAGAGATGTAGATCGAAGTTTAACTGTCATGTTTGATGGCACAAGAAGATCTATTTTAGATGCAACTTTTGAATCAAGCGAAGAATTATCTAGATATCAAGCAGACTTTTTAGAAAGTTTTGCGGGGACTTATACAGATGCTTTAGGTAAACTTGAAGAGTCAGATACTCAAAGAGCCATGGCTATCGGTAAAGCTGAAGGTTTAACTGCAGAACAAACTACTAGAATGATGCAAAGACATTTTGCTAGAACAGGTGAAATGTCTGAAAAGCATGTTTTAGACATGGCTGCGTTTGCTCATGGGACAGCTGACAGTATTGGATTGAATGGTAAAGTATTACTTGAGCAAATGGTAGCTTTAGAAGATCAAACAAGAATATTTGCAAACGAAGGCCCTAAGGAGTTAGCAAAAATTTCTGCTGCGATGCAGAAATTAAATGTCGATGTTCAAGATGTAGGACAAACAATTAGCAAGTTTATGTCTTTTGAATCCGCTGTTTCTTCTATTTCTGATTTAACAACTGTTTTTGGTGTTCAAATGGATGCCATGGAAATGACAATGCTAGCTAACGAAGATAGGACAGAGTTCTTATCACGTATGAGAGAGAGTATACTTGATGCGGGAGTTGACATAGAAAATATGTCTCAAGCTCAAAAGAATCTAATTGCTGATTCTTTAAGTATGGATGTCGAAACAGTTGAGAACTTCTTAAGAACCGGTCAAGAAATGGGTCTGGATCAAATTCAAGCTGCTCAAGAAAAGGTTGATCCGGAAGCTGACTTTAATAATATTATCAACAATGCTGAAAGGGCTCAAAAGTCACTTCAACAAATGCAGAAAGAATCTGCTGAAGCTATGCAGGTTCAATTTGCAGAAGATTATGCTAGAATGGGAGTTGAATTTGAAGGAATAAAAACTTTGGCAATTGGAGCTTTTAACGAAATTACAGAAGGCGCTAGAACCGCTATGCATGAAGGTACAATATCAATCATGAGTAATTTCATGGACGCAGAATTACCTGAAAAACTTTCTTCAGCTTTAGAAGGCGCAGCTGATGCAATTGAAGCTTTTAGAGAATTAAGCCCAGAAGATACTCTGGCCGCTGGGAAAGGATTAGTTTCTGGAGTGGCAAGTGGATTTCAAGCTGAAGCTCCTCAAATGATTGATGTGATTACTAGTACACTAAATGACGGTTATCTTAACTCTGATTTAGCTTCTCGCTCTCCTTCTAAAGCCGCAATGAATGCTACTAGAGGATTTGACGCAGATGCTAATCCAGAACTAAAAAGTCGTATTGATGATGTTTTTGGAAGATTTGGAACTCATGCATCTTTAGCTATCATGAATGAAATTATGAGTGGTTTTCAAATTGACGAATCAGCTGCTACTACTTTTTCTGAAAAGCTAAGTCAAGCTACAGGGCAAGCGATGAAAGAAGTTGCAGGAAAATCTGTTGCTGATGTTGAAGTCGCAGGTAAAGAAATATCAATGTCAAGTGAAGGAATATTAGATATTTTAAAGACGCAAGTTTCAGATAATGATGAACAACATAAAGAAATAATTAAAAAACACGAAGAAACAATTACACATTTAAAAGCAATGATTGATACACTAATACCAATGAAAGATAAATTAACTCAAGAGGCACAGCCAATTGTTGTTAAGACTATTTTAGACGGCAGAGTATTGTTTGAATCAATGAAAAATGTTCGAACTGTTGGAGGACAATCAATGGTTGTTACAACTGACGGTGTTGCTGATTAGATTTAGATTAAATGAATTAATAATTTTAGAGGTTTTCAAACATGGAAAAAGAAATTTACAACTTAATAAAAGAATTAAAAATCGAAGTTAGCGAAGAAGAGTTAGAAAACTTAGAAAATTTTGTTAAAGATTTAAATGATTATCTTAAACCTTTGAACAGTTTGACAAAAAAGATAGCTGAAAATAAAGAAGCACAAGATCAATTAATAATATCTATTTACGATTATTTCAATCCTAGCGAGAATTAAATGAGCAACACTAGAAAAACCCTAAAAGATTTTTTAAACAGTATCGGCGAAGGAGGAGTAAATAGAATTGTCTATAGACATGACGATGTTGACGGTGTATTAAATAGAGGAGATGATTTAGGCATTGAACCTAACTTAAATAGAGAGTTATTAGATTTAGACGTAGAAGGATCCGGACTTTTAGGAGATTATTTAAGTTATATTGTTGAAGAGTCCTCTAATACTTTTAAATTAGATCCTGGCAATGAAAAAGCTGCTACTTCAAAAAGAGGTGATAGTTTGGCACTTGCAGAAGAACAAGGTGCTTCTAATGTTTATGTTAATCAATCATCTGAAGAATACCCTAACTTTACTTCTTACTCAAATAGTGGAAAACTTGAATCCGAAGAACCACTTCAAGACATTATTGATAAAACCGGACTAAGTTCAAACTCACACAATCTTCTGAGAGGAGTTCCAGGGAGAAATTTAGATAAGACTGGTAGAACAGATGCTAAAAGAAATATTGATATTGACAATAGCGTTCTTAAAGCCTCGAAAGGACTTTTAAAAAACAATAGATTTGCTAACGTTAAGAATAGTCAAGCATTTGCTGATAGAAACACTGATAATCAAGATTTTGATTCTGATTCGAATGAAGCAGGTACATTAACTTTGCAGGACATTTATTCTGTCTATAATAAAAATGCAAATAAAACTAGCTTTGACTCTTTGAAACAAATTGCATCTTCTTTGATATTGAAAGCATCAGGATTTGACAAAAGTTTGTCTCCTGAAAGAAGTGCTGAAATTGAAGATTTAGAGAAAGAAATATTTGAAGGTGAAGCTAGCAATAGTATTTTAAACGATTCTGGGTTTTTTGATACTTTTGTTAAGATTAATCAATCTAGATTTGCAAAAGGATTTCCCAGTGGCAGGTTTGGTCAGTCAGTTAGAAAAGATTCCGGGGAAACACTTCAAATAGATCCAGAAGCAAAAAATGCTAGATCGTACGGTGTGTTATTTAATCATGCAATGAAATTTGATAGTAATAACAATAAAATGTTAAGAATTCAAACTTCTTTAGTAATAGTTGCTTTGGTCAATGCAGTCAATGATTTGCTTTCAGTTTTTCAGCCAATTGTCGAATTCAAAAAAGAAAGCTTAGAACTCGACACAGGATCTCCTAAGGTTAAACAAAAGGATAACACTTACAGAGGACGAGGGCCGTATTTACTTGGAGAGCACTTAAAAAATTTAAATAATGACATTCATTTTTTAAAGAACTTAGTATTAGTTGACACAATATACCCTTATGACGAAGCTGTTAAAATGGGCGTTAAAGTACTTTTTGGTGAAGATAATCAAGACGCAAATAAGATTAAAGAATATTCACACATCGGACAAGCTCCGGGCTTTTGGTATAGTGTTGCTAGCTCTGTTTTAAAATCAGCAAGTAGAACATTTGAACAATTTGAAGATATATTTGCAAGTGATATTACAGCAGGATCTATTAGATCGATTGTAAGAATCATGGGAAATTCTTCAGTTCTTAAGTTTATGAACACATGTGCTACAATTGGTGATATTTTTCTTCAATCAACAGGAGGGCACAATAGTTTAGATGATTTAACTAATGTTAGGAGAGTTTTTGATGTTGACAGCTTTCCCGATAATCCTGCAACTCGTGTTATGAAGTCTAGAAGCAAAGGCGGAACAAATGAACTTTCTTTAGCATGGCGTCAAGGATCTGTTTCAAGCATGTATCTCTTGCCGAGTAATGTAATTAATGCTGTTGTTGATTTAAACACTTTAGTCATCGGACAGAATCCAGTAAATGGTATGTTAGGCTCAGGTCTTGTTAAAGAAACATATGTTGATGCTTTTGCAAACAGAAGCTACAATAGAATTCCCAATTACATTGTTAAGCAAATGGAAGATAAGCTAGATGCTGAATATGTTCCTTTTTACATACAAGATTTGAGAACAAATGAAATTATTGCTTTTCATGCATTTTTAACAAAGCTTTCAGACAGTATTACGCCCAGTTACGGATCCTCAACGGGCTACGGTCGAATGGATGCAGTTAAAACTTATCAAACGACAACTAGAAAAGTAGGAGTTACATTTCATTTAGTTGCAACTTCAAAAGAAGATTTTGATGAAATGTGGTTTAAAATTAACAAATTAACAACTTTGATGTACCCGCAATGGACACAAGGCACAATGGTTTCTAATGTAGCAGGAACAATTTTCGATGAAGATATTAATAGCACTTTTATTCAACCTTTTAGTCAAGTTTTAGGAGCAACGCCACTTGTAAGAATGAGAGTTGGAGATGTTATTAAGTCAAATTATTCTCGCTTTAATCTGTCAAGAATATTTGGCATTGGAGATTTAGGCGTCTCACCTGTTTCTAAAGATGAAGAAGGGTTTGGATCCACACCACTAAATGCTGTTAAAAATGCCAAAGGGATAGCTCAACAGATTCTTCTCAAGACAAGAGATGTAAAGGGATTTGAGTTTGCCGTAAGAGACGCTTTATTAATTTTATTTTATACACAATTTTCAGGAGGTTATGGATTGATTGATGCAGCTGAAGGTAAAGCTTACGGAGCTAGCCCACTAGCTAGAACTCCAATTGCAAGATTAGGTTTTCAGCTAGCAAGAAACGCAATATCAGGTAATTTAATTAACGGATTTGTTAACCCAAAAGGTGCATCACAGATATTAACACAGTTAGCTGATCCAAATGAAGATCAATCAACAGTAGCTGGAGGTATTGATGCATCAAAAGTAAGCCCAGGATTAGTTGGTAATGTTTTAAATAGCATTAGAGGTGACGCAGGCGGAGGGATCGGATATCCAGTCGGGTCTGTGCATTTTTTAAAGACAACAGCAGCACATGAATATCTGTGTAAGGATAATGGACATTCATACAGAATTGATAGAAGTTTAAGAGTTTTAATCAAGACAAAACCTAACAATAAAAATAAAGTTGAACTAACACACAAGCACGCAGATAAAAAAGATGCTGTGTTTAAAGGAAAGTCTAGAACAGATTTTGATAAATCTAGAAAAGCTTACGAAGTGTTAGTAATTGACATGGCAGCGCCTAAAGACTTATATCAAAAAACTTTATTTGCATACCATACAGATATTCTACCAAATCCTGCTCAAATTTTTAAAAATTCTAATGGATATACAGGATTAAAATTACCTGCAATTGCTTCGAGTCTTGGTGGAGTTTTTGCTGACGAAGGTTTTATCGCAAATCCAACAAAAGAATCTTTAAGACAATCTAATATTAATAGTGGTTTAGGTACAGAATTAACAGATATCATTAGAGCTGTATTTGCTTCGTCTGCAGCTGGGTTTATGGATCCTTCTAGAAACCCGATAACAAGAGCTTATGAAACAACAGCAGGAAGAGGATTAGCTGGTACTTTAGGAGGTTTAAGCTTTGATTGGCTTGAGGCAGGTAATGGAGGCTGGGAAACTGACTGGAATTCAAGAGCTCCCAAAGGCGTTACAATTTCTTTAGACTTAGATGTAATTCATGATTTACCCCCCGGGTTGGATCATTCTGGATTTAACAGAGCTCCTTTATATAATGTTGGTAGTATTATGAAACATGTAGCTGGTGATCCATATGAAGATAACGGAGAAGTATCAGAACACACTTTTAAAGTAGCAGGTAAAGAAGTGAATAGAAAGGTTAAAAAATAATGTCAATGTCAAGATACACTTTCGTAAAGAAAATTGGATCTTTACGATATGGAACAACAAGAAATAGTAAAAAAATATTTGATGCTGTGCTTTCAGGAAACTTGAGAGTAACAACTTTAATACTAGAAGAGGGGCAGCGACTAGATCACTTTGCTGGAGAGTTTTACGGTAATAGCAGTTTATGGTGGGTGATAGCAGCTGCGAGTGGAATTGGTTGGGGGTTACAAGTACCTCCTGGAACAGTTATTAGAATACCTTATGACATAGGACAAGTTTATCAGGTGATCACGTGAGTATGTCTAGCATTACGAATAGAGAAACTCGATCAAAGTTTGCTGAATTTATTCTAAATCAATTCAAGGGATATATTACGGGAATTGGAAAAGATAATGAACTTTTTCAAACTTCTCTAAAAAGCTTAGCAGATTCGAAGGAAATAACAAGCACAGCAAATGATAAACTAAAAGACACGACAAATTCAATTTATGTAAGTAAGCTTTTAGACACGGCAAACGGCGCGTATTTTATGAAAGACATTGTCGACGGCACTGCATTTCAAGTTGATCCTATTACTAAATTTTTTAGTTGGATTCCTAGTATTACTACAGGAGAAGAATCAGTTGCAGAAGAAAAAATTAGCAAAAGTTTGTTATTCCATTACGAAGGATCAGGTGGCACTCTAGGGTCTCTGATTGTTTCAGACATTAAAATGAGCGAGACAGCAACTTTACCTTCTGCTGGTGATGTTGTTTTGAAAAAAAGTGAAGACAAAAAAAACGAAGATGGCTCACCTGCTGCTTTTGCGATCGCCTCAACTGATCCTAGCAAATTCGATCAGTCTTTAGCTAACAAAAAGCCAGATTCGCCTTCTAAAGACAATCCTAGCTTGGGATCGATTGTTTTTAGAGATTCAATTCTTTCAATCGCGGGAAGAAATGGAGACGCTTTATCGCTTTTTTTTAACGCAATACCACCTATTGAAATGTCAAGATGTGCACCCTTTATTGATCTTAAAATATTCTACGGTAATCGCGAAAAATCTCTAGGCACAATGAATAACGTCTCTTATATGAGATTTATTAGAAGAGGAGAAGATAATAATTTTGTTTTAAATGATGGTGCTGGGATATCCACGGCAATGCCTGTTAGTATTGTTGGAGAAAGCAAGATAAGTGACATAGAAAACAGATATTATACTGGGATGGAAATATTTACAGCACCTGGGACTCTTTCTAATGCAAATATTAGAAATTCTTTTGTATCGACAGAAGATTCTTCTATTCGAGGAAGTCATATTTTAGAGCCAATTGCTCCTTTTTTGACGCTAGAAAGTCTTTCAGTATCAATTTCAGGTTTAGGTCAAGGATTATTTGCTAGTAAAAGAGCTAGTTTGAGTTTAATTCTTCACGATAGATCTAGACTTTCAGATGTTGCGCCTCTTGTTTCTACTGAGTCTTTTGGAAAAATTCAAATGTTAATAGAATACGGTTGGACGCATCCAGATGGAGGAATCAATAGCAAAAATCCGATTGGTCAATTTCTAGACTCACTTAGAGATGTAGGAGTATTTAATGTAGTATCTTCAAACTTTAGCTTTGGATCAGACAATACTGTCAAAATAACAGTTGAATTAGCAGCATTAGGAGGCAAAGAATCTGTTTCGATACCTGCTGCATCCGGTCCCTATGTACCGATCAAACTTTTCAAAGGAAGGCTGGAAGAAGTTTTAGAAAGTAGGATTGGTAAAGATTATACTAACCTTCCTGATGATGCTGACTTGGGACAACTCAGTGAAGTGAGACCGACTTTAGAAATTATTGATGACGCAAGAGGAGATGCTGTTGTTTCAATTGAAACAATGCAGAATTTCCTAGGTACTTTAAATTCATCTGTAGATGGACAGATATCTGACAACGATTTGATTCCAATTTTAGAATCAATTGGGACACAGTTAGATTCAGCTACACAAAAGGATTTACTAGTAAAAGCTTTTTCTTCTAAATTTTCAAAATTAGAAACATTAGCAGGCCCTAACGATCCTTATCTGAGAGATACTCAGTTGATTGATGCTGTGCCTGAAGCAAATTCAGTATCTATTAGTTTAGGAGCTATTTTTGATCTATTCATAGGGTACTCGCTAGTTTCTTCCGGAAGATTTGATGAAGTTCAAATGATGTATTATCCAATTAATCATCAAGCAGCCGGAGCAAGAATCCACACGACTGCTAGCATGCCGATAGATATTGATAAATTAAAGCAAGTTTTATTTGAGAAAGAATCAACGAAGACATTAACAATTGCTTCTTTTTTAGGTGTAATAGAAAGAGAAATAATAAAAGATAATTCTTTAACGGTTTATGGCCTGAGTGAATCAGCTGAATTTCAAAAAATGACGGCATCAAAATCTATTGATGAGTATAAGGAAGAAGCAGAAAGACAGTTAAAAGAAGAAGGAACGTCACCAACTGAAGAAAACATTCAGATTAGATCTCAAAAGATTAGAAAAGGAGCTATAGATGCTTCTAATTCTGCTTTTACTGAACAGTTAAAAAGGGTTTATCAAGAAACAGCAGGACCTCCTTCGAAATTACAATTTACTCCTCCAAATCTTTCAATGTTTATCGAAACACTTCCTGTGATTAATCAAAATGAAACGACAGAAGAAGTTGAGCAAGTAATTTGCAGAGTGCACATATATGACGAAGAAGCAATACTAAGCCCGACTGAAAAAGTGCTTCAAGATTTAATCACAAGCAAAGATTTAAATCTTTACATAAACTCTCCCAGACCTTTTGATGCAGATGATGAAAGACAAGCAAATTTATTGGGAGGAGATTATGTTGTAGATTCATCTAAGAGTGAAGAAGGAATTGTAGTTAAAAGAAGAAAAGCAACAAATGCACAGATAAAAGAAAAAATTAAAAGTGTATATCCAAGTATAACTTACGGAAGTTCAACCGGAACAATAAAAAGTTTGTCAGTTAGTTCAAATACATCTGGAGGCGTTGCTAATGTTTTGCTTTTAAATTCTTTAAAGCAGACAGCTACTTCCAATGCAAATGGTAATGAAATAGAAGATTATAAAGATGTAAAATTAGTACCTTCTAGTGTAAATTTAACATGTGAAGGAATACCATTACTTCAAAGAGCCAGCAATGTCTATATTGATTTTGATACCGGAACGACTCTAGACAATGTCTATACATGCGTTTCTGTGACACACAATATCTCTGCGGGTAAATTTGAAACTACAGCGACGCTTTCTTATACCGGTCAAGGTGCGATAGAGCCTTTCAGAGACAAAATAACTGCTGTAAAAGAATACATTGTACAAAACCCTAATCCCGATCCTAACGTTTAACGAGTAAAAATGAAAATAAAAATAGGTAAAGAATATTCAGGTCTTAGAAAGTCTTTTGAGTATGAAATAAATGAAATTAATAATTCTGTAATATCATATGATCACATACTCGAGCTGAATAACTTAACTCAAAAAAAATTAAATATTATTTGTAAAAATCTTCTAAATGAGTTATCTATTAATTCAGAAGAAGTTATATGGAATCGAATACTAAATAAAAATATTATAGAAACAAGAAAAAAAGAAATTATTAATAATCTTAAAAATATAAACTCTGAAGATATTAAATATTTGAATATATTCAGTAGTAGAATTAATCTAATTAATTCTTTAAGAAATAATATAATAGATAATAAAATAATCGAAGTACCTGAGTACAAACTAAATGGAACAGTTACTGGAAGAATGACAATAAAGTCAGGATTGAATTACCTTACAATGAAAGCTGAGGATAAAAATAAGTTTCAGTCTCAGTTTAAAGATGGGAAAATATTAGAAATTGACTTAAAGTCACTAGAACCTTTTCTTTATTTTAAAATTATCAAAGGTAAAGATTACGATGATGTTTATAACAATTTAAATGAAGATCTATTTAATAACAAACTTGAAAGAAAAAAATGTAAGTTAGCAATCATATCAGCTCTCTATGGAGCTTCTATCAATAAAATATCAAAAGTTTCAGGAATGAATTATGACGAGGCTAAATCATTAAAAGAATTTCTAGAATATGAATCAGTACAAGAAAAATTGCAAAGTGAATTTAATGACAAAGGTTTCTTCAGAAATTATTACGGAAGAAAAATTTTTAAAAGTAATGCTTTTGTGAATCATTATATTCAATCAACTGCAGCAGATTATTGCTTTTATATTTATAACAATCTGATTCAATCATTAGACTCAAAATATTTTCGTCCAATTGCTACTATTCATGATGCATTAATAATTGATTGTCATCCAGCACATGCTCAGAACATTTTAAATAGAAAATATCTGTCTGAAGACATAATTAATTCTAAACCACAGATAAGTGTCAAGATTTTAAATGAAAAAAAGAATTAAAGAAAATAGAACAACACTGGGTAATGGGATGATTGGCGGAGGCCCTTCATCGCAACAGCCTCACCAAATTTACACAACTGGTTACTCAGGTTCTCCAAGAAGATCTGCTGATGATCAGTTTTCTAGTAATTTAAAACAGACAGTTCCTGTGGATTATTACGAAGAAGACGAAAACACAGAAGATTTATTAATTAGTGAAGATGAGTATTCTGAAGACGAAGACATGTCTGAATTTTCAGGTGCAGGAGCAATTGCAGGTTATACCGGTCCACTTGCTTCTCCAAAAAATCCTAAAAAATTTTATAATGATATGAACATTTATAATGAGAGTTTTGTTTTAGATAGAAAGACTTTAAGAAAATTAATAATTGAAGAAATAAATAAAATTAATTTTGAAAACAAATAAAACTCTTGTTATTATTTAATTGCAAATCACGCCAATAAACATTGTAATTTGCACATTAAACATTAAATAATAATAGGAGATAAAAATGGGTATCGATTTTGATGCAATTAAGAGAAAACTAGAACGCTTAAGCGGTAATACTAAAAGTAGAAATACAAACTGGAAACCAACAGAGGGTGAAGAACATACTGTTCGTTTGATTTCATTCCCAGATAATGATGGGCAACCTTTTAAAGAACTTCAATTCTATTACAATATTCCTGGTCAGCGTGGTCTACTTGCACCATTTCAATTTGGGCAAAAAGACCCAGTTCAAGAATTAATTGGAAAACTACGAGAAGATGGCAGCAAAGAAAGTTATGAACTTTGTAAAAAGCTATACCCAAGCATGAGAGTTTATGCAGCTGTAATTGTCCGTGGTGAAGAAGACAAAGGTGTACAAATCTGGGGCTTTGGTAAAACAGTTTATCAGAAACTGCTTGGAATGATGGTCGACGAAGATTACGGTGATATTACTGATCCCGTTGACGGTCGAGATATCAAAGTGATTTGCTCTAAGCAACCAGGACAACAGTGGGCTAAAACTGAGGTTCTTCCTCGAGGTAAAAGTACTGCATTGTCATCTGATAAGAAACAAATCAAAGAATGGTTGAATAACATTCCTGATGTTTCAGCTATGTTTACTTCTAAAACTTACGAAGAACTTTCTGATATCGTCAATAACTGGTTGAACGGTGATGATGGTGAAGAAAGTGAAGGAACTGAGTGGGGAACAGGAAGTACTAACAAAACTTCTAGTAACACTGATAGTAATTCTAGTGATTCTTATGATAACATTGATGATGCGTTTGCAGATTTGATGTAAAATATCATTTGAATTTCCGTCTGATGCCGGTCTTTTGACCGGCATTTTTATTTTCTTTCTCATGTTTAAAAAAATAAAATATTTTCATATTAAAAGAATAGTTATATAAGAAATGTATCTAACTGAAGAGTGCGACATGAATAATGAAGATATAATTCTTTTTGAAATTAAAAGTTTAATTAGACAGACAAATACTAACTTGAAAATTTCACAAAAAGTTTTGAATGAAAATGCTGAAAATTTAAAAAATCAAAATCAAGATGTGATATCAGGCTTAAGTCAAGAAGATATAGAAGCTCTAGAAAGTTCTGGAGGTCTAGGTAAAGCTTTTGTTAAAGGCGCTAAACGAGGAATAAAACAAGCCGGATTAGGTGTAGCAATTGGTTTGGGTATTGGTAGTTTAGTAAAAAAAATTCCTGGACTCGGTGATTTTATTGCTTTGGGCGCGTTAACTGTGTCTTTAGGCCAGCTGATAGATGCAACAATGCAAATGACCGATTATCTGATTAAAAAGTCAGATTTAGAGTTGGAAGGTTTTCAATCTTTGATGGGTGAATATTCATTTTTTGAATTAAGTGTAAGAGATTTGAATAAGATAGCTGAGTATTTTGAAAATAATCCTATAGAAGAAAAAGAATTAGAAGTAGTGCAAGATATGTGGTTAAGTGTTTTAGAACTTATGAAATCATGTGTACTCAATCTTATGCTTTCTACTAAATCATCAATAATCGCTGCAGCTTTAGCAGCAGGAACTGCTATATCGGGACCGGGCGGAGTACTTACAGCTGGAGGAGCTGCGACGGTTTTGTACACAACAATTCTTACTTTAGAAATATTACCGGTTGAAAGATTGGTCAAAGAAGGGCTTTACGAAGTTGCTAAAGCGCTTAAGTCTGCTAGAGAAAGTGTTGGAAATGAAACTTTTGAAGAAGTTCTAGAATTTATGTCTTCTGCTATGGGAGCTGTTCCTTTAATTGGTTTTTTAATGTCTTCAGAAAAACTTGACGCAATTAGAAGAATTGATGGTGCAATACTTGGACCTAGGGATGCAAGAGGAATTCTTCTTTCCGCAGTAAGCTCCGGAGCTCGAGGCGCCAAATACGCAGCAATAATGCAAAAAGCTAGAGAAAAAGCAATAGAAAAAGCAATAGAGAGAGCCGGTTATAAAACAGTTGCTTCTGCAGGATCAATTGCAGGAGCCAAAGCGGGAGCCGCAGCTACAGGAGGTTATATAGGGCCTTCACATCAACTACCCAGCAATCAGACAATTTATTTAGAACCGGTACCCGGACAACCAAATGTCTTTAGAGAAAACAAAGTTTATAAAATAGAAAGATTATCAAAGTTAGCGGGTATTGAAGAATAAAAATATTTCACAAAACAAAGTTAAGAATTTAAGCCGATCAATGATCGGCTTTTTTTGTAAATTAAATCTAATTCTAATTAGAATTCATTGACAAACGGGAGTTAATATGCCAAAAAAAAAGAAAGAAGTAATAGAAAACAATGATGATTTCACTTCAGATTTGATTAAGTCTCTCAACAAAGAGCAAGGATCTAGAGTAGCTTATAATTTAGCTGAAGATGAAAGTCCTACTCATGTTAAAAGATGGGTTAGTACTGGAAGCCAATTGTTGGATTATATCTGCGCGAATAAGAGAAACGGCGGGTTTCCTGAAGGACGTATTGTAGAAATATTTGGTCCTCCATCAATTGGTAAATCGCACATAGCTACTCAGATAGCTCGTAGTACACAGAAGATGGGTGGTATTGTAGTTTATATAGATACAGAAAACGCAACATCTGTTGATAATCTGGGTTCACTTGGCGTTGATGTTTCAAAGCGTTTTGTTTATGTTGATACACATTGCACTGAAGAGGTTTTAGATATTGCAGAAAAAACAATTTTAAAAGCTAAAGCCTTGAATAAGGATGTACCAATTACAATTATTTGGGATAGCGTTGCTGCATCATCACCAAAAGCAGAATTGTTAGGAGATTATGATAAAGATTCAATAGGACTTCAAGCACGTGCTATTTCTAAAGGTATGAGAAAGATTACAGGTTTAATTGGTCAGACAAATTCATTATTTGTTATTCTAAATCAGATTAGAACAAAAATTGGTGTGATGTATGGAGACCCTGATACTACACCTGGTGGCAAGGCTATTCCTTTTCATAGTTCTATTCGTATTAAGTTAGGCGCTGGTTCACCGATTAAAGATGGTGATGATGTAATCGGTATGCATGGCTGGGCAAAAACGGTCAAGAATAAAGTTGCACCTCCTTTTAGAAAAGTAGATTTTCAAATTCACTTTGGAAAGGGTATTGTTGAGCATGAAGAAATATTTGATATTTTAAGAAAACATGGCGAAGAAGAAATTGATGGACAAATAATATCAGTCTCAGGAGCTGGTGGTTGGAAAGAATTAAATGTTGTTGACAAGGAAACAGGAGAACTTATTATTGAAAAGAAATTTAGAAAAAATGACTTCCATGAAATAATAAGTGATTTAGAGTACGGAGAATATATTGCAAAGCTTCTTGATAAGACAATGACAAAAGTTATGAAAAGCACAGATTCAATTGATATAAATCCTGAGTCTTATGAAGAAATGAAAGCTTTGTCTGATCATTTAGCAATTGAAGATTTTAATCCTGAGGATTAATCGATGAAGAAAGTTTTGATTGTTGACGCTTATAACCTCTTTATAAGACACTATGTTGCACATCCTGCTATGTCAAATAATGGTGAGCAGATAGGCGGTGTAGTAGGTTTCTTTTATTCAGTTTCAAATCTTACAGAAAGATTTAGACCTGATGAAGTTGTCATAGTTTGGGAAGGCGGTGGGTCAAATAAGAAAAGAGGGATATACTCTGACTACAAGAAAAGTGTAAAGCCTCAAAAACTAAACAGGTACTATGATGATATTCCTGATACAACAAATAATCGAAACTTTCAAATTAAATTATTGATAAATTTATTTAAAAATGTACCCGTAAAGCAAGTTTATGTTTCTGAATGTGAAGCAGATGATGCTATCGGTTTTATGTGTAGATATCTTAGAAAAGATGATATCAAATTAATTCTTTCATCAGACCATGATTATTATCAACTCATTAATGAAAGAACTAAAATTTGGTCTCCTACTCTAAAGGCTTTAGTGGATGATAAAAAGGTTATTGACAGATACAACATTCATCCACTGAATTATTGTCTTGCTAAGTCTATTGTAGGAGACAAATCAGATAATATTGCAGGAGTCAAAGGTGCTGGGTTTAAGACTCTTGCTAATAATTTTGAAAAGTTTATTCTCCCTGAAGATTATTACTTAGAAGATTTCTTTGAAGACAACAAACTAAAAAGTGAGTCAAGTACAAAGAAATTATTTCAAAACATATTGAAAAGCGAAACGCTCATTCAAAGAAACTGGAGATTAACCTACTTGGATGTACAAAATGTATCCCATGATCAAGTAGAGAAGATAAAATATTCTTTGGAAAATAATGAATTAAGTTTTGACAAAATGAGTACGCTTAAGTTATTATTAAACCACGGCATTAACAATTTGAATATTGATAGAGCTTTTATAAACTTTAAACTTTTGAGGAATTAATGAATAGTTTTCAAAAAACTAGCTACTTTAGTCATTACGGAAAAGAATTTCAAGAGAAGATATTTCAATCTTTGCTGTCAGATCATAACTGGTCAGCTCAAATGATAGAAGTAATGACGCCTGAGTACTTTGATGTTCGTTATTTAAAATATCTTTGTACTCGTTTTTTTGAGTTTTACTCAAAGTATAAAAACTTTCCAACCATGCAGCTCTTAATAACAATCATCAGAGACGATTTAAAGGAAGGAAATGATGGTATATTAAGAGATCAAATTATTGATTACTTACATCGCATGAAAGCATCTCCTAATATTGGAGATTTGGATTTTGTTAAAGAGAAATCATTAGATTTTTGCAAAAAGCAAGCACTTAAGCAAGCATTAGAAGAAGCTGTTAAGATGATTGCAGCAGAAAATTACGATTCTGTCGTTGGATTGATGAAAGATGCTCTTGCAAAGGGTGAACCGCATACTGTTGGACATAACTTCTTTGAAGATTACGAGGCTCGATTTGCTCTTATTAATAGAATTACCTGCCCAACGGGATTAGGTCCGATTGATGGACAGGATATCTTAAACGGTGGATTAGGAAAGGGAGAAATTGGAGTAGTAGTTGCCCCCACAGGTGTTGGTAAATCTCATTTTTTGGTGCACGTAGGATGTGAAGCTCTTAAAAGAGGGAAAAATGTTATACACTATACATTTGAATTGTCAGAAACTCAAGTAGGTATCAGATATGATAGTCATTTATGCGGGATAAATTCTTCAGAGATTAGAGAAAATAAAGAAAAAGTTTTAGAAAAATACGAAAATTCTGAATTTGGAAGACTAATTATTAAAGAGTATCCGACAGGTACCGCATCAGTTATGACAATACGAAATCACTTGGAAAAGTTGTCTATGAGAGATTTTAAACCCTCGTTAATTGTAATCGACTATGCAGATATTATGCGTTCAAGCCGAAAATTTGATTCACTTCGACATGAACTAAAATTAATTTATGAAGAGTTACGTAATTTAGCGATGGAAATGAGTATCCCTATATGGACTGCATCACAAGCCAACAGAGAATCTGCTAAATCTGATATTGTGGGACTTGAAAATATGTCTGAAGCTTATGGTAAAGCACAAGTAGCTGATGTAGTTTTAAGTTTATCAAGAAAACCAACAGAAAAAGCTTCTGGTTATGGAAGACTTTTTGTTGCTAAGAACAGAGCAGGTAAAGATGGCATACTTTTCCCAGTTCAGATAAATACAGCGATGTCCAAGTTAACAATATTGGAAAATGCTGGAGAAATGACTCTTGAAGACGCTGTTAATGCTCAAAATCAAAATTTAAAGCAGTTGTTGAAACAAAAATGGAAAGAAATACGAGACGAAGAATAGTCTTAGTATAAATTTTTGCTAAACAAATTATAGTTACAAAATTCAAAAGAGGGAATAATGTACAAGTATGAAGAAGTTTTTAACAGTTCATTAGAATATTTTGGTGGCGATGAATTAGCAACATCAGTATTCGCAGGAAAATATGCTCTTCAAGATGCAGAAGGAAATTATCTAGAATTAACTCCAGATGATATGCACAAAAGACTAGCAAAAGAATTTGCCCGTATTGAACAAAAATACGAAAACCCAATGGATTGGAGAGAAATTTATGGTTTATTTCAGGGATTTCGTTTTGTAGTTCCTCAAGGTTCTCCTATGAGTGGTATTGGTAATAATGCCAAGATTCAATCACTATCAAATTGCTTTGTTATTGAAGCTCCTGCTGACTCATATGCTGGTATTCTAAAGACTGATCAAGAGCAAGTTCAGATTATGAAGCGTCGCGGCGGTGTTGGTTTTGATGTTTCAACAATTCGTCCAAAGGGAATGTTTACATCAAATGCTGCAAAGACAACTGACGGGATTGAAGTATTCTTGGATCGATTCTCTAATAGCTGTCGAGAGGTTGCTCAAGGCGGCCGACGTGGTGCATTAATGCTTTCAATCTCTGTTCACCACCCGCAAGTAATGGATTTCATTAAGATTAAAAGAGACTTGACTCGCGTAACTGGTGCTAATATTTCTGTTCGTGTAACTGATGAGTTTATGAATGCTGTGAAGCACGGTGATAGTTATCAACTTCGCTGGCCTGTCGACTCATCTGACCCAGAAGTAAAGTTTCTTATGAGTGCCAATGCAGTTTGGGATGCTCTTATTGAAGGTGCACACGCATCTGCAGAACCAGGTGTATTGTTTTGGGATACTGCAACTAGAATGACTCCTTCTGACGCATATACTCATAAAGGTTTTGGTAGTGTGTCAACTAATCCTTGCGGTGAAATTATCTTGTCACCTTATGACTCATGTCGATTGATGCTTGTTAATTTAACATCTTTTGTTGAAAATCCATGGACACCTAGTGCTCAATTTGACTACGGAAAATTTCGTTTAGTTGCAAAGAAAGCACAACGTCTAATGGACGATATGATTGATTTGGAAATTGAGCAAGTCGATAAGATTCTTGATAAGATTGATAATGATCCTGAGTCTGATGAAGTTAAGTACTACGAGCGCAGTTTGTGGCACAATATTCGTCAAGCTGCACTCAATGGTCGACGAACTGGTTTGGGTATTACTGGATTAGGTGACGCACTTGCTATGTTAGGACAAAGATATGGTTCTGATGATTCTATCCGAACAACTGAAGAGATCTACAAGTGGTTGTCTTTGGCTTCATATGAAGAGTCAATTCAGTTAGCTAAGGAGCGTGGTGCTTTTCCAATTTGGGATTTAGATACAGAAAGAAATCATCTATTTATTAGTCGTGTTTTGAGTGAGTTGATGCCTGAAGTTATCGAAGATTACAAGAAATACGGAAGACGAAATATTGCTAACACAACAACTGCACCTGCAGGTTCTGTTTCTTGTTTGACACAGACTACATCAGGTATTGAGCCTGCATTTATGCTTTATTACAAGCGTCGTAAGAAAGTTCAAAATGGTGAAGAAGTAATGTTTGTAGATGATCTTGGAGATGAATGGACTGAATTTAATGTTTATCATCATAAATTTAAAGAATGGATGGATTCAACTGATCCTGACTGTGATTGGGAAGCAGATGATTTAAGTATTGCAGTTTCTCATAGTCCGTATTCTGGAGCAACAGCAAATGAGATTGATTGGAGAGCAAAGGTAAAACTACAATCAGTTGCTCAAAAGTGGATCTGTCATGCCATTAGTAATACTACAAATTTACCTGCTGATATTGACGTGGAAACTGTTAAAGATATCTACATGATGGGTTGGGAACTTGGATGCAAAGGTGTAACTGTTTATCGAGATGGTTCTCGTTCTGGTGTTCTTATTTCTGCTGATGAAAAGAAAGAAGAAACAACATTTGCAGAAAGACATGCTCCAAAAAGACCTGAGATTTTAGAATGTGATATTCATCACACCTCTGTAAGAGGTCAGAAGTGGATCGTTCTTGTGGGTCTTCTTAATGGAAAACCTTACGAGGTCATTGGTGGAGAA
>Ga0070749_10001008_pt1 | contig 19037 bp, 7 predicted proteins | sample VirMetDEL_Nov_18_FD_75180 | JGI IMG/M metagenome (GOLD analysis project Ga0070749, IMG submission 75180) | Aqueous microbial communities from the Delaware River and Bay under freshwater to marine salinity gradient to study organic matter... | ecosystem: Environmental > Aquatic > Marine > Coastal...
AAAGGGGTTGCGCCAAAGTGAGTAGCTGGCGTTGCCCTAGCCCCCGCTGCGCCGATGTTATCTTGGGTCCAATTAGAACCTCCCCATCTTCCGAAGAAGTAGGGAATATGATTCATTCTGTGCGGGGCTATCGAAGAGGATTTCGTAACTAGAATGTTTTGGTTGTTCGAATCGACGTGGAACTGCGCTCTATTGGTTGGTTTGTTTGCGGAACTTCGTCCACCTGCCGCGAAAGAGGTGAACCCGTTAAAAACCTGGGAGTAGCCGTCAATTCTTTGGAAGTTGCTTGCCCCCACCGCGTCAGATATTTGGTCAACACCAAAGCCATAAGTTAGTTGAGAGGCTTCTAGTTCCAAACCATATTTCGAATTATGGTTTAGAGTCATTTGCGGCACTCGAATTTGTGACCTAATCGCCTTCAGTCCATCGCCTTCGTTGAGATAGCTGTTTAGTCTGCCTAGGAATTCTACATCACTCCCTTCGAAATGGAATCCATTCTCGTTACAGTCTGCGGCGTGAAGAATGGTCGTCATGTAGTCTCCACCAGCACCAGAGCAGTTTACAAGGCTTGTTCCTAAGAGAGTGGTGGCTGTGCTACCAGCGCCGCTGGTCGAGCCAGCGTTCGGGATGGCTGATGTAACAGTTGAGTAAATACCTCCTCTAATTGTGGAGTTTCGTAGTTCAAACCCTCTCTTACTTTTTCCGAACCAGTTGAGATATTTTCTACTGTCCTCGTAGTAAGTCGGGTCAAACTCGATATCAGAGTTCAAGGACAGAAGTCCTCCTCCATCCGGCTTTCTGTCTGCTGGATTGATGCCGTCTTTTGTGTAGTTTCTCCAGGCAACGAAATGTCCAGTAGCTTTGATTCTGGAATTTTTCGCAAAGTAGCCTAGTGAGTAGTTTCGGATGGACGCGGTATTATCGAGAATCACTTCTGAATTTTCGATATCAAAACCTCTCTCGTTTGTATGTAATACAGGACTTGCAGGGTTGGCATCGCTCTCTGCTCCAGCCGCGCCGTCCACCAAAACGTTTCTCAGGATAACCGTTCCTTGGCAGTCCTTCAAGGATACAGAACTAAACCAGTTGCCGTACCCAAACAGAGTGCTTTGCCCTCTGGTCATGTTGGCGGTTCTTTGAACAGCCATGAAATCATCAGTGGAGGAGCCGAACCAGGGTCTAGCATCGCCTGTTGTTGCTGAAATAGTTCTGTCGTGAAACGCGTCATAGTTCTGCAAGATGAACTGCCCATTGGTTCCGTTGTTGATGGTGGCAGCAGTCGCGCTGGCGATATGGACAGTCAGGTTGTCGGATTTTCTGTCGGTGTCCGGACCCTGCATGCAGAAGATATGGGCATTGTCGTCCCACGATGTTTGTCCTCCGAATATGGTTCCGGTTCTCGACGAAGAAACCCCAAGCATGTCGGAACTTGCTTCCAAAGAGTAGACCCTGTTTAGGTGACCTGCTGCTCCTGCGGGGCTGGACGATACTGATTCTTGGCCAAAGGCTGAGGCGTTTACATCCTCAAAATACGCCATGTTTTTAATTTCCAGCCGTCCGTCGCCTTCGCAGGTAATGTTGGCGAGGTCCAGCGCACCGAGGTTTCCGTAAGTGCAAATCTCCACAAGAACCGGAAACTTTAGGCGCTTTGGGATTCTCTCAACAATGTCTTCCATGGAATCATAGACGCCAATGGACTCATCAAAGTTACCTGCGGAAGACAAAGTAAAAGTAACGCCGTCTGGGTTGCCACCAGGGAAACCCAATGCACGATACATCACATCATCCCTCTGCTCTAAAGTCCAGAGAGGGATGTTATCTTGTTCCCAATTATAAAACGAGCTTGGGTCAAACTTAGGAACTGCATTGAAGTCGAGAGGAATAATCCCCTCTCCTCCGACACTACTGACATTTTTAAAACTAACCATTAGAAATCAATTGTCCATCTGAAGACCAGAATAAACGCATCTGTTTTATATACTGGCTTGAAATATCGATACGCGCATAGCGCCGAGGCTTTAGGCGTCAAGGAGAATGGGTTATTTGAGTACAGCCCAATCTCGTTCAAGTAATGTGCGCCGCTAATTGTATCAGCGACATTAGCCGTCTGTTCATCGAGTACGATTTGCCACAGACACTTTGTTTCGCTTACCCGCTTAATATACCCGTGGGGAATCACTCCGAAAACGTTGTCCGCTTCTGTCGCTCCGTTTCTGTAAAGACTATGCACGTCTAAACTCAGTCCCCCGTCCCCGTACTGGGCGGCGGTCAATGCGCCAGACAAATCTCCTGTTGAAGAGACTTGTAGAGCGCCAGCTTGATTCGGGTCAGTAACATCATTTCCAGACATGCCAACCTTAAAATAAACAATTTGGAAATCGTCTACTGGCTTATCCTTATCTACGGAGAACATCCTCGAAAGGGTGACTCCCATTCCACTGGTAATAACATTATCCTCTTCCCAGTGAAGTTCTTTTGTGCCGTCAGGGTAATGTTTCCATACCTCCAGGTGACCTTTTGCGTTTTGGTAGTCTAGAAATTGCATATCATCAACTCATGAAATTAATATCCCATATTATAGTCAGGTAATCAGTATTATCGTAGTCAATATGAAGCCCTGGTGGGAACATAACTTTTTTCGCTACCAGATTGAATTCGGGGTTTCGGTCTGGGTCGCTCACATTATATAGTCCCACACGACTTCCCTGACTATACGCTGCTCCGGTGCCACTAAGTTGGTATGCGGTCCCGAGCTTATCGTAGGTTTTTTTATAGTCTATGGTGTTCAGTCCCATGGCTCCTACGCCGCCCATATAGTAATCCAAAAACTTCCAGTCATCTTTATGTACTCTTAGAACATAGCGAAGAATCTCTGGCTTGTAAGTCCACGACGCAAACTCAGATTCAACATAGGAAGAGGTTACAAACCCAGCGCTTGCATCAAGCCAGTTGGTTACGGTTCCAGGGTGTTGGTAGATGTAACCATCGCTGTTTACCACGCCCATCGTGTTGAGTGTTCCTGAAAGGAACCCAGTAGATTTGGTGGCATCACCGAAGGTTCCTGAGCCGAAGAAGAGTCCTCCTGACGGGAGGTACGCTCCCATCGCAACCGCTTGCTCGAAAGTTCTTTCTCCTGCTGGAGATACAAAACTATTGCCAAGGGAGCCTTGACGAACTTCCATGGAACTAAAATCTGTACCGCTAAAGATATTGGAGCTAAAGTACGGAATTCTGTTCAGGAAGTGACCGAGTTCATCAGGCTCTCCAGGTAAACCACGACTCTGTAGAGTTCTATCGGTGGGTTCCGGGAACTCTGGGAACAGGAATGTATTTCCAGACTCACGATAAACCCCGTCTCTTGGCGTGGTCCTATAAAGCTTGAATTCGTATGCTGCGGCGTGGGTTTTGTCGGTAAGACCTTCGACACCCATTCTCAATGTTACAATAATTTCCGCATTCTCAAAAGAAGGGGTTTTAATTGACGGAGACAGATACTCAGTTTCATTTGCAACGTCAGTCATTGAACTAGTTGGTCCCGTTCCAATAAAGGATGTAGCTTTTCTAACTGTGAACTGTTGTTCCCGTCTTGTGTTTCCTGGAGACCACTCCTCTTTGTCGAAATCATACTGGTAAGCTTGACCCTGGTACTGCGCCTCAATGGTTGCGTTGCCTACAAGACTACCGAACTTGGTCGTGTTGGCGACGGTCCAGCCTATGGCAAACGAGTCCCCGCCCTTCAGTCCGTATTTCTTGGGTTCAAATGTTCGCACAAAGAGTGGTTGTGCTTGTCGCGAAGATTGTACAGACGACATCGCAAGATGGGGTCTCCGGGATGTGTTGCTGTCGGTGGTACCGTTAGCCCCGTGCAAGGTATCGAAACAATAAAGTCTTGGTGTGCGGTATTGCTCGATGTCGGATGGCGTGACAAAATCAATCGCACTGGATGATTTTATTACCAAACCATCATCGTAGTCGGCTCGGTGTTCGTCGTCATAAACTTCGCTCGTGAACACACCCGCATCACGAATCCATCTATCCCTACCTTTATTACAAATCAGTGCAGTATCCACCAAAGAAATGTCGTGGATGTCGTACTGACCGCCGGAAACATCGATGAGGTTTAACTGATACTCGGTGTCTCGTTCGAGACCGTGGAAGCACATGTTTTTGATAACATCCGGGGAAACAATAAAGTTTCTCGCACCTCCAGAATCATATGCGAGTGCTCCTGAAGTGTCCCCGGTAACATACGAAAACTGCCAATCACCGTTTACGAAGTCGTAGAACTTTTCGTTCCAAATGGTGTCGGAGGGGCTTATCTTCTCTCCTCTTAGAGAGATGTCCTTGATATAGGTGCTTCCTTCTGCGGCGTTGGGACCATAGACACCTGCGACAATTTTAAAATCTCCTCGTAGCCCAAAATTCCCTCCGTCTAGGTCGGTGTTTCCTACTAGTCTTTCCGGGTTCATAAAAATCGCAGAAGGCGCAGTGAACTCTGTAAAATCAGAAGTGTTCCTTCCAGAGGGCAGAGGTAAGAAATAGGCTCCGGAGGTATCGCTTCTATAAGAGGGCATTTCCCCAAGAATAGTTTCCCAACGACCTAACTCCCAGTTAACCATCCGGTTCGGAAGACTGCTTAATACAAAGTAGGAGTTATGTTCCGTAGTATTAAATACTTTTAAGGATAGGGAGTATCTACCTTCGTTGGCGTATGTGGTCTGGTGTACGCTATTGAATGAGCCGCCACTTGAATCTAGAAGAATGCTGAAGTCTGTCGGTTTTGTGGTTGGGTCTTCAAAGCTCTTCACTTCTGACTGGTACACTCGCCTCTTAACTTCCAGGTCTTCTGCGGTACTGTTTGAATAGGGGTTAAACTGCGGGACCGAATTCTCCGTTGCTGTTCCCCACCCGCCAAGAATGTTTTGTTGATTATTAAAAACGGCTTTTCTTCTTGCTTTTAGCACGACCTGAAACTGGGGGAGGTACTCATCTGTAACTCCTTTAAGTGCTAGTCGGTACATTTTTGTAGGTTCAAGACCTACGAAGTTTGTTGCCAACTGGTTTTTCCTAATACTCCTTGTGTTATCAACTTTCGCGAAATATTCATCTTTGTTCGCCAAGGTGTCGAGGCGGGGACCACTAAACCCTAACGCAGAAAAAACTAACCCCTCCTCTCTCCCCGCTCGGGGGGTTGAGCTTAAGGACCAACTTCCAATACTGCTTAGGTCGTATTCATAGGTTCTCCATCCCCCAAGAGGACCAAACGATAGATTTGTGATTGCGTAATAAACGAATCCGTTGGTTCCGTCGCTCCTGCCGCTTCCTCGTATACTCAAAGTGTAACTTTTTCTCGATGCGTCGGCGGGGAAAATAACGGGAACGCTAAAGTTTTTGATGGCGTCTTTTTCATCAAACGTAAACACTTTCGGGTTGTTCTCGGGCGTAAACCTCTGCCTCGCTCGCGTAAATGAGTTTGCCGAGAAATCGTATGAAAATCCGTCGTCGTCTCTGGTCAGTGCAACTTCTATGTGTCCGCAGTTTGCTGCGGCAGCCGTCCCCGATACCATTGCGTCAAAGGAAAGCATGAATGTTTTATTGGTGTCCCCTTGTCCATACCCCAAATCTCTTAGTTCTGGGGTGGTGGTGGTTTGCTTGCTATCCGTGAAAGCGTATTCATTTCGTCCCAACTCGTCCGACAGAATGAACTTTTGTGCTATCTCACCACATCCACTGGAATCAATATCAGAAGAGGACACATACAAAACAACCCCGTCATCTAGGGATGAGAAGACTTTGTCCGAGAAGTCGTTTGTGCTAATAGGTTTTACAAAAGCAAACCCACTAGCATCTTCCTCAAAACTAGGGTTTGAGGAGTTCAAGATAGGGTTTTTAACGTTCCAGTGGTTTATAGAAACTAAACCTTCTGCTGTTGCGTCTCCAGGATTTATGGCATCGACGCTAGTTAGCTTACTTGTGTAGGTGAAGTTATTATTTAACAGAACACTTTGGTGTTCCAGAAAGTTGGAGTTAGGTAGAATAGTATTTCTTTGGTCTAACAACTCCAAACTAATCACGTCTACATAGGGATTCTGGTATGCCGGATTCCACGGAGAGAAGTTTGTGTCTCTAAAGCTTTTAGCTGGGAACACGTACTCCACAAAGTATTCATTATTTGCTTCTAAGCCTTGGTCGGTAAGATGTCCGTGCAACTTAAACACAAACTCTTCTACACCAAAGTATCTTGAAGGTGTAACAGTGTGGCGAGTGCCTTCTTTGGCTAAGGCTTTAGAAACGAACTTACCAGACGTGAAGTCATAATACTCAGCAATCTGACCGTTACGACCTCTGGCAACTCTAAAATCAAAGGTTGCGTCTTTCGCCCTTACGTGGTTATACGCGAAGTAAGTTCTTCCAAGGGCGAGGTCGGCGCTTTGTGTTAGGGTAACTTTTTGCTGTCCTCGAACTACCTCGTACCGCGTTACGGGGACAGAGCCTTCAGCGCGAACTTCGTCGAATCTTCTAACTCCAGTAGAGCCTGATACCTTGGTGTCAACCCTCCATCCTTCCGCTACATTTTTTAGCGTTGGGTTCGTCAGTATATTCGCGCTTTCGATTGAATCATACCGCCACTGGTTGAATCCGATTGAAGACCAGGAATCCAGAAGAGGGAATAGGTCCGAGTCTTTGGGGGTTAGCAGTTGGTGGTTTACGGAGGATGTGGCGGACGAGTTATAGGGGTAGAAAAATCTTGAGTCTCTTTGATGGAAGTATTCTTTTGCACTTCCTAAAGTAAATGCCTGTACCTGAAAACTGGATACAGAACTAGTTCCATCCTCAATACCCGCGCCACTCGGATTTGGTTTGTATGTCATCGCATCCGCGATGGTTTTTCTCATACCATCGAGAATCATGTTTCTTTCTTCAAAAAGAGTTTTGTTTCTTCCAGAAGAAGTTTGGATGATTTTTACGTTACCCTGCATTATCAATAAACCCGAAGTTGCCGTTTGTTGCGGAGTGGCTACCGCCCCAATACTCTAGATACTCGCTCCGAGAACCTCCAGACGTCATGTATGTCGAAGATGAGTTAAACGCATTTCGTGATGATTTATTTGCGTTCAATTCATCGAAGAACCGGAAAACATCTTGGAAATTCTTTCTGCTGTAATCTCCTGCATAAACATTATACTCTTTATCTAGGAAATTTACGTCCAATAACGTTAATCCTGCTAATTCAGCGGCTCCGCCGGGTTTAGACACCTCAACATAGTATACTGAGTTTTCGTCATGAACCGGACCTGCTGAGGCAAAATATCCTTGTAGCGGTCCTTGCCTAGACTTAGAGTAGTACTTTATAGGTGTTCTGCTATTCAAAGTATGGAAATCGAATACATGAGTTTGTTCTTCGTTATTGTTTTCGAAGTTCAGTGCGTACCACATATCCTGGTCCGACATGTTTCGGCTTTCTTCCCATGTCTTAGTATTCCAGTTGTATGCCCAGGCGCGGGAGAACGATTCTTGCCACCCATTTCCTAGGTACGGCTTCTGCTCCATCACCACACGAACATGCAGAGTTTGCGGTAAATTAATGCCGCGAGAAATCGAGGCTATCTTTCCTGTAACCCCAAGCTGGTATTCTCGGTCGGGGAAGAACTTATTTCCTTTGCTTCCGTTAAAGAACTCGCCAATCTTAGAATCCTCTACCATTCGCACTTGGAAATTCCTTAGCTTCCCTTCTGAACGGTTGGTTTCGCTACCCGCGCACATCGTGAACCACAACTCATAGGAGTCTCCTTTTTCGAAGCTGCTATCAACCGGGAACTCGTCGCTGAAAGTTCGGTAGTCGCTGGAGTCGTCGGTCGCGCTGAAGAGGCTGTTTGGGGGAGTTGCCGATAGAGTATTTGGGGTTGTTTCCCAAGAGTTTGAGGAAGCTGTCCAACACTTATTTTTTGTTAGGTTTCGTAGAGCGTACACATACTGTTCTTCTTGACCTCCACTGATTTTAGTAGTTGATGCGTCGAAGCTGACTCTGTACCTAGAGCCAGGGTCTAAGTTTCTTAGGTTTTTAGGTGTAGTTGCGAACTGAGGGTTGAATACAGTGCTGATGCTAGGGTTGTTTGGGTTACCGACCACGGACGAGGTTGTGTTTGCGTTTCCGCTGCACTGCAAGACTACCGCTCGTATAGCACTTCCGGCGTACTCATACACACCAGCGGATAAATTGGCGGCTGTAGCTACAGGCATCTCTTGGAGAAGTTCAGGCGCTCTAGCTTGGTCAATAATCTTCCACCCTGCGAAGGCGGACAAAGTTGTACTGCTAACAGCAGCATCAATAGGAGGGAATTGCAGCTTTCCGTTATAACAGTAGTTCATGTTTCCGTCTAGAGGAAAGCGAACTCTTACTGCATCTCGCGGAGTTTGTCCTGGAGTCCTTTGAATCAAGGTTATGCCGCTAAGGGAATTCAAATCAACATTGTAGCTTGGATTTTCGATGCTGTTAAGAACAGCAAGAGAATTAATTCTAGGTGCTACAAAAGAAACACTAGACAACAGTGTCTCGTTACTGAAGAAGGGTTTGCTTGGAGCCTCAAAGACATCAAGCGGGTGCCGATAGGTTCCGTACGCTCCGTCCTTTAGGATTCCTCCTTGCAAGTCTCTCTGACCTCCGTCAGTTCCAACAAACACATTGTTTTCCGAAATCGCTTCGGTCGCCACTACCGCACTCCAACTTGGGTAAGTAGAAGAGATTGGGTAAGGGAAGCCTGTCTCGGCGTTTGCTGAAAGGTTCGTCTGTATTGGTCCTGCAATCGAGAAATTATTGTTCATGAAGCCCGGACCAAAAACATGGGAGAGTATATTGAAACCACCAGCGTATCTTTGTAGTGGGGTAAGAGTTCTCTTATCGACGAAGTTTCGAAACTTCCTCCCAAACTTATTATTGTAGTCGTTGAAAAGAAGGCTGATTCCTTGCCCAAACTTAAAGTTTTCAAATCCGTCGTTTGTGAAATCCAGCCAACGAGTATCTTCCTTGCCTCTGCGAATGAATATATCCGTTAGCGCTCTTAGTATCGGAGAACCAAACACATCCCTAATCCAAGCAAAGCTTGAGGTGTCCGTACTAAAACCTAATATATTTCGAACAGGGAAGTGTGCTGAAGCGGTGTAACCTAGGAACTCTGTCGTGGAGGGGGTGTATTGACTGTATACCCCGGATAAAGTTCCGCTGGTATCCTCGTAGCTTTGGGACGAGAAATTAAACCCTTTCGGTACAAACGATGACACATTCAATCCATTCCACGGGATTATGGCGCTCGTAAAGAAATCGACAGGTGTGGGCTGATTCAGCCCCTCCCTGTTGTTTGCCCAACCTTCAAACTTATATTTTAGGTTTCTTCTTCTTCCGGCTGTTCGGTATGACTTGACATTGGGCTTGATTGCGCTCGTAGAAACTGAGTCACTTGTTTCAGTGGCGTTGCCCCACAATAGGTCTGTTGTTGGGTGTAGGGTTGCGGAGGGTATCCACCTACCTTGACGGGGGTTATATACACTTGGCGAGATTGACGAGAAGCTTCCAGTGCCGCTGAACAAGTTAAATGCATCGTAAACATACGAACTGTTCAATTGGTCCATATCCGACTGGAGGGTATGGATTCCTACTAGCGCACTAGAATCCGTGGCGGAATAATCCTCAGAAAACTCTTTTCCGACGAAAATCTTATTCAGGACATGGAAGGGTGCGAACTGCCTAAAGATATCCACGATGGCGGGAATACCTTGTCTGCCTAGCTTGGTGTTTGTGGAGTTCACGAAGGCATTCGCAGAGAACTCAACATTATCGAGAAGAAGTTTTGTGTGTACTTCAGATGATTTTGAGTTCCAATAATCAAACACGGACATCCCTTCCAAGTCTGCATTACTTACGACTTTCTGATAGTTAAAAGGAAGGTTCAGACCGGAAGTAAGGAATCTGAAGTATTGGTTGGCTCCAAACCCAGGGGTTGTTATGGCGTCCGTCTCTTTAAGCCCAATAGAGCTTGAAAGCCACTCACCCACCTCTTGAGCGTCGGACGTAGCTAGGTTGAGTCCTAGAGCGCCTACGGGTCGAGCGAAAAGTGATGAGAGGTCTTTGACGACATCTTCAGTGAGTAAAGTATCCTGGTAGAACCTCTGCTCTTCCCACGGAGGCATAAAGATTTCTTTCCCTCTGTGAAAATAGCTGCCGACTTCGTTCGCGCTAACTTGCGCCTGAATAAAGCTGGAGTCTCTGTACTTAACGCCTCCTAGCCTAAGGAAGTCATGTCTGGAGTTGAGGTACTGAAGGATATAATCGACGAGGAATCTTGCGTTATTATCAGGGTTCTCGTCGTCAAAGTTTTTAAACTGGATATCGTAGCCAGAGGCTTGAAGTGCTTGGTCCCAAGCCCGTGCTAACTCCAAATAAGCCTTAGGGTCTTTTCCGTAATCAGTCTCGGTCTTAATGACGTAGTAAATAATGTTTGGGAAATAAGACTCCCAAAACTCTTGAAGACCGCTCGCGTCCGGTGTTGGGGAGTAGACAGAAGACGGGATAAGCATATTCACAGCTTGAGAAAGCGCCTGTCTTGTGCCTTTTGCTTTGTAAAGGTAAATAGCTTGCTTAAGCTGTTGACGCCACTTATCCGGGTCATTTCCAAAGAAGGTCCAACCTAAGTATCGTCCTAGGTACTGCAAGAACTCTTCGGGACATTCCTCGATGTCCAAAAGATATTGAATGTCTCGAATAGTAGTTCTCAGGTCATAGAACGCATAGGACAACGCTTTGAGCATTTTGTCCATTGGTCCCCTATTCGACATTCTTTGTACATTCAGCCCCAACAAGGACGCATTTACGATATCCCTAAAGTAAGTTGCGTTCGTATCGTCTTCATTTACCCAGACATCAATCAATGTCTCTAGAGAACTAGCAAGTTGTCCTCCAGATGCCCAGTAGTTATCGCTGAAAGTGGAGGAGGGAGAGCTAAACGGGGAAGGTACGACCGTATTTGCCAACTCTGCCCAAGGTGCCTGACCTCCTTGAATGTTGGTCATGAGCCATTTAAACAGTAGCTTCACGCCCTCGGAGGTATTGATATGCTCGCCGAAGAAGAGATTCTCGGTCAGGGCATCTGCGAGAATACTACTAGGTGTAGTGGATGCGGGGCTGGTTACACTACCGCTAGTGTTTAGTAGGTAGACCCATCCAAGCTCATCAAGGAGAGCGCGTTGTACGAGGTCTACTGTGTTGACGTCAGGGTCAACTGTAGCGGAATAAGATTGTGCGAAGGTCGTATCAACGTTGTTTAAGACAACCTTAGGAAGCGCAGAAGCAACAACAAAAGAACTAAACTCGGAGACGTTCGTGAAACTACCGAAAGAGTACCCTAAAGGAGTTAAAACATTTCGCTGGAAATCTCGCGGGGAGCAGTTAGCCTTTTTGTTAAAAGGTACGAAGAACGGAACAAACTCCTGGGATGATGTATGGTTAGACGGGGCATCAATTAAGGTTGATGCGTTTTTTGCTACGTACAAAATCTTTGCAAGCACATTGTACTGTAAATCCTCGTCCTCTCCAAATAACCGATACTCGGTTTCATCATAGAACTCGGGTACGATACGCTTAATTACTTCAACGTAATTAGCTTTTAAATGTGCTTGGTTTGGTCCGCTATCAGATGCCATTATACGAACTCCACTGAGAACTCAAAGTTGTTTAGTTGGACGATTTCGTTAAAGTTAACAGGTATGTCCCGCTCTAGGTTGTCTACTGTGAAGAACCTAATTTCTGGAACAGTTAACATGAAATTTTGAAGGTCGGCAAGGTCTAATCTCTGCCCAAAGTTTACCCTGTCTACAGAAAAATACTCTTGAAGTTTGTTTGCAGCCTTCTGCTTAATATTATCCTCAAACCTCTCGTTTGACCTGTCAATAAACACGGAAGCGACAATATCTAAAGTACGAACGACTCCATCTGAGATTACGATATCGTCCGTAAGCATTTTATATTGCTGCATATAATCAAGAAGCTCTTTTTTAAATGCTACGGAAGCTCGTTCCAACTGAGTCTCCGATGCTTTTGAGAGGACGAACATATCAATCACGTTAGCGGCTGCTCCATTCTTTCTTAGGGACGCCATAGCCTTTGCCGTTTTTCCTGTGGTTCCTACAAAGCTATTTGCGAGAGCGTTATAGTCCTCTCCGGTTACTGCACGGTACTGTGTTCTAAAGAAGTATGGACCGTATCTCTTGGCGTGTTCGACAGTTTCAGCGGGGGAGCCACCAGTGCCTTTTGTGATATTGACGAGCGTTCCGTTCACGGGAACGCCACCGTGACTTAGCGTTACTGATTTATTAATAATGCCTCTAGCGATGTTACCGTTTTCTCCAGCGCCACGGCGGTAGTTAACGACAAAGGTTTCCCCTGGGGTGGGTAGTCTGCCTCTGACGCCGTCACCGAATCGTAGGACCGCATTGAATCCATCGGTATACACTTTCTCAAATACAGGGTCTGTTCCCCCGGAGGCAACGAAAAGATTTGAGATTTCGTTGTAGATAATTCCTTCGGTTGAAGACACACCAATACTTCCTTCGACAACAGGACCGTTGCGAAGCTCGATAGTTTGTCTGGTTGAATCGGTGTCGAAAGCTCCGGTTTGAGTTTCGAAGGAACCCTCTAGCAAGAAGATATCGGACACTTCGTTATCCGTGAAATCAGCTTGCGGGATTGTCAGGTCTCTGTTGAACAAATCCAAAGACCCGTCATTTAACTGGCGAGTCATTGTATAAAGGAGAGGTACGTTGCTTCTATCGCTGAGTACACTGATTGTTCTGGAGCCTTGAGGAACGACGACATCGGTTGAAAGAGTAACCTCAGGAGGAAGCGTGAGTTTTCCTGTGGCTTTCGAGGAGGTCGGACCTCTCATGGTAACACCAATAAGCTGCAACAATCGTTTGAGGTTATCGGGGTCTTTTACAGTATCAATGTACATTTCGTTGGCGGTCATGTCGGCTCTCAAGGTATTCACAGACGCCATGTACGCGAACATCTCAAGAAGCATTTGTCCTAAGTCCGAAGCAGCAAAGTTGTTATAGTCTGTCGGAAAAACCGCCTTCAAATAATTTTGTAGAGCAGTACGATAATCATCAAACCCTTTCAGGTTGTAATCGATGAGGTCTGGTTTTCGGTCATCGGGGACGGAACCGAGCTTCAGAAAATCAGATTCGATAGTGCCGTCGAAGCCCGACACGTTGTACAAACCTCTAAAATACCTAGAATAATCTTGTTGAGTCATACCGTTACCTCCACCATCTCTGGATTAAGCAAATCGCTTTTTGATGCGAGTTTTAACCGAACCTTCAACTCACTTCTTTCCGCATCAGGAATCAAGTCTACCGACTGTACAATCACACGAGGCTCATACTTTGCGATTACTTCAAGTATCTGTGACCTGAGAGTGTTTAGTAGAGTATCGTCGATAATCTCAAACGCACTCTTTCTAAGGTCCGTTCCAAAGTCGGGTCGCATTACACGAGAGCCTCTAGCGGTCATGAGAAGCTGGATGACTCCGTCTCTTAAAGCGCCGAGATTTTCGTTCGACGTGAAATAGCCTCCAACACCATCAAGGCGCATGGGGAATGCTAATCCTTGGATAGTATTTTTTCGTGGGACTTTTAAGTAAGTTAGGTCGAAAGTAGTCATTACAGCAGAATGTTCTCAAAGAACCCTTTTTGGGAATCGTAGTTAAACTTAGCCTCTTTTATAGTTAGAGGGTTTTCGTAAATCTTAAAACTTCCCACAAAACCATCTAAGCCGCTTCGGGGGACTCGGTTTCTGTCATTACCAGTACCTCCTCTGCTTCCGGACAGCGGTGGTTCGTGCTGCCCTTTGATATATACCTCATCACCTACAGTAACCGTAGCGAGCGATGCTCCCGGTAAAGTCTCTTGGTGGGTGTGGTTTGTGTTACTTCCCAAGAATCCTTGAGGTCTATATGTGGACCCTGAAATCTTGGGGATATTGTCGGAATAACCACCGCCGATAATCCAGGGTGTGAACACAGGGAATCCGACTCGCTGAGGTGAGACCCTTTCGTCGTACAGGGACACTCCAAGGAAGGACTCCTTTGATGGGTCGCAGAAATCAGGGATAGTGTTTCTTTGCGCCGGGTCCATTATGGATGCGGTAGGTGTAGCTACATCAGAGGGAATATCACCAAAAACATCAGTATAGGAGGATGTGGCTAGGAGCGCACCGTTGAGGCACACGCGAACCTCTTTTTGTGGGGCGTCGAACGAAAGGTTGAAGTGTACAAAGGAGCCGCTGGCATCAGCGATACCGGACCCTGCGGCGGTTTGGAATCCGCTGGGGATATACATTCCCATTTGGGTTACTTGGTCGGGGGTGGGAGTTCTGTTGCTGCTGTCGTTCTGACCGTCCCATCTTTCTGCGATGCAGATACTGTGACCCCAATTGTTCGCAGCGGAATTAAAATCTGTCTGGTTCTGTCCGGTAGTCGGAGCAATAATAAACTCTAGACCGCTCGGGTAGTAGCCTGTCGCGTTGTCGGGGCTTCCGGCATCTCGCCACCCGATTATCATACCAAGTGTTCGGTCGAGGTTGGTTGTTCCGTTTTTAATAATATTCGTGTTTACATAGTTTGAGTTTACAGGACCACTATTTTCGTTTGCAAAAACCAAACGGTATCGATGATTGTCCGTCATGTCGGAATGAATATTTGGGACGTATGACCAGAAATCAATCGAGGCTCCTTTAGGCTGGTAGAACAAGTTCTCCAAACCACGCGTACCTTTGTAAGAAGTATTAAAGGTCTCAAATTCTTTCGTGTTATTTGGCAGACGGACATAAGAACCTTTTATGTCTGCCCAGCTTGGACCCAGTTTTTGCCGTTGGTCGAAAACGGTCCCTCCCATGTAGGCGATACCTACACCAGAAGGGAAAATAAAGGACTTGTCGTAACCAACCAGTTTCGCATCAAGTCTTGTCGAACCTTCTGCTGCATTGTTGAGTGCGTACAAAGTACCGGAAGGCTCTGTGACTGCTTCAGGGTCAAGGAAGTTGTAGCAAGCAAGCAAACCATCTTTTACGATGTCACTAGTAAGTGATTTTGTAAGAGGTGTCGTTGCACTCAAGCTTCCGGAGGTTTCTCTGTGTACCCAGTCCCCAAACCCAACAGGTTCCACGGAAAGGCGTTCTAGAGATGTCGGTTTATTTGGAGCCACCACATAACGAGCTTGGTGAGGGGCAATAATGGTGTCGAGGTCTTCTGAGAAGAGAGTGAGTTTTCTCTGAACATCAAAGGCGATATCAGACTCCTTCAGGTAGGAGAAGTCGTTTACTGGGATTCGGGGAATCTCTACCCATTGACCCACAACGCCAATAACATTGTCTTCCTTTCTTACGGTAACGATGGTTCCAGTACTTTTATCCCAGGCTACTTTATCGCCTCCAGATAGTGAAAGGAATGTTCTCGATTTTACTTCATCTGGTAGGTCATCATATTGAAGCTTGTACTCAGCGGCTTTTCCAACTGGAGGACGGTACTCAAAGAATACACCCTCTCCAACAGGGTGGTCTCTATCCGTAACAAAGAACTTGTCTCGTCCGTAGATTGCCGCAATTTCAAGCTGTCGTTTTCTTTTTTTGATTTTCTTATCGTAAACAGAAATCGCAGCGTTCATTTGTGCGGTGTACGAACGAACAACCGCATCAGAGGCGTCATAACCATTAGACAAAATCTCCGCTACGTACCCAGACGCTTCCGTAGTATGGGACACTTTGTCGTCATTGAACTGCTGAAGAACATCGTCGTAGCTGTAAAAATCCTGTACACGCTCGTTTGTATTTTGGCCAAGGTCTAGGTTCAAATCGAAGATAGTTCCGACGCCATCCACGGCATCATCTTCTGTAAAGGAGAGACCTCGACCGCCCCTGTTTGAGTCGAACTGCAACGTCCACATCTGTGATGAGGTCGCAAAGGGAAGAATATCCGGTACGGGTTGCGTTCTTGAGTCGTAATATAATCCGTCATTTGAAAGGACAAACTTTCCTTTTGAGGAAATAGGGGGTCCATACTCAAGGTCAAATACTGGACTCGGGATTTTCGTTCCGGATAGGGATGCGTTTAGATACCGAAGAAGTTTTTGGTTTTCGGTGAACGGAGCCACAATCTTACCAGTGATGAACTGATTGGTTTGGTCGATGACGCTTTGCACACGAGATTTTACGGCTCCTGGTAGAGCATTCAAATCAAGAGCGCTGATGTTTAGCATCGGTTCCGGTGCTAACCCTTCAGACCTTAGTCGCATAATCTCCTCGATTTTTTCGAGGGTATCATCAATCTCGCCAATCTCGTTCGACAAGCGGTCCCTGGTCAGGGTTAGGGAAGCAATCTCAGTGGTTTTCGCCGAGCTTCGGACAGTCTGGGATTTTGTTGACTGCGAGTTAATTTGGCTCCGCATGGTTTCAATGTCGTCTTGGCTGTAATCGAAATCCACCGTACCAGGAACAAAGGCGGCAGCGCCTCCTGGATTTGTACCTTCACTGGTAAAAAGACCCGCAGCATTTGATAGGGCATTGGAGGGACCGTCCAGATTCTGTTGCTGGTTTGAGGTTGCTGTTTGGGCATCGTTAACGACAGTAACCCTACCAGACATAGGAGTTCTCATGGTCGCAATTCCTTGAGCCTTCTCCAGCTTCCTATTAGTGGTAGACAATTTCGCCTGTTTGGCTTGTCTTTCTAACTGCAAAGAGTTGCTTGTTGCGACCAGGGTGTTGCTGGGCATCAGGCGTAGTGATTTTTCTGAGAATAAAACCATGGGTGCTTATAACTATTTGGGTCCGGTGGTGTCTCCTAGTCCTGTGGTAACTCCTCCGTGAGTGTGGCTGACCAAGCTAATTCCTCCGATGTTTGCGTCTCCAGAGGTACCACTTACGTTTGTAATGTCCCCAGTTACGTTTGTAAGCGAGCCGCGTACATTTATGTTAGTAGCTGTTATATCTATACCTGAAGGGGTAATCTGTAAAGTGCTGCATCCACACTTGAGGAGGATGGACTTTTCGGCCAAAATCTCTACGTTGCCTTCATAACTTTTTACGTAGATGTCGCCTTTGCCTCCGTTGACGATGCTGAAGTCCCCTGCGCCAGTTGAGATTCCTTGGTAGATGTCTCCATCAGTGGACTCAACTTCAATATCCTGTCCCGCTCGAACGGTAATTGAGTTTGGGTTGCTGCTATTCTCACTAAGAATAGTGATGTGGTTGTTGTTCTCGTCAATGAGAGACATGAATTCCCCGACATCGGCGGGGGAATCACTCATAATAAATCTTTTCCCTTCGGCAGTTTTGAGCTTAATCTCGTTAATAAGAACGTCGCTTTTTTTGTCCGTAAGCGAGATTGAGTGCCCCGCTGGATGTTTGAGAATGAAGGAATCGGGAAGATTGTTCGTTCCGTAGACTTCAGGTCTTCGGGCATTTGGGATGCCATAAGTGGATTTCGGTTCTCCATCATCAAAGCCGTCTTCCATAACCTCTGTTCTAATACACTGGGTCTTGTTGGGGTCCAGGGTATCAGACACAAGGTATGGCTGAGTTTTCATATCTCCCTGCTCCACAACGTCGGCGTATAAGCAGCCCATCCAGAAATACTTAGTCGGAGGGTCGGCGTGGGGTGCTTTACCTACCAGGACAGTAGCGCCAATACCAGGAACGGCGAACAAGCCATAGCCAGCCCCGGCGATAGGCGATACATACTCACACTCCACGTCTTCTGGCAAGCCTATATCAACCATCAATCTTCCTGATTTCTGAGTATCCATGCACTTTTTTACAATACCAAAAGTGAAAGAGATATTTGAGGGTGGAAGCGGAGATACCTCCTGCTGTCTTGGGGTGAAGTTCTCTACCATGTTAGTCCTGTACCGCTATTGTGTTTCCCTGAATAAGGTCGGGCGTTGTCGTTTGGCTCCTGAGCAGAGTCATTTTTGTGGTATACCCTCCCGTCGAATCGATGCGGTGGGCTAGTCTGGTTATCATATAAACTCCGGATATCCAGTGCGGCTGGTCGGAGTTTAGTCGCGGGTCAAACACTCGGAGGAGGACGTTTCTTCCGCTTTCACCTATGTCGGACAGGTAGTCACTAAGTTCAGGAATTCCTAGAGTATCTATTTCAACCTGCCAAGCTTCTTGCAACAGTGCAAGTTGTGCCTGGAACTTCTCGTCTGTCAGTTTGCTCGCTACTTTGAATAGGTCTTTGGATTTTTCTTGGGAGGTGTTGAAATAAACCTCTCTTTTCAATACTGTTTTTTTTGTCTCTGTAGCCACTACCTCCCCGGTATTCGGGTCAGTACTAATCGTAACAGTTTTGACTGTATTATCATTCCCATCAAGGTCAGCCTCAGGGAATAGCGCATTGAGTAGGGTTGGGTCATTCACCATACTTGCCAGCAACCTCAAGTCTTCCGCGCTGGAAGCCCGGTCGGTGTCAAATTCAACTTCACGAGAAATACTTTCCAGTTCTTCATCAGTAAAGTAATCAACATAGGCAGGAAATAAGGACAACAAATCTTCGTCCATTACATAATTCGCGCCTTTGTCGGCTCGCTCTTCCAAAACTTCTAGTCTTGATATCTGCGCGTCTCTTTCGGCGGAGGGCTGCTCCTTTCTTAGGGCTTCTATTTCTGCGGCGAGACCTCTGGAAATGGTTAGATACATAGTTCTCGTCATCGCACGGTCCTTGTCAAAGAAAGAGTCTATGTCGTGGACTAGTCTTGTCGTATACATCGCTTGAGACAGCCCGATAAGAAATCTATTGTCCCCAGTAAACTCTAGCTTCGTTACGATGGAACCCGGCGCAGCTACGTCCAGAACAAGAACCCCTTCATGCCCTTCTCGGTAATCTCTAGTTGTTGGGAATGAGTTGACTGGTTGTACGGCGAGATTGGCAAGTACGTCAGTTAGGCTCGTCGGTACAACCGCCGCAAGAATTTTATTATTATCAATAATGTCA
>Ga0070749_10001012_pt1 | contig 19006 bp, 17 predicted proteins | sample VirMetDEL_Nov_18_FD_75180 | JGI IMG/M metagenome (GOLD analysis project Ga0070749, IMG submission 75180) | Aqueous microbial communities from the Delaware River and Bay under freshwater to marine salinity gradient to study organic matter... | ecosystem: Environmental > Aquatic > Marine >...
TAGCGGTGTCAAAGTCACCATGAATTCTTTTAGAGACAGAACATATATTCATATTAGAGAATATTTATTCGACCCAGATGAAGAAGTATGGTTTCCAACTAAAAAAGGATATGCTTTAAATGCAAATGAAGTAGATACTGTTATTCACTTGTTAACTAAAGCTAGTAAAAAACTAAGTGCTGATTATAAACCAGATGATCAGTTAGAATTTAATTTTGAGGAGTAATAATGAGTACAAAAGCCTGGTCCGATGAAGAAGAAGCAAAGTTAAAAGACCTATATTTAACTAAAACACAAGACATAGAAGAGATTGCACAAGAGTTTCCGCATAAAGGATATAGAAGTATTATCTCTAAACTAGTTCAGTTAAAGATTTATCAAAAGCCAGAAGAGGCTCAGCCTGATAAAACAAAAACAGTTAAGTTGATGTTGCGAGATCTCGAAACTATGTTAGACATAGAAATAGAAGGCACAAATCTTAACAAAAAAGAAAATCTAAAAAATCTAGTAGAATCTGTAACTAGACTGTATACTCTAGCAAACGATAAATGATTATAGGAATTAGTGGTAAGCTATACAGCGGTAAAGACACTTTAGCTTCTTGCCTTTTGCATGAGTTTGACGACTATGGTGTTACTTTTATGCAAAAATCTTTTGCCTTTAAGCTCAAGAAAATGGGCGCATACTTAACAAATACTCCAGAAATTTGGTGGTTTACTCAAGAAGGTAAGCAACATTATTTACCTAAATGGGACATGACCATAGGAGAATTTCAACAAAAACTAGGAACAGAAGCCATGCGGGATAATATTCATCCAGACGGATGGGTAATAGCGTTAATGTCTGAATACTCAACCTTTGATAATTGGATAGTTACAGATGTTAGATTTCCTAACGAAGCAGAAGCCATAAAGAAAGAAGGTGGAACTCTAATTAGAATAGAGGGTGACCCTTCCAACGAAAGAAAAAATTCTAAAAGAGATCTAAATCACCCCAGTGAAACATCACTAGATGATTATGATGGTTTCGACTATAAGATAGTCAACATCCCTCCTATTGAAATTCTACAAAAACAAGCACATACTATTGCTTTTAACTTGCTAAGATCTAGAATTTATTAATATAATATAAGAATGAATTACCAAGAGCTAAAAGAGCTTGTAAAAAAGCACTGTCATCTTTATTACGATGTGAATCGTCCAGAGATATCAGACCAAGAGTTTGATCGTCTATATGACACTCTAGAAGCCTTTGAAGATGCCCAGGGATGGGCAGATTATGATTCTCCTACCAAAAAAGTAGGGGGAACCAGCGGTAAGGTAAAACATAAATATAAGTTATTCTCGCTTAGGAAAGTCTATGACCAGGAAGATATTAACCCATCTTTCAAAATCAAGACCCCTAAGGTTGATGGTGCTAATATTTCTATCATCTATGTAGATGGCAAGATGGTTCTTGCTATGACTAGAGGTGATGGTGAGTTCGGAGAAGACGTAACTCATCTGGTTAAACATATTCAAAATGTACCTGCAACGGTAAAGTCAACTCATAAGGAATTGGTTATTAACGGAGAGTGCGTAACAGATAATGAGGTTACTAATTTTCGTAACTACGTGTCTGGCGCTCTAGGTCTAGACTCAGCAGAAGAGTTTAAAACCAGAAACATTAAATTCATAGCCCATGATTGGCTAGGTGTAGATATTGACTATACAGCACGAATGAGTGTTGTAAAAGCAATGGGATTTAATACCGTATTTGATACGGAATTCTGTTCTAAATATCCGCACGATGGAGAGGTATACCGACTTGATTCTTATAAAGAAAGTGTCGAGCTAGGTTGGACCTCTAAATATCCTAGGTTTTCAGTAGCCCTTAAACCTAGAGGTCTTCTTACGGCTATTGCCGAACTACAGAATGTAGTTTGGGTAGTAGGACGTACAGGCTCCGTAAATCCAGTAGGTATTGTTTCTCCAATCACTCTGGATGGTGCTGTCATTACTAGAGTAACTCTTCATAATATTGGTATTATCGAAGAGCACGAACTAGCTCTAGGAGACATCATTGAGATCGAAAGGGCGGGGGGAGTTATTCCTAAGTTCCTAAAAGTAATTGATAGAACTAATACTAACTCAAAAATTACAGCCCGTCACGCAGAAGAGCAGTTAGGTATTAAAACGTATAGAAACGGACCTAAGCTTTTTTGTGAAGATCACGAAGATCTAAGTGCCCCTAAAGCCTTAGAGCACTTTATCAAAATTATGGGTATCAAAGGGCTAGGTCCATCTAGTGTTAAAAAGATGGAACTTACTCACCCACTAGATCTCTACAAAGATCAAAAGTGGGCTGCCTTAGGCGCTAACGGCCCCAAGATTAAGGCAGAAATTGATAAGAGTAAAAACAAACCTTACTATATTGTCCTAGCAGCTCTAGGAATACCGCAGGTAGGGCTAACAGCTGCTAACAGTATTGTAAGTAAAATTCCGAGGTTTGATAGGCTGAGGGATATCGAGACAGTAAAAGTTGATGGAGTAGCGGAAAAGACTATCAATAGTATTCTCAGCTGGTTAGACGTCAACGAGGAGTGGGTATCAGAGCTCCCACTAAATCTGTCTCAGGACCTTACTACGGAAGCTATCACGGCTCCAATAAAGAAGGATAAAAAGATCTGCATAACAGGTAAATTCGATCTAACTCGAGAAGAGTTAACTGAGATTTTATCTGGCTATGGTTACGATGTTAAGACATCGGTAACACGCGATCTATACGCTCTTATTAGCGGTGGAGATTCCACTTCTAGTAAGTTCAAAAAAGCTGAACAGTACGGTATTACTATCATAGATTTTTGGACTAATAAAGAAAAGATTTTAACTGGTCAATTCTAATTTAACAAAAATTCTAAAACTACCAATTAAGAAAATTGTTTACACTTTAATCTTGCTTAGCTCTTAGATCGCTGATATAATCTGAACATAATCAATCGGGAAACATCTGATTGAAAACAAAATAAAGAGGAAAATTAAAAACAATGTCAAAGTTTGAATACACTGATGAGATGGTTGCTCGTATGCAGTCACTCTGCGCAGGTGGAGTAACTGAGGAAGTTGTAGAGTCAATCTGCACTGAGTTCGAGTTCCCACGCCGTTCAGTAACCGCCAAGCTACGTAAGCTAGGTTACGACGTGCCAAAGAAGCCCGGCGCAGCTCCTATCTTCTCTCCTGAGGAGACTGAGGCACTAAAGCAGTTCCTAGTCGCTCATAGCGGACAGCACACTGCAGAAGAGATCGCTGCTAAGTTTGGCAATGGCAATTTCAATGCTCGCCAGATCAACGGTAAGGCTCTCTCACTAGAGATGACTCAGCACATCAAGCCAGCCGAGAAGAAGGTAGCTCCAAAGAGCTATTCAGTCGAGGAAGAGGCTCTTGTTCGTAAGATGGTTGAGGAGGGTGCGTATCTCGAGGATATCGCTGCTCGCCTAAACAAGCCAGTCAACTCTGTTCGTGGCAAGCTTCTATCAATGGAGCTAAAGGCCCCACAGCGTGACAAGAAGGCCACAAAGACTGACCCATATGAGGGTATCGAGGATATGGCCGACAAGACCGTAGCCGAGATCGCAGCTCACTTCGGCAAGACAGAGCGTGGTGTTCGCACCGTTCTCACTCGTCGTAAGATGGCTTGCGCTGATTACCAGCCAAAGGCTGAGTAATAACTCAAGTAAATTGAGGGGAAGAAGCGGTAGGTGTAACTCACCTGCCGCTTTTTTATTGGTGAAATGGAAAAAGATTTAGAACCTTTTGAATTATTTAATGTGCCAGAAAGCACGTTAAACTATATATTATCACTTCCTGAAGAAGAAAAAACAGGCTACTTTCATTCCATAATCTCCAGATATTACGAAGATAAAGAATTAAGTAGTGAAAAATATAAAGAACTTCAGATAGCCTATAGAGCAAGTTTTATGCTAGAAAAAATATATCGAAACAATAAAGCCCTAAGAGATGGCTTTCGACCGGTGTATTCTAAGACTGGCTTAATTAGAGATTTGACTAATGATTTATATTTTATAGCTGAAAACCTACACGTTCATTAAAGTTTAAGCTAGTTAAATTGTTTGAAAAACGATAATATATAGTATGACTAACTTACAAGGATATTGGCTCAAAGAAGAGCCAACATACAGACTTGCAACTTGTTGTATGTTTGATAAACCGCCTTTAGATAAAATGAATATGGGCACGACTACAAAAACTAGTGCTCTTTCTAATTATCGAAAGGCTTTAGATAAAGCCGTTTACAACGCAAATAAACTTTTAGAACAGATTAAATTTCTATCTTCTCAGCCCAAAGAGCTTAGATATTGGAGAATTAGTTCTGAACTATTCCCTTGTTATACGGTAAAGGAGATACATCCATATTATGGAGAAATTACAGAAACACTTAAAGATATTCTGGGACGTGCTGGTGAACTCGCCATTTCTAGCGGGATTCGCCTTTCTAGCCATCCTGGTCAGTATACTGTCCTTGGTTCAAACCGTGCTGACGTGGTTACAAACTCTATAGAAGACCTGCATTATCACGCACAGATATTTAAGTGGATGAATATACCAGCAAAAGAAGCTATTATCAACATCCATTTACAAGGTCTCTACGGAGGTAAACACTCAGACGGTATTAGTAGATTTGCTACCAATTACAGATACTTAGATGACTATACACAAAAAGCATTGACAGTCGAAAACGAAGACAAACCTAATGGTTATGATATTGAGCACACACTAGAGCTAGCCAGTATTATACCTATTAGATGTATGCTAGACGTACATCATTACTACTGTCATCGTAAGGGTGAAGAGTATATTACTCATACGCATCCGTACTTTAAAGAATTCTTAAAAACCTGGTATCCAATTCGCCCAGCTATGCATAAAAGCCAGAGTAAAATTGGATCATCTAGAATGAATGAACATTCAGACGAGTTTCACGATGAATTCTTTGCTAGCCTAGCAGTGCCTATGTTAGAGTATACAGACATAGAGTGTGAGCTTAAAAACAAATGGACAGGTGTTCAAAACTTTTACAACTATGTAAAAGAAGAAGAACAAATGGCCGGAGAAAATCTAAGCCTAAAAACAGTAAATTAATTCAATACATTTCTACATATTAATGCGTTAGTTTCAATTCAAGTTGACTAACGCATTTTTATTTGCTAGAATCTATTGATATAAGGATTAAACATGGCAGTAAAAAAAGAAATACCTGAGTCTAAAATTCGACAGGTTATCTGGATGCTCAAGGCAGGTAAAACTAAAAAGGCCTGCTGCGAACATCTTGGTATTGCGTATAATACCAAGAGACTAGATACTATTATCACAGAATTCAAAGAAGGTCTTGAAAGAGAAGAACGCCTTAAGAAAGAAATTCGCTCTAAACCTATTGATGAGGCAACAAAAAAATCAATTATAGGTTCATACCTAAAAGGAGAAAGTACTTCTTCTATTGCAGAAAGTCTATATCTAACTCCTCAGAAAATTAAACAAGTTCTTATCGAAGGTAACGTACCTATTAGAGCACGCTCAAAAAGAGGCGAGGCTAATGTAGACCATGTTATTCAAGACCTAGACAAAAAGTTCGTCAAGGGTGAAAAAGTATTTGTTGCAAAAAATAACAGTTTTGCTATAGTAAAAGAAATATACGACGAAGAGTATTTAGAGAGATTCGACAATGCTCATCTAAAGTCGGTAGAATTACATTCTTGGGCTAAGTTAGCTCCTGACCAAGAGCCTGTAGAGGGTATTCATTATGAATCATATTACATCCTTGATGACGGTAGTCAGTGGAAAAGATTCGCTGCCCAGAATTTTATTAACAGAGTCACAAAAATAATCGAAGAAACAGGAAGAGAAACTTATCTAGTATATCATATCGGTGATTATTCATATTTCGCCGAATACTATAGAAGAGATCTCTTTCCTATAGCAGGGAGTAACCCAGTTGCTTGATCTACAAAAACTAACTCTAGGTAGGCTTTTGGCTACTAGAGATAACGATTTCTATTCAAAACTTATGCCGGAATATTTCTCTGGCATGAGTCTTGTGCTATTTGATAAGATTAAAAACTTCTATAAGGCTAATCTTAGACTGCCTAGCATAGAAGAATTACTAATTGTACATAAAGATGTTGCTTTACAAGACTATATTGATACTCAGATTCTATCTGATACCAATAAGTACGAAACTATTGCTAATGCATTTCTAGTAGGTCAGTTACAAGATCATTATGTAAGAGAAGATACTATCAGATTTCTAGACAAGTTTATGGATGATTTTGAAAACTATGAAAAAGTAGAAATCATTGATAAACTGCAAGAACACGTTTTACAACTTAATAAAGCGTCTCCATCAGTAGATGAACTATTTGATGTAGGAGAATTAGAATTCTTTCCTAAAGGAGACGACTTTACCCTATATCCATCAGGTCTTAGTACTGAATATGATTCAGTTAATGGAGGATTTGCTCTTCAGGAACTAGTCCTTCTAGGCGGTCGTAGAGGTAGTGGAAAATCTATTATAAGTTTGAATTGCGCCTTTAATCGTTTCAAACAAGGCGCTACTGTAGCTTTCTTTACCATTGAAATGAGATACAAAGAAGTATACGATCGACTTCTATCTATAATTAGTGAAGTTCCATTTCTGGATATCTATAGAAACGAACTAAAAGAAGATCAAAAGTTAAGAATACTTCAAGCTAAGGTAAATACTTTTTATCAGCCAGAACCAGAGCTTTTAAAGCTAGTAGATGAAACTACTAGAACTAAAGACTTTGATAGGTTTGAACTAGAGATGAAAAATCGAAAGTTTCCTATGAAAGATAATAGGTTCTTTCTGATAGACGATGAAAGCTTGAATCTTTCTAGAATAGATCACTATTGTAATCTATTCAGTAGTAAATATCCTAACTTTAATATGGCTGTAGTTGACTACATCAACATCATTAAGATACCAGATCAAAAAGACTGGAAATCTCAGATCGTATTGTCAGACAGCTTGAAATCTGTAGCAAGAAAGTATAATATAACAGTGCTTTCTCCTTTCCAGATTGATTCTTCTGGAGAAGCACGATTTGCAAAAGGTATCTTAGATTTCGCAGATAGAGCTTTTAGTTTCATGCCTGTAGATCAGGAAAAAGATCCTAATAAACTGAAAATGTTAACCTCTAAGATAAGAAATGGTAAAACGATTAACTTTGAAGTATTCATGAACTGGCCTTGTGTTAAGATTGACCCAAGCCAGAGTAAAGTAATTAATGAACAGCTTCTACCCGGTGAGAGATACGGATCAGAAGAATCATCAAAGGATTTATAAAATAAATGGACCTTATAACCATATTAGAAGATAGAGGAATTCCTTTTAAGAAAACAAATAATCCTTCTACTATCTTAATTAAATGCACTTCTGGTTTACACGAAGATAGAGATCCTTCACTAAGCTATAACTTAGACAAAAACGTATTTAAATGTTGGAGTTGTGACTTTAAAGGTGGAGGATCTAAGTTTTTGCAATCTATAGGAATTGTAACTAGAGTTCCCATAGAAACTAAGCAAAGATTTAAAATTCAAAAGCTTAAACAGAAAGTTACGTCTTTTATTGAAAAAGACAATCTAAAGTTACCTAATAACAGGACAGAAGTAGATTTTCCGTTTAAAGGAATATCTGAAGAAGTATTGCAAGAATTTGGAACATTCCTAACTCACGAGATGGGAATGGAAGATTATATTTGCATACCAGTCTATCAATTTGGTAGACTAAGATTTATAGAAGGTCGATTAAGACTTACTAGTAGTAAAAAACCGAAATACTTTCGTAGACCTATGGGAGCCTCTGTTACACAGATACTATTCCCATTAGATAAAATAGAACAAACAAAAGAAATTATATTAGTAGAAGGTATATTCGATATGTTAAATATGTGGCAGCACGGATTTAGAAATGTTCTATGTATATTTGGGACTCAAAATTTTGGTCCTAAAAAAGTAGAACTTCTAGATCAAATAGGAATTACTAAAGTTCATCTTCTAATGGATGGAGATTCTGCTGGTATAAGAGCTGCTGCTAGTATTCAAAAACTACTAGAACTAAATAACATAGAAGTAAGAAATATAAGCTTACCTCCAGGAAGAGATCCCGGAGATCTATCAAAATATGAATTGGAACAAGCAATAAAATGACAAAACTAGCTTTCGTATGTGCGTCTGTCGCCGATACAACTTTAGACTCATGGCTTAAAGAACTAGCACCCACATCCCTACATTCTAAGTATGATATTAAGTACCTATGCTCATCTCCTAAGGATAAGATCCTTAAGAAAGATGTAGATCTCGAAATGACAGTACTAGATACATATCCTTATATTGTACCTGTAGGTGCCGAAGCTCTTAAGCATGTATGTGGTATGACTGGAATAACTAAATACAATGGAACCATTGTAAAAGATAAGTATATTCCATTGATGCATCCTAACATCATATCTGTTAAACCACAGAGTAGAGATGATATCGTTAAAGCCCTATCTACTATTTCTCAAATCGTAGATGGTAACTATAGCGTAGTTGTAAATGATAAGACCCATCTGTATATAGATAATGAGGAATCATATAATCAATATATGTCTTCTAGCTTTATAGATGCTAAAGAAGTAGTATGCGATATCGAAACTACAGGTCTATCTTTTATGGACAATGACATAATCGGAGTTGCCTTTAGTACTAAACCTCACGAAGGTGTATTTATATCTATTGATATAATCCTAAAGCATAAAGAAGAAATTAAAAATCTACTTAAAACTAAAAAAGTAATATTCCATAACGGCAAATTCGATCAACAGTTCTTGAACTATCAACTAGGTTGGGAGTTTCCTGACTTTGAGGATACCATGCTTCTTCACTATTGCTTAGAAGAAGCCGTAGGCACGCATGGACTTAAGCCTCTAGCTATGAAATATACCGATCTAGGTGACTATGAGCGCGAACTAGATGAATATAAAAAAGCTTTTTGTAGAAAAAGCAAGCTCAAGCTAGAAGACTTTAATTACGGAATGTTACCCTTAGACATCCTGGCTCCTTATGCTTGTAAGGATGCGGATGCTTCTTTTCAACTATATCTAAAATTCAAACCTCTTGTTGATAAGAATCCAAAATTTAAAAGTCTCTACGAGACAATTCTCCTACCTGCTAGTAAATCACTAATGGTTCTAGAGAGAAACGGAGGCCCTATTGATGTAGCCTTCGCCCAAACTCTTGTAGATAACTACAAAGTAGAAATTGATAAAACTCTAAAAGAGATTTATCAAGATGAAGCTGTTGCTAGATTTGAGCGTATATATGAAAAAACGTTCAATCCCAATAGCACTATGCAACTTAGAGAACTTTTCTTTACTATTCTAAGACTAGAGCCAGTAAAGAAAACAGATTCCGGTGCTTGGTCAACAGATAAGGAAGTTCTAGAAGAACTAGATCATCCTCTATCTAATCTAATACTAGATCTTCGTAAAAAGAAAAAGATCCAAGATACATATCTTGAAGGTATTATTAGTGGGTTAAGCTCTGATAAAAGACTACGTAGTGGTTTCAATATTCATGGAACTACCAGCGGACGTCTATCTAGCTCTGGAGTAATTAACTACCAAAATATTCCTCGAGACAATAAGGACATCAAAAAGATGTTTAAAGCCCGGGAGGGTTATAAGATAGTTCAGGGAGACTTGAAGACTGCGGAAGTGTATTACGCAGCAGTTCTCAGTAATGACGAATTCTTACAGAAAGCGTTCGTAGAAAAACTAGACTTCCACTCTTACATTGCTAAACAGATTTTCAATTTGCCGTGCAAGGTAGAAGAAGTTAAAAAACTATATCCAGATAATAGACAGTGGGCAAAAGCAATTACATTCGGTATCATGTATCAAGCAGGACCGGGTAAAATTGCAGAAACTGCTAACGTTACCTATCAAGAAGCTAAAATGTTTATTAATAAATACTTTAGAGAAGCTAGTAATCTAAAGATATGGATTGATCATGCCAATGATTTCATTGCAAGCAATGCCTATATCTATAGCTTCTTCGGCAGAAAGCGCCGACTTCCAGAGAGTAAATCTCCAAATAGAGGCGTAGCAGGTCACGCAATTAGGTCTGGGGTTAACTTCTTAGTACAGAGTGTAGCGTCTGACATTAATCTTTTAGGTCTTGTAGATGCTATGAAATGGATAGAAGATAACAACTATCAGAGAGAGATCATACCTTTTACTGTTGTTCACGACTCTATAGTCGCGGAAGTAAGAGAAGATCTAGTTGATACCTGGGCTCAGAATATGCGTAAGTCTATTCAGATAGACAGAGGAATTAGTATCCCTAACTGTCCTATTGATGTAGATTTCGAAGTAGGCAATAGCTGGGGAGAACTTGAGCCACTCAAAGTTTAAGGATATTGTTTTTCCTTTTTTTGCGAGAAAACATAATCCATATTCTGTAATATACAAAAAAGATAAGGTTCTTGTTAAGGTAGATCCCCACAGTAAGGTTACGTTTATAGACAACGTAACCTCAGAAAACAAGAATCTTTCTTATTTTGAAAGATTATCTAATTTTGACACTAGAGTATCTTTTGAGTTTACTTGTAGAAATTTAACTGAACTATTGAATGCCAAAGTTTATTGGGGTGTAGATAGTACAGGTAAAGTATTTGATTTAGTAAATAAAGAGAGATTTCCAACAAAACTAGCAAGAATTAGAAAAATTAAAGAAGGACTAATTTGGGTAAATTATGTTAGCTATCCGTTAAAAATACATAAAACTGTAGACTTAGAAAATGCTGATTTAGACGTACTAAAAGTAATACTACTCTACATTGATTATGAATGGATTATCTATCAGTTTACCTATGATACAAAGATTAGTGAATACATAAACCTATGAAGATAAAAAACGCTACAATAAATGAAAAGTTAAGAATCTGCAAAGATGACATAGAAGATATAAGTGATTTTGAATCTCTATATCTCTATAATTACGGAGATGAATTCTTTTCATCTATTGAAGAGATTGATAACTATTATTTAGTCCCTAGTAATTCTATATTTAAGCTAGAAGTAGAAAACTTAAAAGATGAACGCATAAAAAAAGAAATTGAACCTCTACTAGAATTTAATGGTAAATTAAGGCCTGAGCAGTTAGAAGCTATCAGGCCTTTTTTTCCAAATGGAATAGGTATGAGGGGACTTAACTCTGGGTTACTTCAGGCACCGTGTGGATGGGGGAAGACTTTTGCAGCGTGCAATCTCATAGCAGAAGCAAGTCTTACTACTATAATTATAGTGCACACTAAGCTACTGTTCTATCAGTGGATAGAAGAACTGAAAAAGTTAATACCAAATCAAGAAATTGGTATGATAGGCGATGGTAAGTTTAATCTTAAACCTATAACGGTTGCTATCTATAAAAGCGCCAACAATAATATAGAAGCTATAAAGAACGAATTTTCCCTAGTGATAGTAGACGAGGCACATCTGTGCCCAGCCGAAACCTTCTCGGAAACTGTAAATAATATAAATTCTAAGTATAAGATTGCGATTACTGCAACTCCTGCTAGAAAAGACGGTCACCATTTAGTATTACCAGATTATTTTGGAGATAAGTTAGTAGTCGCTAAAGATAGTAGAAAATTGGCAGATTGCCATTTTGAAATAGTTAAATCAGATATACCTTTTATGATATTCAATATCAATAGAGATTGGACTGCTAGGTTATCTGAACTAGGAGAAAATCCCAAGTATTTAAACTTAGTCGCAGAAAAAGCTAAAGAGAAAATAGCCGAAGGTAGATGCTTATTAATTCTGTCAGAACGAGTAGGTATGCTAAAAGAACTATTAAAACTAATTCCAGATAGTAAACTTTTGATCGGAGAAACTCCGCAAACCGAAAGAGATAAAATACTAAACTCTGCTGGAAAAGAAGTAAAAGCTATACTCACCACTAAGATATTTGACGAAGGAATTAGTTGTCATCGTCTAGATACAATATTTTTAACTTGTCCTAATAATAATCCTATTAAACTAGAGCAGAGAGTAGGAAGAATTATTAGGTTACATCCAGATAAAAAAGATCCACTAATCGTAGATTTTTGGCTAAAAGGACATATAGTTCAGGCACAACAATCTAAGAGAGTTCAGTGGTATCTGATCAAAGGATTTAAACCGATTGAAGCATTTTAATTGGTACGAGTTAAAGTCGCGCAGTGATAATGTACCGGAAGGTATAATTACATTGACTTATGCTCTTAGTAAAGGATATAATTCAATTATAAGTTCTTCGGAGAGTTTATTGCTCTCCAGACTTAACATTGATCATATACCTCAAGTTTTATATAGGAAAAGACATATAGTTAAAAGTCTCTTTGGGATTATTAACAACTATGTAACTACAGAACCTCAATGTTATTTAGTCAATTTCGATTGGCTAAACGATAAAGAATCTGTCTACAATAAAATTGTATATATTTATGCGCTGAGTCAAAGATCCATAAATAATAAAAATTTATATATTCCAGAAACTTATCTAGATGATAAATACTGGGATAATCCTTACTTAAAACATAAAGATCAAAAAATATGGTTCATACCAGAACTTACACACTTAAACCAATCTAAAAAAGGAGAAACAACAAATGGTAGCATGGGATCAGGCTAAAAAAGAAACAAAAGGAGATCGCAAGGTAATCGAGCGTCTAACAATAGTAGGAGATACTAAGGTTAGATTCGTGGGAGAAGTTCTTCCTCGTTACGTTTACTGGGTAATCACTAAAGAGGGAAAGAAGATGCCGGTAGAATGCCTACAGTTCAACCGTCAGTCAGAATCTTTTGACAGTAATGCAAAAGACCCAATGAAGGAACTACCTCCAGATATCTATTCTGAAAAGCCACAGTTCGCTTATGTCTGTAACGTACTAGACAGAAGCGATGGTAAAGTCAAGCTATTCGACGTCAAAGCAACTATTTACAAGCAAATTGTAGACTATGCTCGTAACCCAGAATACGGTAACCCCGCAGACCCAGAAAAGGGATACGACATCACAATCAAGAAAGAGAAAACAGGTCCTCTTCCTCAGAACGTAAAGTATACCTGTGTACCTGCTAGAACAAGCAAGGCACTGACTGCAGAAGAACGTGCTATTGAGCTTTACGAAGTATCAAAGATGTATAAGCGCCCAACTTACGAAGAGCAGAAGAAGTGGCTACTAGACAACACCATGTTGTTTAGCACTATAACTGACAATTCTCTATCACCAGAAGGAGTAGAGGATCTTAATTAATGGGTAAGGTATCAAAACTAGCAGAGATGATACCTAACGGTAAACCCTCTGTAACACCTGACCCAAATAATCCGGGGCAGATGCACATAAACATTGAAGAACTGCAGAAACACAACCTGTTTTTTGCAACTCCATGTTATGGTGGACAGCTAACAGATCAGTTTTTCTTATCAATGTTTAGGCTTACTCAAGCTCTAAATCATTACAAGATTAATTACAGAATCACTACTCTTAGAAATGAGAGCCTAGTGCCTAGAGCTAGAAATATCTTAACAGCAATGTTTCTAGAGAGTGATTGCTCTCACCTAATGTTCATAGATGCAGATATTGAATTCGAGCCAGATTCAATAATCAGAATGTTAGCAATGAATAAGCCATTAATTGCAGCAGCTTATCCTAAGAAAACAGTTGATTGGGAGAGTGTAAGAAGAGCAGCTATCGAAGGAAAAGAGGATATCTCTAAGTACAGTGCTCAATATGCTATAAATCTTAAGTTCAAAGATCCTAGAACTAGAGAACTTAATGTAGATAACGGAGCTATAGAAGTAATGGATGCTTCCACCGGATTCTTCATGGTGCAAAGAGTTGTCTTTGACAAGATGATTCAAGCATATCCAGAACTACATTATAAAAATGATAGTTCTATTGATCCTAAGTTCAATCCATTCTGTTATTCTTTCTTCGATACTATTCATGATCCAGATGATAACAGATATTTATCAGAAGACTATACTTTCTGTCGTAGATGGCAGAAAATAGGCGGTAAGATTTGGCTTGATCCTAGCACTAGACTAAGTCACGTAGGGGCATTCACTTTCCCTGGAGACGTGAGCAGGATATTTGACAGACGTTAACCGCGTTGTGTCTCTCCGAGACAGCGTGGGAGTTCTTGTAATAATACTCCCACGTTAACCGCGTTGGGTCTCTCCGAGACGGCGTGGGAGCTCTTGTAATAAGACACAAGACTCCCACGTATTCGTTATGTCTCTCCGAGACATCTTAGTTGCAGCGTTCATACGTTATGCCTCTCCGAGGCAAGCTGAAAACGAATGTGCCATATAGGGAACCGCGGTCACATATATGCAACAACGTCTCATACGTTATTTATAGCATATTATAGAAAGTTTTTCAATGTTTAAAATCTTACACAGTGCAGATTGGCACATACTCCTACATAAGAAGAAAGTTCCTTGGGAATGGCAGTCTAATCGTTTCCAAGAGTTTTTCAACCATCTTCTTGAGCTAGAGAAGGGATGCACCGCGCACATAATCGCAGGAGATGTCTTTGATAAGAAACCAGAACCTGATGAAGTAGCTCTTTTCTTATCCTATATCCATAGGGTTAAGACTAAGACATTCATTATTCCTGGTAATCATGAGGCTACCTCTAAGGGTGAATCTTTTTTAAAGCACTTCACTGGAGAGTATAAAATCAATAATCCCCAAGTAGAGATTATCTGCTATAACGCTGCGCGCAGCCTAGAAGGAGTTAACTTTCAGTTCTTTCCCTATGGCGAGATGCAACGAGATAACCTGCCTAGACCTATTCCTGATCACATCCTAGTCACACACATACGTGGAGAGGTGCCTCCGCATATTACAGCTGAGTATGATTTTGAAAGGTTACGTCCGTGGAAGCTAGTTCTTTGCGGAGACTTACACCATAACCATCAGTATCGAGATATGCCTGTGTATTATCCAGGTAGTCCGATGAATGTAAGTTTTGACCGTAATGAGGAAAGAGAATATGGTGTGAATATTGTAGAAGGAACTCTTGATGACTACAGGGTTAAGTTTGTCCCCTTAGACTTGCCTAAATTAGTTAGACGTCGTATCCGCTCCGGAGAAGAGATGACGCCTAGTGCAAGAGATCACATTGTATACGAGGTAGTTGGAAGTGTAGACGAGTTGGCGCGCGTTGAGGGGTCTGCACTCCTAGATAAGAAGATCGCGCATAGGGCAGACGAAGAGAGCACCTTAGATCTCACTGGGTTATCTCTAGTCGAAGAGCTGGAGAGTTACTTACGCCATCAGCGAATAGAAGATGTAGAAGGTATCTCTGCCACATTTAAAAAGTTAGGAATCTCATGAATATTCAACTTAGAAGCTTAGCATGGTCTAATATGTTTAGCTATGGCGCAGGCAATCAGCTAAACCTGGAGAGGGCTAAGATCTCTCAGCTCTCTGGCGTAAACGGTAATGGTAAGACTAGTATATCTCTAATCTTACAAGAGTTGCTCTACAGTAAGAACATCAAGGGTATTAAAAAAGGCGATATCCTTAATAGACATACTACTGCTCGTGGTTGGTCTGGGCAGCTTAGTTTCAAGATAGACAAAGACCTCTATGATCTCACGGTAGAGCGTGTAGGAGATTCTAGTAAGGTCAAGCTGTTAAAAAACGGACAAGATATCTCTGAACATAAGATCCCTGATACCTATAAGAAGCTACACACTATTCTTGGTATGCCTTTTGAGGTATTCTCTCAGTTAACCTATCAGAGTAGTACCGATCTCTTAGACTTCATCAAGGCTACAGATACTAATAGAAAGAAGTTCTTAATCAACCTTTTTGGGCTTGAAAAGTATCTTGAGATTGGTGACGTCTTGAAGATAAAGATGACTGATGTCGAACAAGAACACGCAACCTTACAGGGTGAACTCTCAGGAGTTAAAAAGTTTTTAGAAAGCACTACTATTACTGATAAGAAAACGCTCATACCAGTTCCTCCTTATGACACGCAAGCAGAAACTAAGCGGGCTCATCTAAAAGTTCAGCTAGACGACTTTAACGCTCAGTGCATCAAGATTGATAAGAACCTAATGCTTATCAAAGAGCGTGATGGGCTGAAGTTTGATGTAAGTATTGAAAAGCCTAGCCAGGATGTAACGCTTTCAGACAAGATAAAAGCAACAGATACTGCTATCACCTTAAAAACTCAGAAAGTCAAAGACCTAGAGCGCAATAAAGCTAGTATTGATACCAGTGATTCTTGCTATGCTTGCGGTCAGAAGATTGATAACTCTAAAGGCGTAGAGTTAAAAAATCAGATAGATTTAGAGATAGGCAAACTTAACTTTGAACTAACAGAACTTAAGGCGGATCTGAAGTCGCACAGAGAGCAAGAGAATAGAGAGAGTATAGCCTATCGTAATTGGATAACTAATCAAAAAGCTATCGAGAGATTTGAACAGCTCTCACAACTGATAGATAAGTCAATTCCCTTTGTTTACCCAGACTATGCAGCTATCAAAACAGACTACGACAATACAACAAAATATTTAAATGATTTGCAAAACTCTATAGAAGAGGCTAATAGATATAACAATCAAGTTCATATCCACAATACTAGAGTAGAAACCCTAATAGAGCAACGTAGAGATTTTTTAGCTAGACAAGAGTTGTTAGAGAATAGTATAATAAATCTTAAAATAAAGATTAATCATTTGAACATTCTTAAAAAAGCGTTTTCTACCTCAGGCATCGTTGCTTTTAAGCTAGAAAACCTTACTAAGCAGTTAGAGAGCACGATTAACTATTATCTCGCTGAACTCTCTGACGGACAGTTCCAGATTATCTTCAGACTCAATGGTGAAAAACTCAATATCGTTGTTGCTAATAACGGTAAAGAAACACCCATCGAAACAGTTTCAGGTGGCGAATTTGGTAGAATTCAAACCTCTATCCTACTTGCCATAAGGAATATTTTATCTAAAATTGGTGGTAGTAAAGTAAATATACTATTCCTAGACGAAATTACAGGTGTCTTAGACGCAGCAGGAAAAGAAAGACTAGTAGATATCTTAATGCAAGAAGATGCTAATACATTTTTTATCTCTCACGACTTTGAGCACCCACTTATCGAAAAAATTCAAATCGTAAAACAAAACAACATATCTAAAATAGGAGAATAATATGATTGCACCAGGCACAAAGCCAGTTCACTTTTATCTTAGTGAAAAATTCAAAAAAGACTTAAAAGCAGCTACAGAACAGTGGGGTTTCGAAGGTCTATCCGCCTTTACTTTCTATAGAACATACTCTAGAAAGAAAGAAAATGGAACCATGGAAACATGGGCAGACTGCGTTATCAGAGTAATAGAGGGAATGTTTACTATTCTTAAGACTCACGCTAAGCTATCACACATTCCTTGGAATGATAAAAAAGCTGCAAAGCACGCCGAAGAAGCTGCTACTCGTATGTTTGAATTTAAATGGCTACCACCTGGACGCGGTCTATGGATGATGGGAACTCCCTTTGTGTGGGAAAAAGGCGGTGCCTGCTTAAATAACTGTGCATTCGTTTCCACCGAGAATATCGAAACCGAGCTGTCTAAGCCTTTCGCATTCCTGATGGATATGTCAATGGTTGGAGTAGGTGTAGGGTTTGATACTAAGGGTGCTGATAGACTGCCTGTCAACATGCCATCTGGAAAGACTGTAGAGACCATAGTAGTAGACGATTCAAGAGAAGGATGGGTAGAAGCTATCTCTTGCCTAATCGATTCATATCTTGAGCCGGATTCTAATCCAGTAGAGATTAATACATCTCTAGTTCGTCCATACGGAGATCCTATTGCCGGATTTGGTGGAGTAGCTTCTGGACCTGAACCTCTAGAACAAGGCTTCTATGGTATTCGCGATGTTCTTGAGAAGAGAGCCATGAGCGATGATAATCTACTATCTTCTACAGATATAGTAGATATTATGAACCTAATTGGTAAAATAGTAGTCGCTGGAAATGTTCGCAGAACAGCAGAGATCGCCTTTGCAGAGCCTGACGATCAAGACTTTATTGAGATGAAGCGTTGGGATAAGTTTGGAGTAGAGACTGGCAGTATCGCTCCACCAGAGCTAAAAGCTATATCAGAAGAAGAATACGAGAGATACAATAATGACTGGAATGCACGTGGTGAAATCGCTAAGAAATATGCTAACTATGAATGGTCTTATAAATTTGGCGGTTGGCGTTGGGCTTCTAATAATTCTCTTTTTGCCTATGTTGGAATGGATTATACTGATGCGGCTAAGAGTATTGCAGTAAATGGTGAGCCAGGTTTTGCTTGGCTTGACAATATGCAAAAATATGGTCGTATGAAGGACGGAGTTAACAATAAAGACTACCGAGTTCGCGGAGGCAACCCATGCCTTGAGCAGAGTCTTGAGCCATATGAACTATGCTGCCTAGTGGAAAATTTCCCTGCTAAACACAAAGATTACTGGGATTTTCAGAGAACCTTAAAATTCTCTTATATGTATGCTAAGACAGTAACCTTAATGGCTACACACTGGTCAGAAACTAATGCTGTTATTACTCGCAACCGTAGAATTGGTTGCTCTCAGAGTGGTATTCAAACAGCAATGTTAAAGTTTGGTAGACACAAGTACTTCGATCAGTTCTGCGACAGAGCCTATACATACATTCAATATGTAGATCAGAAATATGCTGAATGGCTAGGCGTTCCAAAGAGCATAAAAACTACTTCGGTAAAGCCATCTGGAACAGTATCTCTAGTAGCAGGTGAGCTACCAGGTATTCACTACGCTGAGAGCGAGAACTATTATAGAACAGTTCGCGTAGCTGCAAACTCTCCATTCGTACCTCTTTTACAGGAAGCTGGATATAGAATTGAGCCTGCGGTATCAGATCCTA
>Ga0070749_10001014_pt1 | contig 19001 bp, 44 predicted proteins | sample VirMetDEL_Nov_18_FD_75180 | JGI IMG/M metagenome (GOLD analysis project Ga0070749, IMG submission 75180) | Aqueous microbial communities from the Delaware River and Bay under freshwater to marine salinity gradient to study organic matter... | ecosystem: Environmental > Aquatic > Marine >...
AAAAACATCGTGATCGAGCACGCCGAGATGGACAAGCATGCCACCCGGAGGGCGGTCGGGTATCTGTGCCTGATCGGACTTCTGGGCTGGACGATGGCGGCGCTGATCGCGCTGCTGTGGGCAATCTAGGAGTGAACCATGAGTAGATTTGCGAAATCGGGCGGCCCCCGGTTGACGGATGATCAATACCTCAACGCCGTCCAGGCGATGAGGGAACACAAGGGGAACGTCAGCCGCGCGGCGGCCTCCCTGGGCCTCGCCCGCTCGACGATGCAGAACCGGCTCAAGCGGGCCGAGGCGCTGGGCCTGTACCAGCCCGATCTGCAGGGGGAGAAGAAGGACGTCATCGCTCCCCTCGAGGTCCACGACGCCGCATTCTGGCGGGCGAAATACAACGGCATCGAGCTGGAGGCGGGCAGGCTGCGCCGGGCGCTCGAGGAGGTGGCGGGCGTCCGCAGCCTGCCATACCGGGAGCCCGACTGGCTCCAGACACCGGAGCAGGGCAAGACGGGGCGGGCCGTTCTGGGTGGGCTGCTGTCCGACGTCCATGACGGCGAGGTGGTGGACGAGGACGAGATCCAGGGCGTCAACGCATACGATCCAGACATCTGCGCCTACCGGCTGAACGAGTATTTCGAAGCGGCGATCGTGATCGGCAGGCGGTGGTCGGTTGATTGCGAGGTTCAGGGCTTCCTCCTCTGCCTTGGCGGCGACATGGTCAGCGGAGACATCCACGAGGAGCTGACGCGAACCAACGCCCTGGTGGCCCACGATCAGGTCCAGCACTGCCGGGATCACATCGCAAAGGGTATCGCCAGGCTCGCCTCCGAGTTCGGCAGGGTTCATGTGGTCTCGGTCCCCGGCAACCACGGCAGGACCACGCGCAAGCCAACGGCGAAGCTCCGGGCGGATCTCAGCTACGATACCCTCCTGGCGAAGATGCTCGCCGACAGGTTCGACGGCAATCGGGAGATCACGTTCCAGATCGGTCGCGGCAAGGACGCCGTCATCCCGATCTTCGGTAGGTCAATATTGCTGACCCATTTTGATGCGATCGGCACCAGGGGCGGCCAGGGCTTCGCCGGGCCGATGCTTCCCATCCTGCGGGGCTGCAAGAAGCTCATGGAGCAGCAGGGGTCGGTGTCGCGGCACCCGGACCTTATCCTCGGGGGCCACTACCATACCACCGGCAACCCCTACCTTGGGCAAGTTCCGATCCTGGCCAATGGCTCGGTTATCGGCTCGAACGAATACTCGGACGATCTCCGGGCCCCGATCGAGAAGCCCCAGCAGTGGACCTTCCTCCTCCACGACAGGTGGTGGCTCCGCGAGCGGCAGCCGATCATTCTCACGGACCTCGATGCCCCGGTGCTGCCTCGGGTCCGCGTTCCGGCGGGCTGGTCCAAATGATCTGGCGCTGCTTCTACTCCTCGCCCTTCAGGTCGCATGCGGCCTGGTCGATGAACCCCCGAGCTGGCATCCATGGGGCCATGCGGCGCCTGGCGGCGGCCTCTGGCGGGTTCGACGTGCTCATGGATTGGGGAGACGTGGCGACGTGGCCCCGCTCATGCGTCTGGTCGCCGCTCCTGCAGGGTGATATCGTCCGGGCGGAGACGGACGCGGGGGAGAAGGAGATGCTTCTCTGGTGCCTTCACGTCCTCGAGCATGGGGGCTTCAACGCCCTGGTGCGATCGAACGAGCCTCGGGCCGCAGGCTACGGCAGGAACGGCCAGGACGTCGAGGAGGAGCTGGCGCGCGCGCTGCGCATCCCCATCCTCACCGAGGACGAGGCCTGGGCCTCTGACGATCACTTTCTGGACTAGCTTGACGACTGCGCCTAGAGTTCAATCTGCAACCTGAAACGGAGACAGTCATGAACCCCTTCGCCTTCATCGACGGCTACAAATCCAAGATTGGTGGCGCCGGTATGATCCTGATCGGCATCGCGGAGCTCCTTGGTGTCGACATCATCCCCGATGTGGACCAGGCCACCGCAGTTTCCTTCATCATGGCAGGCTGGGCCCTGATCAGCGTCAAGTCCGCGATCGACAAGATCCCGTGACCTCCACTCTGGGCATTATCGGGGCGCTCCTCGGGATTGCCTACACCGGCTGGCGCTGGTGGGTGGGCCGAGAGGCCAAGCAAGAGGCCGAGCGCGATCGTGCGCTCGGACGCCTCCAGGAGGGGGCAAAGAGGGATGACGCCGACCGAAAGGCGGTGAACAAGGCAAAAGAGGTGCGTGATGCTGTGGAAGCGCGCGGCGCTGGTGATTTGCTCAATAGCCTTCGTCGCTGGGTGCGCAAGCCCTGACAAGCGGCCTGCGAGCCCGGACACCTGGTGTCTCACCGAATCGCCAATGAGGATCTCCAACGATGAACTGGTTGACGCGATTTTTACACTCGATCCTCGCCTCGCTGAGAGGATCGTCGCCTACAACGAACGAGGCGAGCGAGAGTGTGGATGGACCCCCTGACATGAACCCCAAGGCCATCCTCATGGTCAAGGCCTACGAGGCGCTGCGCCTGAAGGCCTACCGCGACGCCGTGGGGGTCTGGACCATCGGATATGGCCACACAGGCCCAGAGGTCGTCCCTGGGCTCGTCTGGACCGAGGCGCAGTGTGACGAGGCCCTGGCAAAGGACATGGCCTGGGCGCGCGACGCCGTGCGAGCCTGCGGCGTTTCCCTGACCGAAAACGAGGAGGCGGCGCTCATCTCGCTGGTCTTCAATATCGGGGCGGGGGCATTCCGCAAGTCGACCGTGCGGCGCAAGCTCCTGGCGGGCGACAAGAAGGGCGCGGCTGACGCCTTCCGCATGTGGAACAAAGGCACGATCGACGGGAAGAAGGTCACCCTCCGCGGCCTCACCTCGAGGCGGGAGAAGGAGCGCGAGATCTTCCTGGCATGAGACCGACCGAGATCGACAAGCTGGTCGGGCAGAGGATCAGGGCGGGGTGGTGGCGCCTCGGGATCACGCAGGCGGAGCTTGGGAAGAGGATCGGAATCGTTATGCAGCAGATCAGCAAGATCGAGTCGGGCGAGAACCGGGTGAGCGCCGCCCAGCTCTTTGCCATCAGTCAGGCGCTCGAGATGCCCCTGACCGAGTTCTTCGAGGGGATGGACCTCGAGCCCCCGAGCCAGGACGCCATGCGGATCGCCGGGAGGTTCGACAAGCTGTCAGGCCATCACCAGCACCTGGTGCAGCTGCTGGTCGAGGCGCTGGAGGAGCGGGGTCAGTAGTCACGTCGTGGGGTCCTTCTGCTGAAGCACTGCCTTGAGCAATGCGCCGCCCTCGATGTCTCGCGCACAGTACGTCACATCGTATTCAGCCCAGCAAACGAATGGACGTTCGCAAGACTGGCATTCCGCACGCTGTGGGTCCTCTCCCTTCACCCATTCCCAAGCGTCACCGTGCTTTTCCCCGCAGTAGGGACAGATGATCCAGTAATTGTCGCTCGTCTTTGCCATCCCTCAGTCCTCCGGCGCTGTCGTCATGCGGATGGTGGTCATGGCTTGACCTCCTACTTGAACACCGGCTCGCCATTGAACCGGCGATAGCTGATCTTGCGCTTCGGTTTTTTCAAACCGAGGTGCTTCGCCTTCACCCGCCGCGCCTGGGCGCGCTCCTTGGCCTCTCGTGTCGTCTTCGGCAGGTGGCACCATGTGCAGAGCGGCTGGAGGTTGCTCTCGCGGTTTTCGCCACCGTCCCAGAGCGGCTTGATGTGATCGTAGTGGCAGACATCTCCGGGATAGAGCTTCCGCTTGCAGGCGGCGCAGCACCCTCCCGTGTTCTCGAAGATGCGGAGCTTGACCCGCAGCGGCGGAGCGGTGTCGTCAGTCTTCCCTTCCCACTCCTTCACGCTGCGCATGGGTCCAGCCTCTCCTTTTCCTTCCACACGACGCCGATCCCGTCGCCGTAGGCCTGCATCCACTCCATGAACTCGCCCATCTGCTTGATGGTCAGGTTCGACGATCTGAAGCCGATCGGGAAGGGCTTGCCATCGAGGCCGGTGAGAAACTCCACATCCCACCCAGCCTCGTGCATCAGGATGATTTTCGCGTCATCCTTGCTGCGCATCTCACCGCCCTCTGCCCAGCGGGCCCGAATGTCGTCGATCATGGCCCACATCCGGGCGTTCTGCTCCTTGGTCCGGTTGGGCCCATCCGTCACCGTGACCACGGACCCCGGCGGCGCCTGATCGATCAGGACCTTGGCGTAGCGCCGCCGGGCGGCGTCTATGAGGACCGCTCGGCGCACGGCACCCCCCACTCCTCCTGCTGGCGCAGCTTGGCGGCGCGCTCCCTGGCGGCCTTGGCCATGATCGGAACCAGCTCGGCCATCTTCGCGGGGTTGATCCCCCGGCCATGCATCTCGAAGATCGAGATCCGCTGATACGGGACGTCTAGGATGAGGGCCGCTTCATACTGTGACATCCCGGCTGCCAGGCGCAGACGCCTGAAATCCATCCTAACGCTCCACTCCACTTGCCTGTTGCGAAGCGGGACACTCTGCCCCGGAACCGGCGGAAGGTTCATCTCTGCGTACTTGATGGCCATCACTTGTCCCCCAGGGTTTTGAGGCGGGCGTAGGCCAGCCCCAGGTGCGAGATCACATAGGACCAGTCGCGGCGCTCCTGCGACCCCTGCTCCATGCCATCGACGACCGCCAAAGCCTCGTTGATGGCCGCGTCGACTTCACGGAACATGCGGCGCGCTATCGTCTTTGTTCTAAGATCGCTCATGAGAACCTAACCTCCTCCACATCGCCATCAACGTAGGCCGCAACCCCATCCGCAAATGCCATGATGACGTTTGCAGCAAGCTGGTCGCGGTCATCCTCGGAGAGCGTGTTCTCGGTCCCTTCCAGGGCGATGCCTGCCATCTGGCTCCCGAGGTTTCGCGTGAGAGTGATGAAGTGGGCTATGACTCCCCCCTTATCCTTATCGAGGCCCTCGAACTGCTTCTTGATGGCCATCAGGACCGGATACGAGAACAGCATCGCCTGATCTGCCGTGATCACATGATCTTTACTGTCGCTCATGCCACCCGCTCCCGTGCTTCGTCGATCATCGTCTGGAGGTGGTCGTAGGCCTCGCTGTCGGTGATCCCCACCTCGATCAGTTCCCCGGCAAACTTCTCGACGATGTACTCGACCTCACCAGGGTTGGTGGCGGTGTCGAGCGCCTCGAGCAGCTCATCGGCCAACGGGCGCTGCAGCTTGGCACTGATGGCCGCATGGCGGGACTTGGCCGCCTCGACGACCTCCTTGTGGCCGATGGCGTCGGTGGCCTTCAGGGTGGCCAGATCATTGGAGCTCTCCGCCTTCCACTTGCCAAGCTCCGTGTCGTCCGCAGCCTTGAGAGAGGCCAGCAGCTCGGCGCGCAGGTCCCGCGCCGGGGTCGTGGTTTCCTGTGGCTTGGTGGCGGCAGGCTTCGCCTGTTTCGCCGGGACCGCCTGGTGGGGGTCGCTGGCCGTCAGATCGGCATCGTCCCGGTCCCCCGTCGGAACCATGAACTGCGCCCGCAGGAACTGCTTCAGGACGTAGGACTGCGCCGAACCGTAGGACTGGGCGCCGGTCATCGGAACGGCCACCCGGCGAGTGAACGGGCCAGAGGCCGCGCCGCTGGTGTGGACCAGCCAGATGCGGAACTTGCCGCGCATCCAGAGCGAATCCTTCTTGTTCACGTAGAACTCGGGCTCGTCCTCCTCGTGGGCGATCGACAGCCCGGCCTCGGCGAGGAGGGGGTTCATGAACTCCAGATAGGCGTCGATCGATGTGAACACGTAATTGTCATAGGTGTTCTTCTCGGCCTTCGGGAGCCGCTTGATCCCCTTCATGACCTCGGGGATAGCCGCCGACACTTCGGGGGCAAAAACCGGGGTGGCCGGGATCATCCGATAAGGCTTTTCAGTGCTTTCCATCACGCGATCCTCTTCTCTTCGATGAACTTGATGCCGGGGATCTCGATCGACTTGTCGTGCCGCTTCGCGGCATTGGCGATCTTGATCACCAGCTCGCGGAACAATCCGCTTTCTTGCTTCAGGGCCCAGAGCGTGGCCTTGGCTGGGTCGACAACCTCTGCGACGTAGTAGGTGCGCAGGGCGGCGGTGCGGCCCATGCCGGTGCCGCTCTCGATCGCCCCGGTTGCCTTGGTGCTGGCGGCCTGCTGCTCGGCCTTGCGGGCCTCCTCGGCTGCCTGTGCTGCCGCCTCGGCGGCGATGGCGTTCCCAGCCTCCTCGGCTGCCTTGCGCTGGGCTTCTGCCTCCTCGGCTGCCTTCCGAGCGGCCTCGGCCACCTTCCGGGCAGCTGCGGCCTCGGCCTCGGCCTTGACCTTGGCGAACTCCGTCAGGGCGCGCTTGACGCCATCGAGAGCCTTGTCGAGTACGGTGACGAGCGGCTTGTAGGCTGCATCGACAGCCTTCCCCGCCTCGAGGTGCGGAGCCTTGTCGGCGGTGCGAGCCTCCTCGATTGTTTTGATGAGTTTGCGACCGCCCGTGACGAAATCATTCGCCCGGCCTGCGTTCTCTTCCGTGATCTCGGTGGCTGCCCACTCCTTCGCGATTTCGGCAAACTCGTTGGCGGTGGTCGCCAGCTTGTCGAGCTTCTCCGAATCATAGGCGGGAGGGTTGTTGTGTCCAATGGACATGGATTTTCTCCTGTTGCTGGTGTGTCGAGTATATCAACCGCTCGACGTCGGTGCAATCGGTTTTTCCTCCAGGGCCCAGAGGCCGGTGTCGTCCCGGCCCCAGTAGAGACGGTTGTACTCGGTCGGGGAGATGGGCCGCTTGGCGCACCTCGTCCACATCTTCACCGGGTCAGCCTCCCGGTCGTCGCTGTAGGTGCCAACTGACCCGCGGAGCACCTCTGGACCGGTCAGCTGGTAATTTTCCACGGGCTGATGCAGCCAGATCCTGACCGGCACCCAGGGGCCGTTCTTCTTCTCCCGCATCTTGAACCATCCGCACTGCGGGTCATCCTCGTGGACGGCTGGCCGCTCTCCGCGCATGGAGGAGGTGTACCAGTCGTAGATCTCTTTTCGGCTGGTCGGTGTGCGTATCATTTGGTTTTCCTTGTGCTAAGATCCCTTTCAATCAGGGACATCCAGGCGCGCAGCCAATCCCGCGCCTCGCGGCGCAATGTGTTGGCATCGTCTTCAGACATCAGGCCAAAATCGTGCCGGTATGACAAGCAGACAAAGTTAACCTCTGCGTCGGTTGGGTTAATGACCGTGGAGGGGCGGCTGTCGGGCGCGGTGTACATGGTGGGGTTCCTCACATTGTATCAGCGATGGCGGCTTTTATGCTATCGAGCCTTGCGTGCAGGGCCACGCGCACGTTGTCCAGTTCGGCAAGGCGAGCGTTGACCGCCACTCTTTTCCGCAGATGGCGGGACGGTGGCAGGTAGGTGCCCCCTGGTCCGGTGATGAGGGCACGAGCGTTCGAGACGGCGATTAGTGCATGGATGCGCCCGTCCCGCGCACCGAGAAGCCTGATCTGCTGCTCTGTCGGGTTTATCACCTCACCCTCCCCACCGAAAGGGGCAGGAGACTGAACGGAAACCTCTCGGCCAGCTCCGGGGTCTGCTCGGCCATGTAGCACGATTTGCAGACGTGTGCGGTCATGAAGCGGCGCGGCAGAAGCTCGCCCAGGCCCCAGACGTCAACTCGCCGCGTCTCGCCGATCGATAGGCTGCAGATGTCGCAGTGGGTTCTCATACGTCCTGCCTCCAGATAGTCGGGCGCCAGGTCATGGCCCCCTCGTTGCGCATGGCGTGGATGGCCTCCTCGAGGCGCTGGATCGCGATCTGATCGGCCAGAATGAAGAGCCCGGCCAGGATCACGACGAGGGCGAGGGCGAAGGCGATGCGTTGAATGTTCATGTTGCTGGCTCCTCTGAAACGCCGGGGGGCGACTAGGTCGGGCAACCGGTCGCCCCCCGTTCCCCGGCTCATCCGGGGATTCTGTCCCTCAGTCTACTACTGCGCGCTAGTTGCGCCCCCCCTTCCCTTTCCCCTTGCCGCCGCGCCCGTTGCCGCGCCCGGGGTTGTCGGTCCCGTTGGAGTTGCCGCCACCGCCGGGATTGGTTCCATCTCCGCCACCGGAGCGGTTACCCTTGCCCTTGCCATGACCATGGCCCCCACCGTGGCCATCGCCACCGCCATTGCCACCTCCAGAGCCGTGGCCACCGCCGTTACCGCCGCCCCCGTTGCCGCCACCGTGGCCACCACCACCGCCGTGGCCGCCACCACCGTGACCACCGCCACCGTTCCCGCATCCATCGTCGCCACCTCCGTTGTTTCCACCTCCGTTGTCGCCACCTCCATTGTCACCGCCGCCGGTATCCCCGCCGGGGTCACGGTCACGGGTTCCGCGCCCGAGGCCGCTCGCAGCCGCGCCATCGTGGCCACGGTCGCTGCAGACGTTGTAGTCGTAACGGCAGAGCCACGATTCCGGGGACTTGGCCGAGGCCGAGCCAGAGATCGAAGCTGCCACGGCCACAGCCGCTGCGGTTGCCAAAAGGTACTTCATAGTGTCGTCCTCACTTGCTTGCGGCAGCCACAGCGGCGTGCCATTCCGGTTGCTTCTCTAACCACGAATCCCTGAACACCTCCCACAGGGCGTCCCAGCTTATATCCGCCGGGCTCTTGTAGCTGCTGAAATCTTTCATGGCGTAGACGAGCTTGAACCATGAATGCCAGAAGCGGGGCGGGATGAGGCCCGGCTTGGCGTAGAAGGGGGCGCAGTGGCGCTGCAGCGTCTCGCCTGCGGCCTCGTCCCATGCGCTCACTGGCGCCGGAAACTGGATTACCTCGCCCATCACTTGTCCTCCCCATCCTTAAGTTTCATGACGATGTTTGCCGCAAAATCCCGCTCGTAGTGTGGGGTCTTCAGGGTGATGCTCCGCCCGGAGCGGGTCCATGTGAAGCGGCATTTGGCGAGTGCCGGGGCGCGGCAGCGCGGGCATTCGACGCTCAGGGGGTCGAGCTTCTCCATCACTTGCACCCCTTCGCGTTGATCCGCATGTTGGCGTCAAGGATCGCCCCGTGGAGCTTTGTCCAATCGGGCAGGCTCATGTAGTAGACGCCGCAGCAGGGCTCGTGGCCGAAACTCTCGATGAGGTCGCAGGCCTCGTCGTTCAGAGGCTCAACACCATACTCGAGGCCATTGGTCCACTGGATGAAAACATCAACCCGAACCTTCGGCGCCTTTGAAACTATCTGGTCCATGATCTTGTCGCTGGTCATCACTCACCCCCCTGCGATTTTCTCTCCATAATGTTTAGGAGAACTTCCCTAGCGGCGACAAGCACCGACATTTCCAGCTCCGTGTTAGTCTGCAAGATAAGGTCGCTGAGGTGCCGGACGGTCTGCGAGATTTCGACGATGGTGGTCATTGGTTGTCTCCGTTGCTGTGACCCCTATATAGCATTTGCTATACAGGCATGCAAGTGTTATTTGTAGTGCCAGGCACAAGCCAAGGAGGACGCCACATGCTCATCGATATACTAAAGGACCGGGGGATGCCCCAGAAGGTTTTCGCCGAGCGCCTCGGGGTGACCCGCGGGGCCATCAATCACGTCATTAAGGGGCGGAGGCCTTTCCCTGTGCGGAGGCTTGTTCCAGCCTGCGAAATTCTTGACTGCAAGATCGGCGACTTGCGCCCAGACCTTGTGCTAAGTCCCCCAGAGAACACAAAGTTTCGCCGGATAGACAAGTGATGCTGAATTTGGAAACTTGTCCCACCCTGCGAAATTTTTTGAGCGCCGGTATAGCAGCTTGTGCTAAGACCTTGCGCCAAGTCCCTGAAATAACACGAGGTTTCGCCTTATGTTGGGTTTCACGCTGTTTCTTGACAAGAATCGGGCCAATGTTACACGCTGGCGCGTGCGGCGGCGTCCCACAAGCGTCAACGATATGTGAAACGCAGCAAGATGCTTGGGAATAAGAAAATGGGCGCAAGAATAGAAACACTCCCTACAGGGCAGAGGTTGGATGACTCTCTGAAGGGGGACCGCGAATCACTTGGGGGTTTCACAGATGATCAGTGTACTTAGGCCGCATCAGGAGAAGGCACTCGAGGAGCTGCGCCACGCGGTGGGTGTCCTGAAGAAGCACGCTCCCCTCATCATGGCTCCAACCGGTGCGGGTAAGACCGTGCTGGCAGCTGCCGTGGTCGAGGGGGCGATGCGCAAAGGCAACAAGGTGTGCTTCACCGTCCCGGCAATATCGCTCATCGATCAGACAGTGGAGGCCTTCGGGCGGGAGGGAATCACCGAAATTGGCGTGATCCAGGCTGATCATCCCCTGACGGACTGGTCCAAGCCGGTGCAGGTAGCGAGCGTGCAGACGCTCTCGCGCCGGGTCCGCAAGCCGATCGTGGATGTGGTGGTGATCGACGAGGCGCACCGCATGTTCGCGGTGGTGAACAAGTGGATCAAGGCTGCGGGCTGGGAGAATGTCCCGTTCATCGGCCTCTCGGCCACCCCCTGGGCGAAGGGCATGGGCAAGTACTACGATCACCTGATCCAGGCCTCGACGACGGCAGAGCTGATCGACGAGGGCTACCTCTCGAAGTTCCGGGTGTTCGCCCCGAGCCACCCTGACCTGAGTGGCGTGAAGATCCGCGCCGGGGACTACGCAGAGGACCAGCTCTCTGCGGTGATGCAGGACTCGGCGCTGGTGGCTGACGTCGTCTCGACCTGGTGCGACAAGGGCGAGAACCGCCCCACGCTGTGCTTTGCGGTCGATCGGGCCCACGCTCGGGTTCTCTGCGAGCAGTTTAAGGCGAGCGGCGTCCCGGCAGAGTATCAGGACGCCTTCACCGAGCCTGATGAGCGGCGCGACATCGAGCGGCGTTTCCGCAAGGGAATCACCAAGGTTGTGTGCAACGTCGGCACGCTGACCACCGGCATCGATTGGGACGTGCGCTGCATCATCCTGGCCCGTCCAACCCGATCGAAGATGCTGTATGTCCAGATCATCGGGCGCGGCCTTCGCACTGCGCCTGGAAAGGAGGATTGCCTGATTCTCGACCACAGCGACACGACGCTGAAGCTGGGGTTTGTGACGGACATCGCCGGTGGGCTCGACGACGGAAAGCCCGCGGGCCCGGCAGCGGCCAAGCTGAAGGAGGAGCCGCTCCCAAAGGAGTGCAAGAGCTGCGGCCTCCTGAAACCTCCAAAGACACCGATCTGCCCCGGCTGTGGACACAAGGCAGAGCGGCCATCGACTGTGGTCGACGCAGATGGCGAGCTGGTCGAGCTGTCTCACCGGCGCCGCCCCTCCAAGGTGCGAGAGTACACCATGGCCGAGAAACAGCAGTGGTATTCGACCTTCATCGCGATCGGCATGTCGCGGGGCTACAAGAAGGGCTGGGCTCTGGCAAAATTCAAGGACAAGTTCGGCGTCTGGCCACATCATTCGATGCACGATCACCCGGCGAGCGTCTACAACGAGGAGGCGCAGCGGTGGGAGCACTCCAGACGAATCGCATGGGCTAAATCGAAGAAGCGCGCGGAGCAACACGCATGAGCAAGAGCATGGACCTGCTATCCCTCGCCCTTAGCCGGGGCCGGAAGAAAGACATCTACCAGGCGACCGTCGCCGAGGCGATCGCGGATAGGTGTGACCCCTGGGACACCTACTGGGCCGCACAGACGCTGATTATGGCGCTGCCAGACGAGGCGCTCGAGGCGCTCGAGGCGCAACTAAGCCTCTATGTGAAGGTAGGAATCTGGCCCACGGGGCTGATCCCGAAGGACGACCCGACGCAGGTGGCGTTCGAGCTGGCCAAGCCAGAAAAAATGCCCTGACCCCCTTGCAATGATGTATAGCATTTGCTATATAATAGATACAGCAACGGGAGATACAGAGATGAACACCGAGACCATCCTCACCGCCCTCCGCGCCGAGTACGAGAACATCGAGACGATCGACGGCGCCGAGTGGGGGATCGTGTATCTCGACAATACCCGCCCGGACGGCTGCAACCGCCACCAGTTCGCGGGCTTCCTCTCGGCCCTCGAGGCCCAGGGACTTTACCGCAGCTTCGATGGAGAGCCTGACTTCGGAATGGTCAAGATCTGAGGAGGAGACACCGAGATGGCCTACCGGATCACATTTGAAACGGAAGATGGGACGGTAGAGGACTACATGACCGAAACCACCAAGACTGCTGCCGAAAAGATCGCTCGCAACGCCGCCAGGTCTTCGGCCCTGAATGAGCCGATGAATGTGACCCGCTGGTTTGTTGAGAAAGACTGGATGACGATTTCGACCTTCGGAGTAGCGGCCTAACAAGCAGTTTCACGCATAAGCGCGCGGGTTGGGGCAGAAAAAAATGCCCTGACCCCCTTGCAATGGTGTATAGCATTTGCTATATTATAGGGACAGCAACAGGAGACACCGAGATGGCCATCATCGAAAAACACTACCAGGGATGTTACCGGGTCCGCGACGGTGGGGAATTTTTCGGTCAGGTCAAGCGTGAGGGTCGGACATGGGTTGCCGAAATCCGCGAGACAAATTCCGGCGACTTGATGCGCTATGCAGGGATCTGGTCCAGCAAGCGCGACGCCGTTGAGGAGTGCGAAAGTATCCTCCAGCGCGGCCACATTTAAACTACCGGGGGAGGGGTGCCTCCCCCTGCCCCTCCGGAAAAAAATGTGCTGCCCCCCCTTGCAATGATGTATAGCATTTGCTATATTATAGGGGAAGCAACAGGAGACACCGAGATGACCAGCTGGTATGTGGTTAGTGAGGCCTACGGAGACGCAGAGATCTACGGCCCGTTCAAGACCAAGCGCGATGCGGTCTGGGAGGCGCAGTGCCAGCATGACACCGCCGAGCGCCCGAAAAAGAATTGGGCTGGAAACTATGAGCTGGCGGGCGCGGTCATAACCACCGACCCCAGCTCTTGGACGGGCGGATGCTAAGAGAGGGCGGGGGGTAGCCCCCCCACCCCTCCCCACAGCAACAGGAGATACCGAGATGGCCCGCCGAATCATCACCACAGACCCGAAGAAGCCCCACCCTAGGCGCCATAAGGCGGCGCCGGGAGAGTGTAAAACGTGCGACGCCGAGCGGCAGGCGCATTCGGACTTTCATCCGTCGCACGATGCCTCCCCGCGATGCGAGAGCGGTCACCGCGCGCATTGTTCTTGTGACATTTGTTTCTGACCCCCCTTGCAATGGTGTATAGCATTTGCTATATTATAGGGACAGCAACGGGAGATACCGAGATGATCGAGAAATACAAAGGTTGGAAGATCCTTCGCGGCGACACGCAGGGAGACGATCTGTGGTGGTATGCCAAAGATCCGCAGGGCAGGACGCTGGAATGCGGTGACCTCGAAGATCTCATGGATGAGATCGATGCCGAGGAGGAGGCGCGGCACGCCTTCAACGATGGCCCGTTTTCGGCGGCGCAGTGCCGCCGGTAGCCAAGCGGACCAGGGGAGGGAAACCCCTCCCCACAGCAACAGGAGAACCGAGATGCCCCGCGACCTTATCCTCGAGAAGTACCACGCCTCCCGCCGCCACGCCGCAGCCCTCAATCACTATGTGCGCTGCTCGCCCGCCGAGGCGATGGACGCCTACGCCGAGCTGCGCAAGGCCCAGACCGCCGTCGAGCGGCTCGACCTCCAGATCCGGCTCGAGTATTCCAAGATGGAGGACTCGCAGCTCGTGTTCGAGGAGATATTTGCACAGGAGGGACCGTAGATGGCTTCAGGAATATTTCCCCTCAGAAGGGGTGACGAAGGCTTTTCCGAGTTGTCGGCGATAGCTGATCGTCTAGGAGAAATTGCGAGTGGACTCAGGGACACGTCGATTGAATACTGTGTTCCAGAGGATGCTTGCTACGACGGCGGGTATATTGAGCGCCTTTACATCGCTCGCGACTTCATCCGCCAAGCGCTTGCCCAGCCCGCCGAGAACCCCTAAGATGACCCTCTGGACGACAGGACGACCCAACTGGCCCCGGATAAGGCTCCGGGGTCTTTTTTTTATACGCAATCCATCGTATGATCACCTCGTTCTGTTGCTGGAACACCCGCCGCCGATCGTCATCCCCCTGATGGATCGGCGGCGGGATCACAGGGGGAAGTATCACGATGATACACGACGACGACGCACCAGAACCAAAGATTCACGGCGCCCTGAAGGCTGCCTTCGACAAGGCACGAAAGCGCGCATCCGTCAGTGGCGGGGAGGCCCAGCGCGCGGCCAAGGTAGTGGTCACCCTGCCCAGAGCACCATGGGAGGATCGGGAAGATGTCGATCGCGGGTGACTATTTTGGGATTGGATTATTGCTCGCCGTTCCGGGGGTGCTCCTGTTCCTGATAGGCGCCCTTCGGAAGGAGACACATGGGTTCACAGCCACGATACCTGTGGATGAAACCGTCATGGTGTTTGTCGGAGCCCTCCTGCTATCCCTTCTGATCGTTTTTGGGTGGCCCGTGGTTCTGATCGTTCTCCTTCTCTTTGGCATGGTTCACCTCATGAACCTCTGGATCAAGAGCAGGCAAACAACCGAGGGGTCGTAAGATGCTGACCAAGGATGACATCAGAAACCTTGAAGACGCCACGCGGCAGATGGATGCGGCGCGGGCCGAGTTCAGGGCGATGGCCGATGGCAAGATCTTCGAGGGGGCGCGTGACCGAGAGGTAACGTGGCAGAGGCTCCGTGAGGCCTGGGCTCTCGAGGAGGCGGTCTGGGCCGCCATCGACAGGCGGGGATCGGAGCTTGTCTGATGATCACTTTGATTTCGATCCTGCTCGCGCTCCTGAGCGCCGCACCACCACGCTCCTTGGGGAGTGTCGTCGAGAGCCACCGGTCCCCACCGGCACCTCGGTGTCCATCCACCCCCTCACGGCAGCTGACCACTGGTGCGGCAGATACAGCGTCAGGGCCCAGGACATCGGAAACGTGAGCATCTTCCGCGCGTCGTGCGGGCGGTGCATGTATTGGGAAAGGATGAAGGGATGAGCAAAGGGATGAGAAGCGACGGCCTCAAAAACTACGAGCGTATCCGCGCCTGGTTCAAGAGGCACCCTGGTGGCAAGCAGACAGATTGTTCCAGGGATCTCGGGCTGTCCGAGAATGCGGTCTGCAGGCACATCAAGCGGCTGCGCGCGGAGTATGCCGAAGATTGGAGCCGGGACTCGATAGACCGCGCCGCGATCGAGCGCCTGGCCGTTCTTTACACCAAGCACGGACGAGACTTCGACCTCCGGGTATGGGTCAGCCTGACCGAACCAACATGTCCGACGGCGATCGTCCAGGATGATGATGGCGAAATCATCGCGCGCGCTGATCGTGGCACCATCGAGGAGGCCATCAACGTGGCCGTCGGGATCGCGTGTGCCAGGCTGCTCGACGGGAAGGACGTCGATGTCTGGCCTGATGCGAAGGACATTGTCCCGGGTTATATGAGCAGGCCGAAAGGGGAGGAGTGAGCATGGCCGCCACCACGCCAGAGCAAAAGCTCGCAGCAGCTGTCATCCACCGGGCGATCATGGACGCTCACGGCCTGGGGATAGACGGCGACAAGGGGCGAGGCCTGAAGCTGGAGGTGTCGCGAGCCCGGAGCTTCCTGCTGAACAGCAGCTATGGCCTCTCCTTCTGGTGCGCCGCCGCGGGAGGGATCGACCCGGCACGCATCAACAAGTGGGCCGCCGATCGACAGGCAGCAGGCTGGCCAAGGAAGTATGTGTCGGATATGAGAGCAAAGCTCCAGAACGTGGAGAGCTTCATCCTGGCCGAAGCGTAGAGGGGCCGACGATGGCCGCTTATGAAAATGCAGGCGAGACGGATGAATGGTACACTCCGCGCTATATCTTCGACGCGCTTGGGGTTATGTTTGACCTCGACGTAGCCGCACCGAAGGAAGGGCCGCGCCATGTTCCGTGCCTGTCATGGCTGCACGAAAATAGCCTCGACGCCAAGTGGGATGGCTTTATCTGGATGAACCCTCCATTCGGCCACCAGAGGCAGAAGCGTCTTTGGCTTTGCAAATTCTTCGCCCACGGCAACGGTATCGCGCTGATGCCGGATCGGACCTCGGCCCCGTGGTTCCAGGAATTTGCGCCACGCGCTGATGTAATCTGCTGGACAGCGCCTAAGATCAAATTCGAGCGGCCCGATGGTTCGCTAGGCAAAAGCCCCGGCACCGGTACGGCGCTGCTCGGTGTTGGGGATCGGGCGGTGTCGGCACTTAATCAATGCGGACTCGGCATGGTGACGCTGCCGGGTGGCAGATGAAGGAGGACCAGCTATGAAACTTGCTGACCCACGCATGGCCGCCATCAGGCGAGCCCACGCTCTCACGGTAAAGGGAGGCTCTCTCAGGGAGGTGGCAGAGCACATGGGGGTGTCCAAGTCCACCGTGCAGAACTACCTCAAGGAGTACCACGAGATGCGCAAGGCAGGCACTCTCTATGCCGACCTCAACCGGGAGGTGGACATATACGGCCACCCTGCGCTAGGATAGCCTCGACCCAAAATATTAAATTGAGCAGAAACAGGGACTTGGCCGGAAACAATGGGGGCTAGAGGACCAAAGACCGACAAGATCTGGTCTGACGCAGTGCGTCGGGCCGTCCTCCGCAATCTGAAGGGTACCAAGAAGACCCACCTCGAGGAGCTGGCGGATACCCTAGTGGCCAAGGGACTGGAGGGAGACACCACCGCCCTCAAGGAGATCGCCGATCGCCTCGACGGGAAGCCGCACGCCACCAGCGACAACAAGACGACCCTGGGCCTCGACGATCCGCTCATGGCCCTGATCAAGGACATTCAGGCAGGGAAGAGATGACCCCCGCCGAGCTGATCAAGAACCTGCCAAAGCGCGAGTGGCGGATCAACAACCTGTACAAGATCATCGACAAGGATGGCGTGCAGGTGGACTTCAGGACCAACGCCTCACAGCTCGACCTCCTCGAGAACCTCCACGGACGTGACCTGATACTCAAGGCCAGGCAGCTCGGGATCACCACGCTGATGTGCATCGTGGCCCTCGACGAGTGCCTGTTCACCAGGGATCACCGGGCAGCGATCATCGCTCACAAGCTGGATGACGCGAAGACCATCTTCGAGACCAAGGTGAAGTACCCCTACGACAACCTGCCCCCCGGCCTGAGGGAGCGGGTGCCAAGCATGAAGGACAGCGCCGACACCCTGAACTTCGACAATGGGTCGAGCATCACGGTGACGACCTCGGCCCGGTCAGGCACGCTGCAGCGCCTCCACGTCTCAGAGTTTGGCAAGATCTGCAGCCAGTACCCATCGAAGGCCAGGGAGATCGTCTCGGGCTCCTTCCCTGCGGCAGAGCGCGGTGCCATCACGATCGAGAGCACGGCAGAGGGCCAGGAGGGGCGGTACTACGACATGGCGCAGAAGGCCCGCAGCACCCCGGTTCTGGGCCCGAAGGACTACCGCTTCCACTTCTACCCATGGTTCCTCGAGCCCGCATACGTCTACGATCCCAGCCTGGTAGTCGAGACCGTGGAGATCAAAGCCTACTTCGACGCCCTCAAGGCAGATCACGGGATCGAGCTGACCCCGGAGCAGCGCGCCTGGTGGATCAAGACCGAGGCCGAGCAGGGCGGGGACATGAAGCGGGAATACCCCTCGACCCCGGACGAGGCCTTCGAGCAGGCGATCGAGGGCGCCTACTTCGAGAAGCAGCTGGCCCACGCCCAGCTCCATGGGCGGATCGGCCCCTACCCGGTCGACCCGCGCTGGGAGGTCAACACCTGGTGGGATCTGGGGCGCAACGACAGCACCACCATCTGGTTGCATCAGTGGACTGGTCAGCGGAACCGGTTTGTCGCATACTACGAGAACTCGGGCGAGCACATCAGCCACTACATCCAGTGGCTGAAGCAATGGGCGAGGGACAATGGCGCATGCGGACGGCCCCTTCAGTTCGGAGAGCACAACTGGCCCCACGATGGAGGACGTCAGGATCTCTTTCTCGAGGGTGGCCGTCTTGGGGTTGCCGACGAACTTGGCTTCCGTCCCAATATCGTGGAGCGGCCACAGAACAAGCTCGAGGCCATTGACGCAGCGCGAGCTATCTTCGCTTCTTGCGACTTTGACGCAGCGGGCTGCGATCTTGGCCTCAAACGACTGAGGCACTACCGCAAGGAGTGGGACGAGATGCGCGGCGTGTGGAAGGATCGACCCCGGCATGACGAGAACAGCCACGGCGCCGATGCGTTTCAGACGTTCGCATGCGGCTGGTCAGCCCCGGTGAAACACCGCCCGAGGAAGAAAGAACGAGGCTCCGCGTGGGCCGCATGAGGACAGCAGAATGCCCGATTTCGACACCCTGAAGAAGTGGGTCCGCAGCGACTGGGACGCCCTCCGCGATTGGCGATCGGCGGCCCGCGAGAACTTCAAATTCGCGGCAGGCGATCAGTGGACCGACGATGAGAAGAGCGCGCTCGAGGAGCAGCGCCGGGTGCCGATCGTCTTCAACCGCACGGCCACGATCCTGAACGCCGTGGTGGGGTCGGAGATCAACAACCGCACCGAGGTGCGCTACCTCCCCTGCTCCCTGGGTGACGTCGAGACCAACGAGACATTGACCCGCGGCGCAGAGTGGTTCCGCGATCAGTGCCGGGCCGAGGAGGAGGAGACGCAAGCCTTCAGCGACAGCCTGATCAGCGGGCTGGGCTGGACCGAGACCCTGATGGACTTCGAGAGCGACTCGATCGGCGAGCCGAAAATGATGCGCATCAACCCGCTCGAGATGGGCTGGGATGCGAGCGCCGAGCGGCGCGGCCTCTCTGATTCGCACCGCTTCTTCCGTGTGCGGCAGCTTGGCCATGAGGAGGCCGAAGAGCTGTTCGAGGACGTCGACGAGGCGGATCTCAACGCAGACTGGCTCGACGTCGAGGAGATGGAAGACAACGCCGCCACGACGCAGCATGCAGACGACGACTACAACTACGAGAGCGACGGGGCCAGCATCACCGAAAAGCACAGCCGCCCCATC
>Ga0070749_10001018_pt1 | contig 18965 bp, 27 predicted proteins | sample VirMetDEL_Nov_18_FD_75180 | JGI IMG/M metagenome (GOLD analysis project Ga0070749, IMG submission 75180) | Aqueous microbial communities from the Delaware River and Bay under freshwater to marine salinity gradient to study organic matter... | ecosystem: Environmental > Aquatic > Marine >...
CAAAAAAGGCATAAATAGTTACATGAAAAAGTTTAGCTATTTCTTACTTGAAGGTGGAGCAGGAAAAACTTTATTTGGCATTGATCCACTTGGAAACAGATCTCAAGCCGAAGTTATGCAATTTGCAAGAAACGTTGGTTACAAAGTTGAACATGGCCCAAAACATATCAAAATAATAAATCCAAAAACTGGACAGTTGGTTGCGAGCTTAAGCCATGGAGCAAATCGTAATGAATGGAATGAAAAATATGCACTAAGAAATATTGCAAGAGATTTAGAAACATCGGGTAGTGGGTTACGAGCCGATATGCCTGCAAAAGTTGTTGCCGATAGACTTCGTAGCGGAACAGCACAGGGCAGACAATTCCCCGTAGCATCAATCGGTTCTGCTGCTTTGGCTGGGGCCGGAACAATGCTAGGAAGTGCCTTGACGCAAGGTACGCAGGCAGCAATGTCATCGTATGGGGGAATGCTGACACCACCACCACCAAAAGAAAGAATGCAAACTGAAAAAACTTTTAATACAGATGTTGGCCTTGGGTTTGATTTATCGCCGGAAGGTGAATTGGTTGCCAATCCAGAAGGTTTAAAAGCAGTTAGACAAAGACAGAGACAGGGATTAGTAAATCCAACAATGTTCCCTTCAGAGTTATACAAAAAAGAAGAAATACCATCAAAAGAACAACGCGCTGCGAATTTATTGAACGCCGCATCTTTTTACAACCAATATAATCCCAACTGGGCTACGGATATGTATTTTGCTTCTGCATTAAATCCAAGAACCGACAAAGGAAGAATGTATGGAGAAAAAAATTTTAATTCTGATATTGGATTAGCTTTTAATCTTTCAGATGGAGGTGAATTGATTGGCGACCCAGAGGGATTTGCAGCAGTTGGTAGGAGAACAAGAGAAAAAAGAAATTTTCCAACAATAGTCCCACAAATGAAACTTGAAAATTTTGATCCATACCTGGATAAGCCAAATCAAAAGTGGGCAGCAACCGTAAAATATAAAACAAAAGATGGCCGAGACATATCTGAAAAAATTGAATCAAATGTAAATATAAGAAAAGCGGTTCACGAATTTGTTGGAAAATTGAAAAAGAACGGACATGATTTCATTGGAGTAGACTACCATGATTAAATCTTTCAAAGAATTTTTAGTTGAGCGAAGAAATGACGAAGAAGAGGAACAACCCCCCGTTTCCACAGAGGTAGATTCTGATATGGAAGCCCTTACCCAGTCGCAGGAGGCAGAAGAAAAACAACTCCCAGACGACAAAATGTCAGAGTTGTGGGGCTTAAACGCTGCAAAAAGACAAAAAAATTATGAAAATAATCCAAAGTCCGAAGAAGATTACCGCTATTGGAAGCGAGAACTTGTAGGAAGAGATGCCCCCAGAGAGGCCCATCAACTGTACGATTTTCTTTGGAGGGGTGCTCGCGGAGGAATAACAACTTACAATTCAGATGAAGATGTTACTGGAGTAGTAGGAACAAAACCCGGATTTGAAGAAATTACACCAATTGAAAATTGGGAAGATCCGTATGATACAGATGCTGATATAAAATTTGAAAAAAAATACAATCAGCAAATAGAGGATAAACTTAAACAAGATTTTTTAAAGAGATATGATCTTGGGAATCTTCCACAAGAGGATATTGATAGAATCTATGGGCAATACAAGGGAAGTAATAAACAAATAAAGGATACGCTGGCAAAGCCTTTAAATTCTTTGAAAACAAATTAAAAAAGAGGGGTAAAGAGGGGTGGATATAGGTGTGAGAGGGGTAAAGAATTTTTAAGAATATTTTAGAAAGTTTGAGTTAGACCCCAACCCCCTCACACCCCCTCCAAGCCCTTTAAAGGCGTTTACAGCCCTTTTAGGGTCGCCAATAGCCCTAGGGAGCCTTTAAAAGCCGTCCTCTTATAGCCAATCCTAGGCAGTCAAGCAATTATTACAAATTTTTAAGCAAATTTTGACAAATTTTGAACAATTTTAGATCCTGTCCGTACAAAGCCCGCAAAAACTCAATATTTTGAATCTTGTCCAGACAATTTAAGGTTTTCGTCCTGTCCGGGCTTTTTATCCTGTCCAAGGGGTGCAGGTCCTGTCTCCCAGCGGGACCCTCAAACCCCTGATAGTAGATCTAAGAATTTATTATATTTTGTAGGAATATGAATAGACCAGAGCTCAGAGCCGTCCTGGATCCTGTCCACAAAAATTTTAAAATTTTTGAAAGTCCGAATATCTATAAACATCCGATAACCCCCAGCCCCGACAAGTCTGATAACGGTGCACAGGGGACAGGGGGCTATCGGACGCATGAACAGACCCATAATATAGCCCATACAGGGGACAAGTCAAGTAAACCCTTGCCAGATAAGGACTTATATCCAGCTACGTCCTGAGTGTAGGACCTATAAGAAATTAAATTAGTTTGGGGGAAACGCCCGGCCCTCTCGATACCTGCGCCATCCCGTCCAGGTACCGTCCCGTCCAGACTACTATCCGGAGGATTAAAAAATCAGAAATCCTCGGAGGATTTCTGATAGTAGCTCGGCCCCTATGTGGCCCAGGGAGGGCTCTCTCCTTCCCTCCCTGGGCCTTGTCCGTTAGTTTGCTCCCACCTTCCACGGCAGGGCATTCTGCCCCGTGTTGGGGTTAGGGATCTTCTGCCCCGCCACGATGTCCACATACCGGGTGAGGAACACGCGGCTGACGCTGCGCTTTGCCATCGTCTTGACAAAGGTATTCTTGATCTTGGTGAAGGTTCCGCTGTCCGCAATCGCATCCGCATCCTTGACGATCTTGGGGGTCTTGCAGATGAAGAAGGAGTCGAAGCCGGGGTAGGCATCGGGGTGGCACACAATCGCGCCATCCTTGTAGCCCTGCTCCGCAGCCTTCTGACGCTGCGAACCGTCCCATTCAATACCGCGAGTCGAAGTCTGCAACTCCCTGCGCTCCTCGTTGGACAGGCAGAAGTTGATGAACTCATTGCTGTGGAGATTGTGTCCCGCGACATACATCCCAACGATACGAGCGTTCAACTTGGTACGCATCGACTCCATCATTCCGGCGATGGCGATGTTGGAAACGCATTGGCCGAAGTAGTCCTTCATGTTGAAGCGGTACGCCGTTCCGTAAATCTCGTTGACCACGGTGATGGTGCTACCGTCCTTGAGGTAGTAGAAGGAGTCTGCCATCTTGTGATTCTCAATCGACACACCGTTGGCCTGACCATCGGTGACGAGCATGAAGGTGGGAATCTGAATGTTCTGCTGCTGCACCCAATCCTGCATGAACTGCGAGGCGATAGCCACGGCCTCAACGGTGGGCGTACCGTGAAGGTGGAGGCAACCGGGGTACATGACGCTGCGCTCGTCCACGATCAGCGACTCATAGATGTAGGCAAGCAGACGCTCACGCTTACCCGCGCTGTCCCGCGAGGAGGCGAGGTTGACGAGGCGGGTATCCTCGTAGCGAACCGAAGTGGGCTTGGGATTCTGCGAGGGGAGGTTGTGCAGAAACTCAACAACAGCATCGTACTCCATGCCCTGCTTCTGCAACTCCTTGAACATCTTTTCGTATTGGTCATGGCCGTGGATGGCACGGGCATTGACATCGGTGAAGGAGAACACCTCAAACGGAATCTTCACCTTCTCGCAGAACCACACCAACTGAATCACCTGCAACAGCGTATCGGAGAGGCGGTAACCCATGCTACCGGAAAAGTCAAGCAGGAACACGATGCCGTGATTCTTGCCGTCCTGCTTGACGATCTTGCTGATGAAGATGTCATCATGGGTGCGGTACTGATGGAGGCGGTCAAGGTTCAGCATCCCGGTCTGCTTGGGACGCTCCCGGCGGATCTCGTCCGCAGCCTTGCGGCGGTCGAACTGCGAGGCCAACTGACGAACGAAGGCATCGGAGTCCTTGACGAACTTGCGGTAGTTATCAAGGTTGAGCGGACGGCCCTCGTTGGACTTCTCAAACTCCGAAAGCAGGAACTCGGTGGACAGGATGGCCTTGTCCATCTCCTTGATCGGGGAGATGGTCAGGGTTGGGTGGCTATACTCCTCCCCGTCCTTCTTGCCGCCGTTGGTGAACTCCGCAAAGTCCGCAGCACCGTCACCCTTATGCATCTTGCCATTGTCGGGCTGCTGACCCTTCTGCTTCTCCATCTGCTCCCGAACGCCCTGCATGGAGGGATGATCGTACAGACGCTTGGCGACCTCGTACACCTCCTCAAAGGTGACCACGGCATCCACCTCGTCCACGATCTGCTGCTCCTCGCGGCTGAACGGAACATCAAGGAATCCCGGCACACCCCACTTGAAGTGAAGGTTGAGGCGGTTGATGATGGTGGCGTTGGGAATGTCCATCTTGGAGAAGGAGAACATATCCCGATCCACGATCTCCTTGTAGCCCAAGAAGAAGTCGCGGCGAGTGCCGGGGTACTTGTCCTTCATCAACTTCTCAATGCGGACATCCTCCACGACATTGGCGATGCGCTGAAGGAGGGTCTTGTCGTAGCCCTGCTTCTCCGCAGCATCAAGGATGGCCTCGCTCTGCTCGTAGGGAGTCCACAGGGCGTGGCTGATCTCATGCGCGATGAGCATGGTCTGCACCGTTTCGGAGACATTCCAAACGGGCATGACGAGGTGACGCTGCTTCACATCGAAGGAAGCGGTTTCAGCCGTGGGGTCGAAGGAGAACGAAAGGTTCTCGGTAGCGAGAGCGCGGGCGAAGATGGAGAGAGAACTGATCATGCGCGTACTGTACCCGATGATCGGGGGAAAGTCAAGCGGTAAAGTAGAAAGTTTTTGGAGACCGATAAGTGCCGGCTGGCGTCCAGGTGGCGTCCACTACTATCCGGAGCGAAGCGGAGGATAATAATTTCCTCGGGCCTTCGGCCCTCGGATAGTAGTCCACGCCTCTGCCCCGGCCCCCTGTGGGGGCCGGGGCATGAACAGCATCAGACGGTGACCGGAGTGATGAGCGAGGTCAGGTCGTAGACCCCCTTGCTCACCGCGCTCTTGTAGTCCTTCAGCACCCAAGTCGGAATGCCCTTCATGTTGATGGACTGCGCGATGGCGAGGAGTTCGCTCTTGGTGAACTGACTGTAATCAGCGGGGTTGCCATTGTTGGCGTTGTCCGCGAACTGCTTGGCGGCGGTGACGAAACGATTGCGCTTGTTGAGGTACGGCATTTTCTTTAGTCTCATTCTTTCTCTTTTTTGGTTAGGCGTTGACAGCGTAGTTTGTGTCAGCGTTGGGGGTCACAGGCGGAGCCGGGGTCTTGTTGTCCACCTTATCCATCCCCTCCGGCGCGGGGAGGATGGTGGGGTCGATCTTGGTGTAGAGGTTGAAGAAAGCCTCCTGCGTAGCCGGGTCGAAGCGGGTGAGCGTCAACTTGATCGCCTTCTGCTTGTCACCGAAGATGGCGAACGCCTTGCAGACCTCCTCCAAACGGCGGGTGGTGATGATGTCATCCAAGCCGCCCTCCTTGAAGCCCAAGCGGATCGTTTCCGCCCACTTGGTGAGGTACTGCGCGAACTCCTTGTCCTCGCGCCCGTAAGCCTTCATCTTGCGGATGATGATACGAGCCTCCACGGTGCGGTCAGCGTAGTCCTGCTCAAACCAATACGAGAAGCGGTCAAGGTACGCCTCGTTCAAGCAGCGCGTCCCAACGAACCGATCAGACTCGCCACGGCCTTTCGTGTTGGCGGTCGCCACGACATTGAAGCCGGGAGCGGGCTTGACGAACTGCCCGATCTTCTTGATGTAGACTCCCTTGCCCTCAAGCACGGGCTGCAAGCACATCATGCGCTCCGTCCCCAAGTCGATCTCGTCAAGCAGCAGGATCGCTCCGCGCTGCATGGCCTGAACCACACCGCCGAACACGAACTTGGTTTCGCCGTTGATGAGGCGGAAGCCACCGATCAGGTCATCCTCGTCAGTCTCGGCGGTGATGTTGACACGGATCAGGTCACGACCGGAGGCCGCGCAAATCTGCTCAATCATCGTGGTCTTGCCGTTGCCCGACAGACCCGTGATGTAGACCGGGGCGAACTGCTTGGAGGCGAGGATGGTGTTGATGTCATCGAAGTGGCCCCACGGCACGAAAGTGTCGTTCTTGGCGGGGACGAGCGAGACATCGGACGAAGGCATGACGAGGTTGTAAGAAGTGCTGTTCATGTCGGACATTGTATCAGAAGTTTCGGGGGAAGTCAAGACGCAATCCGAAGATTCCGTCACATTTTCTGAAAGGTCAAGGTCAGTCGTGACCATTTCGGGGATGCTGTAGAGGCCACGACCAACACGGCGGGTCGTGTCTTGGGTCAGCCAAGCCGGGAGAACGGAGTACCGGGGCTCGGCACTAATGGAAAGGGCTTTGATGCACTGCTCACGGGTGTACCGCGCTTCACCGATGGTACGGGGAGTGCCAAAGAGGGTGGTAAGGGATGCGAGGAAGTTCTGCTTGCGATTGTCGATGCTGTTCATGTTGCACATGATACCACAAACTTCAATCTTGTCAAGAAGATTCAACAAAAGTTTTTGAGAATCTTTGCGGCGTCCTATAACCCCGTCCATTATTATAATCGGCTACTATCAGGCGGTCAGAAATTGGCTTAAGGGCCAATTTCTGATAGTAGTAAAGAACAACCCCCGCCTTGCGGCGGGGGTTGGGTATGAAACAGGAGCAGTAGCGTCAGGCTCCCGTGTTGTAGAAGTTCTTGTCACACTTTTCGACAAGAGCGCGTCCACGGTCTCTCGCACACTCGCGCTCAAGAGCAGCCATGCGGCTGGTCAATCGCTCCTGCTCACGCCACCAAGCATCCTCGACATTATCGAGGCGCACAGAAAAGGAGTTGAACCTCTCGTTGAGTCGCCCACGGAAAAAGCCAATGGCGAAGTAGACGGTGATCGCACCCATGAGGGTCATCAAAACGGTGTTGGTGTCAATGGTCATGTACCTATTATACCTCGGGGTTAGGGGTTGTCAAGCAGAAAACAAAAACTTTAGTTGTCACAGAAACCGCTGTACTTGACGTACATATCGGTGGCCGTGCTGACATCGGTTTCCTTTTTGAGGATAGCGATGATCTTGGGCAGTTCCTCTGCCATTATTTCGATCTCCTCCTGCGTAACAGGAGATGCACCATCATCAAGGATGAATGCAAAGTCTTCCAACGATGTCAAGCACTCTCTGACCTTGTTGAGATTCATTTTAATCTTTCTTTCTATGGGTTAGTGAAGTGAAGTGAAGTGGAAGGGGCGGGAGTTGCACCCACATATTCACGCTTATAAGGCATGCGCTCTAACTACGATTCAGCCACCCTTCCATATGCAGAGTTATACGGCTCTGCGAACCGTGCAACCGTAGGTTGCCTCTATGTGGTTATTTGGACTCCACCAAACTTAAAATATAGTTTATCTGTGCGGTACATTGTACCTCCTGGTTTGGGGTTTGTCAAGCGTTCCCGGTTGGATTCGAACCAACGACCTGCCGCTTAGAAGGCGGCTGCTCTATCCGGCTGGGCTACGGGAACAGGTCGATTCGGCGGCAGGACTTCCTTACCTGCATCTCTAGGACGATTTTCGGGTCGGGACTTAGCCAACATAAGGGCTTTACCACACCTAGCCATGGAAAGTTTGCACACGGCGGTAATCCTAGCGACTTTACTTACAGCCCACACCTCATCTCAACTTGGACGGCCTTAAAGAAGATCCGCCTCTCTTTTAGTAGCACGGGTGGGATTCGAACCCACACTTTGTTGATTTTGAGTCAACTGACTCTGCCGTTGGTCTACCGTGCCATGCCCCTATTTTAGAACAGGTCGGGGGTGTTGTCAACCTTTTTCTTGAAGTTTTCTAGCCCAAACTTTTCGTGAATCTCCTCGTAGAAGTCGGAGTTGGGGCTAACGATCTGTTCGTGCAGACGGGAAGTGCCGTTGATGAAGAAGGTCGCATCGTCCACGGCATTGTAGTAGGCATCGATCAGTTCCTTGGGCGGGTTGGCATTGCCTTCCAACCAATGCTCCATGATGAGGTCTGCCACGATTACAACGCGGTCGTAGGCTTGAAGGGCAAAGGTCTTGGAGTCTTCCGGCGTAGGGGGGTTTGTCATAATGCCTCCGGTGGGGTTCGAACCCACGACCAATAGATTAAAAGTCTACTGCGCTACCAACTGCGCTACAGAGGCGGGATGTCTCCCTATTATAACCGGGGAGACGCGGCTTGTCAAGAGGGTCAGTCCTCGGAATCCTCGTCCTCGTTCTCCCAAGAGTGGAACTGCTCAATCTCCTCCTGCGAGGCGTACTGCTGCGTGGACTGCAACAGGTCGCCAACGATCATCAGGAACGCCGTGGCATGAGCCGTGAGGAACTTCTCGCACTCCTCGCGGGAGGGGTTCTTGGCGTGGAGTTCGCGCACCTCCTCACCGATGTCGGACATCGCACCCATCACGATCATGCGCTTGCCCTGATCCTTGTACCAATCCCGGTCGCTGCCCATGAGCATCATCAGGATCTCTGTCCGCTTCAGAGCGGAGGGACGGAACTTCTCCATCGCGGGGCGGGGGTTGTTGAAGAAGCCGTTGAAGTTGTTGTTGGGTTCAGCCATTGTTCATGTGTCCTTCCAAAGTGGTGTGGAGGTTGAGGATGAAGTCGCACTCCGCTTCATCCATCATATCGGGACTGCTGTTCTGCGTGAGGAGGCCGTAGGCCATAGCCATCTTTGCGAGGCTGTCGGAATCCTCCGCCCACAGGGGGTTCTCCTCCACGAACTGCACGATCTCGTTCAGGAGGTCAGACAGGTCGCAGGAGGTGGGCTTGTCGGGGAAGTGTCGGGGTGGCTTTCGCATGGCGGTATGGTATCCGATTCGGGTGCGCCTGTCAAGACGACGATGTAGTTTTTCTTGCTTTTTGCGAGGTAGTGGGCGATCTTGTGGTAGTCCGATTCACTCGCAGCGGGCATCGTGACGAGGACCATGTAGGTGGAATGGTCTGGGTTCACAAGTCCGCACATGATGGAGTGTGGGCCTCGTCCGTATAACTCCGTCCCAACCATCGAATGCATGATCCCGTACTGCAAATCACGGAGCATGGCGTTGAACCTACGGTGAATCCATCTTTTGTGCTGCGTGGGCTTGAAGGATGCCGTGATGCTGAAGGTGATCAATCGAAGTCCTCCTCGTCAACGAAGTCACGGGAATCGAAGTCATCCATCTCCGGGATGTCATCGTCATGCTCCCGGTACTCATCGGGGTCGTAGTCGCCAATCATGCGAAGAGCCTCCTCCTCGCTGTAACCCTCGGCCATGAGTTCGTCCACCATCTCGTCAGCGTCGAACAGATCAGCCTCGTCGTAGGGGATGCGATTGTTGAAGGAGTTGTCGGGGGTTGAGTAGTTCATGCCTGCATTGTAACCGATGAGTGGAGTGCTGTCAAGCGAAAAGAGAAATATTTTTTATGTCCGGTAACCCGTCCTTCATGGCGTCGGGGACTACTATCCGAGCGGAGCGAGGAAATCAGCCGGCCCTTGGGGGGCCGGCTGATAGTAGCCAAAGAACATGACCCGTTCCTAAAGAGGAACGGGTCAGAGGTTTTGAAGGCTCGGCCACCTTCATGCCGCCGGGTGTTGCACCCGTTTTGCGGTTTTAGACTCCATACCCTAGGGTTCAAAGAAGTGCACTCTAGAGTCCTCCGTTTTTTAGATCGTTGAGGAACCAAACTGAACGCTGTGCAACTGCATCAGCGCCATCACAGCCTCGGGCAGATCCTTTGTCGTGTGTTCGCCATTCTCACGCATCTTGGCGATCATCTTGTTGTAGTACGAGATGTTGCCCTCGTTGAGGTTGATGATGAAGTCGATGGGGTTGCCGTAGAGCGACCGAATCAGCGTCATCACAAGCAGACGCTCGGGGTGACTAAACCACTCGGGCGGGAGGCTCACGGCCAACTCGCAGAACGCGAGGGACGCGTTGATCTCCTCTGCGTTGCCCTTGATGTTGGGGGCATTAGCCAAGCAGAAGGAGAGGTTTTCGGTGAGGTGGTCAATGGCAGCGGTGCGGGTGGGCTTGTTCATGGTGCTATTTTACCAGTTCGGGGTGCGGTTGTCAAGTCAGGAGCAGATTTTTTCTGCTTCACGGCTGAAGTCCATCACACCGATGATGGAATCCTCATGGAAGCGAATCCAATCGCCCTTTTTGAGGTCGAACGCCGTGATGTAGTGCGGGTTCTCACCGCGCACAAACTTCGGGTGCTTGTCCTTCGGGATCACGGTCAGGTTGCGAGTGATCTTACGGTCGTGGGTCGTGGTTCCGTCCACCTTCTTAAAGGTGACGCTGATGATCTCTCCGTTGGAGAGAGCAGTACGAATGATGGAAGCGATTTCTTGGGTCGGAGTCATTTTCTTTTTCTTTCTTGGTGGTCGGGTGGGGGGCGGGGCAACGAGCCATCCGCCCCCCTAGCACCACCCTTTAGGCGTTGATGTTCTGCTTTCGCCGCTCGTCAGCGCGGCGATCCATTTCCGCACCCAACAGACGAGCCTGTTCGACCTGCGACTTCAGGTTCTTGAGAACATACTGAAGATCCCATAGGTCGTTCTCGTCTACATTCTTGATCACGGCGTCCAGCACCATGAATCCGGCTCGGAGGTAGCCGTAGGCGTAGGCGTGTTCGTGGGTGACGGACTCGGGAATCGTGACGGTGGTGGTGTTGCTCATGTCGGTATTGTATCAGGTCGTGGTGCGGAAGTCAAGAGGAAAGAAAGATTTTTTTGTTCGCAGAGAGGGTCACCTAGAACCTCTCATGGCCTACCTACCCTGCGGAGTAGGCTTTGGAAGGGCGGTCTAGAACGGCTCCTTCAGTAGGTTTTAAAGGGGAGAGGGAGATTTCTCTCAACCCCTCCCCCATGCGGGGGTCAGGTCAGGGTCACTCCGTACTTCGCCTCAAGGATCTCCTTGAGAGCAGCGAGAACCTTCTCGCGGTTACCCTTCAGACCGTACTCCTTCTTGGCGAGGGCGTAGCAGGAGATGCGGCGGGTCAGGCGCATCTTGCCGTTGGTCTTGACTTCGAACTTCAGACCGCTGTAGATCATCAGTTCGCGGTAGGCACAGACCTGCGCGGGGGTGGTGAGGGCGATGTCGTTGTTGGTGGTGCTGTTCATGCGTGTATTGTATCAGATGGGTCGCGTCCTGTCAAGGGGGAGACTTAAAAAAAATAATCCTGTCCGCTACTATCAGGCGGTCAAAAATGGCCTAAAGGGCCATTTTTGATAGTAGCTCGGAAGGAACCCAGAGTGTAGATCTACCCCGCTCTCGCAGGCACTCTGAATTCCTTCCGAGCTACTGGGCTCACACTTCCCGAGCCAGTTCCCGCTTTCCGTCCCTCCTCAAGGCCCGGGGATCTCGGCTCTTCTTTCCCCAAGTCTTGGGGCGGAGCCGGATCCCTTCGCGGAAAGCCTCATGCACGAATCGTCCTGGGCGCTTGTTCATGTCGGTATTGTACCGTCCTTTCGTTCCCGTGTCAAGGGGTAGGGCGGATTACTCCGCCTTCCCCCGGACGATGATCCACAACAGAGCCTGCAGCGTGGCGGGGGCCATGCAGACGGTCGGGGTACGAGCGATGTCGCGGATAGCGTCCGCGATGGCCCGGTACTCGGTGGCGTTCGGCGCATCCTTGCCAAGGTCGGCAGCACGGCACATCCACACATCCACCACGACCGCACCGGAATCCCCGGCGATGGCGCGGGCAAAGGCGTTGGTCTTGGGGCCGCGCAGTCCGTTGAAGCCTTCCGCGCAGCAACGATCCGCCGCCACGACATGGGAGCGCAGACCCTTGGGCGTGATGCCCTGCGCGTACTGGAGCGCCTTCGCCTTATTGTGCGCCCAAGTGACGCGGGGCGAGAACGCGGAGACAACGCTAGCCGCGACTTCCATGCTCCACTCGGGGCGGATGACGGTAAGCGACTCCGCGAACTGATTAGCCTCGCAGTACCACACACGCGCAGCCTGCAGATCGGCCACGGTAGCGCGGGAAAGGAGCGTGATGAACGACTCGGTGGCACGGGCGCGGACGGTCTCGTAACGGTGGGTGGTGGTGCTGTTCATGCGCGTATGATACCATGCCGGCCCGCCCATGTCAACCCCCAGCACAGAAATAAATGTAAGAAATAAATCTGCCGTTTACGGTTGACATGGGTGGCGGAGTCTGGTATCATGCGGGCATGTGCCACTCTTCTCGCAACCCGGCTGAAACTTCCCGCCCCCATGTCTGCGGTCGCGACTGCGACTACGACCCGGATCGTGGGTGCCCGGTGGGAGACGCGGATTGTTTCCCGAAGCAGGCCTGGGCGTGGTTTCCGGAAGGACCGAGCATTATCGAACAGGAAATGGAGCGCGAACTGGCGTACATTCGGAGCAAGATCGCGTACCTTGAAAGGAGGGACGGCATCCGCTAGCGCGGACTACTATCCGAGCGTAGCGAGGATCCGTCCCATATCATCCGGCAGCTGCGCTGCCGGATAGTAGTTCATGCTGCCGGCGCTTTGCGCCGGCAGCAGAGGGCCCAGGAACAGCCTAGCCCCGAACGAATCGGGGCAGGGAGCGAATCCTTTTCGGCTGGTACGAGCACCACCTCGTTAGTTTGTCTGCGCTGTCCGCTCCATGTGCTGCTCCATCATAGCCGCGCCGTCAAGCATGGCGTAGATGTATTCGACCACCTCGCGCTTGGAGCGGTAGCCGGAGGTCACGGAGTGAACACCGCCACCGGGCACGATGCGCTGCAACTGCCAGCCACCGTATGCGCCTTGCAGGAGGAATGATCCGGGGATCATGTAGGTGGAGGAAGTGACCTTCGTGAGATCGTGCCCGAAGGCAGCGTTCAGGCGGGTGAGTGCGTTGTAGAGATCGGTGGAAGTGGTGCGCTTCATGCAGGTATGATACCATGCCAGGTAGCCGATGTCAAGGGGGAAGAAAGAAATAAATTTCTTTGCGTGTGGGCTTGACACCAGACCGCAGGTGTGGTATCATACGGGCATGACCACCACCAACCCCAACGAATTCGAACACTTCCCCTGCGACTGCCACCGCCCCGAGTACGCCTACACGGACTCGCTCTGCCCGATGTGCGAAGAGGAGCGCGAGCGCGAGCGCGAGGCGCGCAGGAACGGCGAGCACGCCGAGCCCTCGTTTGAGGACGCGAGCCGTGAGGCGGACAATCAGGCGTTCGCGGATGCCTGCGGGAGCATGACCCGCGAGGACTGGGATGCCGATAACGACTGGCTGGCATCAGCCGGTTGGGGCGAGATGTAAGCCCCCGAAAGAAATTCGAATAAACTTCCACCGCACCCCTTGCAACCGAGGGGGCGGTGTGCTATACTACGCGCATGCTCAACAGCACCACCAACGAAGAAACCCCCCGCCCCGAGCCCCGCTACCCGCGTTGCGGCAACAGCGAGGACGCGCCCAACGACCACGACCTGTGCGAGAACTGCGTGGAGGCGATGGAAGACGACTACCCGACTGGCTACGAGGCCGACGATGAGCGGCCCTACGGGTGGGATGTGCCCGAGGATGAGTACCCGGACTGGTAACCCCAGCCCTCCCCACAGCCCCTCAGATGCTCGGCGCGAAGCGCCGAGCATCTTTGTTTTCGCAATGTCCGAGTAGTGATTTGGGTCCCATAGACCACAGCGTTATCGGAACGGCTAGCTCCCATCCCCTCAAATTTTCTCAAATATTCTCAAATATCCTTGATGGTCTAAAAATTTTTTGGCCACCCCCCATGACCCCAAACCTTAAAATACATGGTATGCCATAAAAAATTTTGGGCCCCCGAAGGAGCCCAAAAAGTTTATTCAAAAATTTTAAATTATTTTATTGGCCTAATTGTCTTCTTTGTTGAGATGCTGCAACCTCAGCTGCACTTGCAGTAGTATCTGGATCTGGACCATCATGTACATTTGGGTTTAGATCTCTGGAAGCTTTTTGAGCTTCTATTTGTGCTAATGCAATTGCTAAATTTTTCTTTCTTAACTTTTTGCCTGTTCCTGGAACAGATCCACCTCTTATTCTCATGTCAGAGGTATCTTGGAATATTTCTCCACTTCCAACTTCTATTGCTGGTCCTTTGCCTTTCATTGAAGCATAGATTGGATTGTCTTTTACGGTTGGTCTGCCCGAGTTTGATACGATCTCCCGTGTATGATATTCTTGGTCAGGAACGTTTCGAATTGCTCCCATACCAGGGTATACGGAGAATGTTTGTTCTTTTCTGGCTCCCTTGCCGAGAGGGTTTCCTTGTGCGGTTACTTCTGTTCCAATAATACGAGGAACATCTTCACCAGTGTAAGGATCTACATCCACTACATCAAGGTAGACTGTCCTTTTCTGCCTGTACTCCAAAAGTTGTTCTAAATTATTAACTTTTTCTTGAAGTTGTTCTGATAAATTTTTATAATAATTTGTTAGGTAATCCATAAATTTATTTATAAACAGACAATTATGATATAAAATTTAAGTTATTTTTTATTTTTTATTGTACGTTCTTTTTCTTCTTGTTCTCCCAACGATCTATCACAAGATCCCAGACCGTTGGTTTGAATCCGGGGCCACGGGGTTTTTTGATTCTTGGAATTGTAATCCAGTCTTCCAGCCCGTCTTGGTCACCATATCGATCTCCCGGATAGGGATCCGGTAGCCAATCTGTTCTTGGATATTCTCCTGTAAGATACGGATCATTTTTTGCATTATCGTATCTTGAAAATGGCATTTCTGCTTCATTTAATATGAAGGTAAGATAATTTACTCTTATTTGAAGTTCTTCAGACAAATTTTTGTAGTAATTTGTTAGGTAATCCATAAAGTTATTTATAAAAATGATTCTAAATATGTAAAAGGAAAATATTATGCTAACAAAAATTAAAAATGTTTTGGCTAAGGTTACTAAAATTGAATGGATCGTTCTAGGAATTGCTGCATTAGCTCTTTTTGTTGCTTTAACTAAAGAAAACAGCAACAAGAAGCACCACAAGGCTGAAAAGGCTGCTGAAGCAGTAGTTGAAACTAAGTAAGAAAAAGCACTAAAATAAAAATTGGGCCTCCTTTTTGGGGGGCCCAATTTTTTATCGAAAAAATTTTAAAAACCCGGTGGCCTCCAAGGTGGTTGGAAGTGCATAATATGGTTTAATCTCCCGTGTATGTACCAAATGGCCAGTTGTTTTTTGTCTGTCTTCTGCCTGCAATGCGGTCTATTCTTTCTCCTTCGGCATTCAGGAATTCTTTGTCCCCTGGGAAGTTATCCAGTATGCGCATGCTCAAGTTTTTTAGAATTTCTTTTCCTGCTTTTTGGGCCACCAAATCAGGTGAATCTTGGTAAGATCTTTCGAAATTAGCTATAAGATTTTGTGCTGTTTTAGACCCGGGCATGCTGCTGAGTGGTCTTCCACGGTATGTATTTTTTGCCAGTAGATCTTGTTTCGCTCTGTGCTTGTTAAGAAATAATGAGGTGTTGATGTCGCTTATTCCCATTTCATACGCTCTCCAGGCCCTGTCATGGTGAGCGTATTCTTTATTTGGGTATCTGCCACCGTAAGCGTCCACTTTAAGCAATTCTTCTTCTTCAGCATCGGTCAATGTCGCTACCTGTGGTGGTGGATCACCGCTGTCATCATATGCCACGGTTAAGGGAATAAAAGTTGGTCGAACTACTTCATTTAAAGTTTTTTCCAATTTGAAAATTTTTTCTTGAAGTTGTTCTGATAAATTTTTATAATAATTTGTTATGTAATTCATAATAGCCCTCAATACGTTGCGTTTGAGCTGTGTGGAATCATCCTACTTCCAAATGGTAGGTCTGATGGGAATGGGCTCTCTGCTGGAAGATCTTTTAAGGTAACTCTTCTTTTTCCTCCAGGGAGAGGATATTCTATATCCAAGGGCATTGCAAGATTTTGTATGTTCTCTTTATGTCCTTTTCTGCCTGTAGTATATTCTTTTCCGTCAGTACCTGTTTTGATATTACCTGTTCTGATATTAACAAGATTCATTCTTTTTGCGTCTGAAGGATTCATAAGTCTTTGTACTTCTGGATCCAATGTGTTAAAGTTTTCAGTTCCTATATCAATACCTTTATCTGAAAGTTCTTCTTTAAATTTTTGCAAATATTTTTGTCTGGCTAATTCTTTTTCCATTCTTTCTTTACTACCAGAACGCAAGGCTTTAGCATATCCAGCTTCAAGGATATTAACTCTTGTTTGAAGTTGTTCGCAAAGATTTTTGTAATAATTTGTTAAGTAGTCCATTTAAACATACCTTTTTAAAACTTTTTGTAGTAAATCATAATTAGAAAGAATTTTTAATTTTTCTTCTTCATTTGGATCAAAGCCTTTTTGCTGAATCCATGTTCCCGGTGTTACCTCACCGGAAGCCAGTCTTACTCTTTGTTCAACTGATGGGTCAATAATTGACTCCGAACTAGAGCCACCAGTTGCAACAACAGTACCTTTTTTCCCAGGTCTTACAGGAATAGTAGGTGATGTTATAGATTTTGCTGTAGCTCCGCCACTTACAATTACTGTTCCGCGCTTACTCGGGCTAATTGGTGTATTTGGGGGGCTTAACGGTGGAGCTAAATTTTGCAATTTTTGCAAATTTAAAAAACTATCTCCGATTCCACCCTCATCGTCAAATTCACTAGATTTTTTAAAAAATTTAGGCAAATTGTAATTATAATTTGCATTGCCAAGAGAAACTTCAAGTAAATTTATTTTATTTTGAAGTTGCTTGCATACATTTTTATAATAATTTGTTATGTAATTCATATTCAGTACCAATCTCTCCAAAACCATGTTCCCTGATTTGGGTTCCTTGGATCTGGATTCCAAACCCAAATAGAAAATCCTGGTGGGCCTACTTTATAAGTTGTCCCATTATAAGTCCAGGTAACTTCTGTTGTTGGTGGCCAATCCCAATCTGCGGGATATCCAATTGGACGAGGTGGCCGTGTCGTATAATTTTGTCCTCTAGGAAATAAAGAATCTAAAGAATCATCTTTTTCTTTTGGTGGCTGATACATATTCGGTGCAAAAGGATTTGGAATTTCCGTTGGCGGACCCGCCTCTGTAGCCATTTCATTAAGATTCCAAGATTTAAATTTTTTTGTTTTTGGTAAAAAATTATTTTCCAAATTAAGATTTTTTGTTGATGGGTATCTTTTTCCACCTGGGGTAGTATTAAATTTATATAAATGTTCTTTCCAAAGTTTAAAAGCCTTTTCCCATTTTTCATAATCTAATCTATATTGGGGATGATTTACACCACCTGGTTTATATAATTTGGGATCTGGTGGTTTTTTTGGATTTCCATAATTTGGTGGAAAATAATCAGAATCTTTTGGTGGAACTTTATATTTTGGCAAAGATGGCCAAACATATGTTGGAGTTCCTGGTTTTTCTATTTCTTGATCAGGAGATTCTTGTGGGCCCTGTTGTGGTTTATTAAAATTGGGATCCCGCCACCACTGTTCGCCTGTTGGTATTGAGGGCCATGGTGATGTTTGAAATTCTGTTGGGGGAATATAATATTCTGTTAAAAAATTTTCTAACAGTTTTATTCTATTTTGTAATTTTTTACATTTATTGTAATAGACAAAATCTTCCATGCATATATTTATGCAATAAAAAATTACAATCTATATGATTTTGCAGTTTTACCTAATTGTTCTATTGAAAAATTAGTTAAATCTGATCTAGTACCAGAATTTTGTAAACTGGAAGATGGTGATACGTTATAAATTTGACCAGTACCAGTTGGAAGCGTTGTAGAAATACTTGAAGAAGATGTAGGTGCTGAAGTTTTGGGAAATTCACCTAACATTGTTTTTGCATCATCTTTACTAAGTGGCCTACCGTCTGGTCCTGTTATTTTTGGCTCAGTTATTGTCGGTGGAATAACAACAGTATCAGTAGTGTCAGTGGGTTTAGTAGTAGCTGCTGAAGAAGCTAAAGATTTTGAGCTTGCTATATCAAATCTTTTTTTCATTAATTGATCGCGCAACAAATCTTTTTCTGTTCCTGGTTCGGTCATTTTCCATCTTCTATAAAGATCTTGCTCTTCTTGTTTATCTTTTTTAATATTATCTTTTAGTGATGGGTTTTTTAAACCACCTTCTGGACCAATTCCAAGATCTTCAAAAAGTAAAAATTGTTTAAACTTGAGCATATAATTATTTATCAGATTTTTGACCCTTAATAAGTGATGCTAATGATTTAAAAAATCCTTTGCCAGAATCTACTGCATCTTCAACACTAAATCCACGACCCTCTTCCTTACCAAATTTTCCTTTGGGACATGAAAGAGTTGGCATGTATAATTTTTGAGATAATGCTGCTCTTGGATTTCCAACTGAACAACCACAACCACCTTTGCACCAACCTATTGAATCTGTTGCGTTTTTGGCACTTGAAACTCTAAATTCACACGCCATGCAGATTTGTTTGCGCTTTTTAAATATTTTTTCTGATACCTTACCCAATAAGGCTTGAGAAGATTCTGCTTTAAAATAATTTTTAGTTTTTTCAATAAATGATGGATTTTTTACCAAATTATTTTGGTTATTTTGTATTAGTTCTGCCATAATTTCACTTTGTTTATTTACTAGTTTTTCTGAATTTTCAACTCTACTCGCATTTACCATTTTACCATCTTTTACCTCTGTTGCAAAAACCGGAACATTTTTATATAATTCATGCGCTAACCATGGATCTACTTGTAATATTTTATTTTTATTTCTCATAGTATTTAAAAAAGAATTGTTGACATCTGTTATGATATATTTTTTTGTTTTTGGATCTATTGTTGCTATTTTTTTATTTTTAAAACTTTTTCTATCAGTGCATGTTTTGCATGTTTGAAAAGAAACATTTTCTAAATTTTTAAGTGAACACGACGCAGAACA
>Ga0070749_10001019_pt1 | contig 18964 bp, 20 predicted proteins | sample VirMetDEL_Nov_18_FD_75180 | JGI IMG/M metagenome (GOLD analysis project Ga0070749, IMG submission 75180) | Aqueous microbial communities from the Delaware River and Bay under freshwater to marine salinity gradient to study organic matter... | ecosystem: Environmental > Aquatic > Marine >...
CTGTGCTTTACCACTAATATCGTAAATAAATGTACCTTCTCTACGAGCTTTTTCGATAATTTCCTCGTATTTCTCGTAATCTTTGCCTGAAAGTCTAGCTACTTCACTCTCCTTAATCCAATTCTTACCGTCATTTGGGCTGCCAAGTTCGACAGTAGTTCTTGTTGGAGTACTTAGAGCAGCATCTACATTAGGCTTTACAACAGTTTCCACAGGAACTTCCTTCTTAGGGGCTTTTCCTGGCTTCTTGCCAGTTACGGCCATATACATATTTAGAACTTCTGCAATTTCATGTGGATTAATACCATCATAAACAATAGTTCTGAACTTTTCTCTGTGGGGCTCTGCTAACCACTTCTTAAACTCTAAATCAGCATCAAAATCACGCCAATTTGGTACTAAAGTAGTCAATACAGCAGCAGCACGCTCTTGTTCAGTTTCTTCATTAGACATTTTTAAGCTGTCAATCTGGGCTTGAAGTGCTTCAATTTGCTTTTGAAGTTGTGTAGTAGCAACTGTTACGATAATATCGTATGAATCTTTATATTGCTCTTTCCAAGCCTCAACTTCTTCTGGGGTCTTAGGCATACCTTCTGTGGACTTAGTTACAGTAAGCCTATTAAGTTGATCTTGTAGTTCCTTTAAAGCAAGTTTATTAGCTTTGTCTGTTTCTTGAGCATGTCGTCTTAGATCACCGTATCGCTTTTTCCAGGTATCTTCATTATCCCCTGGATTTAATCTTTGCTCTGGCTCTTTTGGAGGTTCTTGAGTTAGATTAATTCTACGTTCTTTTACAGCTACTTTAGGTAAATTATCACCAGAATCGTCTTCTGTTCTACGATAAGGCTTTGCGACAAAGGTTGGTGGGGTATTATTAGTAGCCACCTGGGTAATACTCATGAAAATATGTCTCCTTAATTGTTAATAGTGTGTATTTTAATACTTATTTAATTAATTGTCAATTATTGATCTATACCAATATCTACTTGAGGACCGCTATCCAATCCTGCATTTCTTTCTCCAGCATTCTTTTCATTATCTGCTTGAATAGCAGCTTGTTCTTCTGCAGAGGCAGCTTGGGATTCAATGTTTTCTGAATATTCTTTACTACCTAATCCTGCTCTACGTTCTGCTACAGTTACATAAGCAGGGTCTTCTTTAGAAAATAGTCCCCTTCCTGAAATAGCATCAGCTATAACTCCTGGACTCATAATATTAGGAGTATTTGAAATAGCTTGTACCCAATCTCCGAAGTTTTCATAATCGGGTAAACTATCTCTATGGGCTTCTTTATCATTATCTGTGTCGTTTAAGTATTTACCGGCTTGTTCTAGATTATTTGATACATCCCCTCCAGCAGCCATTCTACGCGAACGTTTACCTAGATTTTGCCCAATAGTTTGCATAGAACCACCTCTACCTGAACCTTTAAAGGCGCGAGGGTTGGGGTCAATTCCCGTAGTATCACTTGGGGGAATAGTTCCACCAGATTTCATAGCATTAGGACCACCACCAGAAGGAGGATGGTTTAAACTATTATACCCATAGTTTTTACTATGTTTTAAATGCGCTGTTTTTAGTGCTAAAGTAGAACCTTCTTTTGCAGTAGATAAATCCCCTCCAGATTTCATGAATAAATCATCTTCATCTTCTAGTTCTTCTACTCTTTCAAGAAGTTCTGCATGTTCTTCAATAGATTCAATAGCATGTTCCTCTAGAAGTTCGTGTGCAGAATCTCCTTTAATGGCTTGTTTAATAGTCTTTCCGCCCAGAATAGTTCTAGGTTCAACTTCATCATCTTCCCCTGGATTTTTATTATCTCCAGGTCGTCTAATTTGGCCCGCTTCTTCCATGGCTTTTAAGCCCTTTAGAGCCTTATCACGTAGCGCAATAATAGTTTCTAGACCAAGGTAGCGAACAACATTAGCAGGCAATACAAATTCACCCCTGGAAAGCATTACAGGTTGATCATCAGCTACTTCTTCTGGTAAAGCACCAGCAGGAGGATCATTAGAACCTCCAGCAGCTAATTCTTGCTCTTTTCTTTTTGGTATATTTCTAGCTAATTCTTCTTCATCTGGATCAGAATTAAATAACTCTAATGCAGACTTTTCTTTGCCTAGAATGGACATAGCACCGCCTACCTTAGGCTTAAATTCATTTTCATCTAGAGTATATTGCTTAGGATCACCAGAACCATCTGCATCATTTTTGTACTTTGGTCTAGTATTCTTGGTTAGGTCTTTTAGGCCGCCCTTATTCATTTCAACAGAATTATTAAAATCTCCTAGACCCCCATGTAGACCACCATTTAATAGCCCAATCTTACGTCTACTTGAGGGATCAAGTTTAGTGCCTTGCTTATTAATGTCCTTAAAATGACGAAACTCAATAGTTGATTCTTTTTCTGCTTGATCTTTATCTTTTAATTCTTCTCTAAGCTTTTTAGATTCCTCTAATACGTCATCTAAACTGCCACCTGATTTCATACCTGTTCTATGGGCACCTTCAATATCAAGAGTGTCCATATCTCCACCAGACTCTAATTCTGTTGGCTTAGTAAGTAATCCACCCTTTTTCATGGCAGGAGTATTTTGCTGTTGATTAGCAACATTTAAAGCTTGCCCTGGGGACATGCCTTTATTCTGATTAGCTACAGCAGCACCTTGTAGCTCTTGAGGAGGCTTCATATTTGGCATTTGTTCCCCTGCCAATCCTGGGGCATTTTGTGTTGGCATTTGTGGAGCCTCTTGTTGCATTTGTACTGGCCCATTAGGGTTATCTTGGGCCTTATTTTTGCTTGAAGTAGGAACTATTTCAGGAGTTGTAGCAGCAGCAGTAATTTCTCTTACAATAGTTTCTGTAGGAATGCCTGTATCTTTATGCACTTCATTAATAAACTGTTCATCAGAACCAAACTTCTTCATAATTTGGTCTACAACAGCATCATACACAATAGGTTTACCGGCAGCTTTGATTAATTCTTCAAAAAGCTTCTTGGCATTAAGATCAGTTACTTTATTTTCTTTTTTCATGATCTGATTTGACCCTATCTCTTAAATCTACTAAGTCTTTAAGTTCTCTGATTGCACCTTGATTTTTTAATAGATCATCCCCAGAAGCTGTGTCATTAAGCTTACGTAATTCTGCTAGCTTCCAATTAATATATATCTCTAGATCATGCCAATCAGGACCATTAAATACTGGTAGTAAGGCTTCTTTAATATTCTGTGGAGGAATAATCATTATTGCCCTTGTCCAGCTTCTTGATCAGGCGTTGAATGTCCTTCTTCTGCAGGCCCTGGGGCTGTTCCCGCGCCAATAGTACCATCACCATTAGCATTAGGATCATTACCGCTAGGAGCAGGATTACCATTTCCTTGAACTTGCTGTTGCATCATCATAGTCTTAAGAATTTGAGCTTGTTCCATAGCTTCGATAGAAGTATTTGTAGTCTTATCAGGATCAAGGTCCATACTTCTAGAAATCTCTCTAAGAAGATATGGGAACTTAGCATAAGGAGCAAGCATAGGATTGCTGACAACTTGTAAGAATTGAGTTAGACGTTGGCTTCTAACTTCATTTCGCATTAAGCTATCTGTACCGCGTGCAATTACTTCAAGATCACCTTTAATGTCTTTATCGAAGTCGAATTGCATATTGAAAGCGAACATGCTTTCACCAAGAGGCTGTAGCAAATAATCATCAATATTCTTAATAACAGTACGGATATTACCAGAGGCAGCACCAAGCACCATAGAAATACCGCTAGAAGTCCTACCTAAGTTGGGACCAATACCTGCGTTCCCGTGTGTGATACTAGGAACGCCTGTAGCTTCGTCGGCGAGTTCTCTAGCCTTATCGAACATCTTAAGATTCTCGTCAACCACGTTGGGGAATTGGTGTGAGTAAATAGTTTGTCCAGGCTGGCCACCATTCTTCTTAAAGATTTTACCTGGGTATAGTGTCATATCCTGGCCAGGAACAAGCATAGTTTCATCAACTTCAAGAATTAATGAACCGCTTAAGACACCATTATCTACAGCCATACGCATGAAGCCATTCATGAGTAGCTGTGTATCAGACATATTTTCAGCTAAACCTACGCCCCAAATTAAATAAGGCTGTAGTTCGTAGGGAACAATATGATAAGGAATACGTTGTGGTGTGAATGGATTAATAACTAATCTAATTACTTCATTACCACATACCCAACAATTAACCGAGATTTCATCTTGGTCTTCGTATTCTTTAGGGATTTCGATGCCTTGTGCAGCAGCAATTTGCCTATCCATCATGCCCCAATATTCAAATACTTCATAGCGTTCTACTGCAGGGACCATGGGCATATCGGAAATAACAGGTTCCCACCAAAGCCTGTTATAGTTATATCCCATATTAATACATTTTTCGATTTGATCTGCAATAAAGTATGGGCGTCTCTTTAATGCTCTCATTTGAGTGCGACTTAATTTATGTCGCTCAATCATATAACTTAGTTGTGGAGTATTAAATGCATCTGGATCAGGATATAAATTCCAAATAGAAACAGCTTCTACTGTTGGAATAAGCTTTTTAACAGGTTTATATGCGCCTGTTTCTTCGTCCCATTTTGGATATTCTTTATAGAGGGCTAATGGACCCTTCATAGCGCCTGTGCCAAATAGCACCATCTCGAATGCAGTCATTCTGAGATGCTTAGAGCCAGAAGAAGATTCTAATTGGTCACTAATCTTCTTTTCCATCATTTTGGCTGCACGTAAAGCAGGCTCAATAGTTACAGCAGATGGTGTGGTACCTGGGCCAGGACGTACTTGTTTACCTTGTGTCTCTTTCTTAGTCTCGCTATCTAGGAGCATGTCTATAGTAGCACCTGGGGGTAGGTCTCTACCATCACCAGGGAAGCCAAATGGACTACCAGAACCATTATAAAGCGCAGAAGTGGCTGCTTCAATACTTGGATCAGTTTCTACATGGACAGCATCAGCAATGCCCTCAGGAAGCTTCTTTGGCTCAATACCGATAGGGAATGAATTATTAGCTAATAGAACGTCAATTACTTGGCTAAAGGCCGCTAGAACCTTAGTCTTAGTAATTTTAATAAACGCCCTGCTCTTTTCATTCTCTGTAAATGCTACTTCTGGCCCATATAAGCCTCTGTAGTTACGCCATGCATCTAACCATCTATTTTCATTGGGGCGCCTTGCAGTCAATGATCTTTGGTATCTATCACTGACATAAGCAACTACGCCTGATAATTGCTGAGTTTCAGCAGAACTAATAGGAGTAGCCGCAGCATCTAATGCTACAGTACTTGTAGGCGTAGGGGGAGCACCCGCAGGAGGCGGAACTACCTGCGGATTATTAGATGTCGAAAATAGAGCCATGTTAATCCTAAATTAGCTGGTTATTTACCAGCGTTTGAAGCCTTACCCATATCGTTAGTTAGGGTGCGAATATCAGCCTTGGCCCACATGCCAGAATCTACGCCACCACCTGCACCAGCCTTTTTAGGCTCTGCAACACCATTTACAGGTACATCAGATAATTGTACACCTACAATAGCCATACCTTTGCCATGTAAACCTGCACCTTTTGATTTGGCTTCCTTGGCATCCGATAATGAGCCCTGAGAGATTTTACCATATGGGTCAGATAGTGAACTCTTTTCAAAATCTGCTACATTTGCTTCTTTTGTCATTTTATTTCCTTTTTAATATCCAAAAGTTTTATCTACAGGCACAAATCTGGGACTTTTGGTGGGATTGTGCCTATCAGTCATTAAACCACCAATTTGAATAGGACGAGACATTAAAGCATATCTCAGAGCATCGTAGGCATGGTCTTCCGCATCCGTATCAACATCTTCTACGTCGTTTTCATCTAGCGGAAGTCTTGGTAAAGTCCTAATAAGGTTAGCACAATTATCAAATATTGTCAAATAAGGCTTGCCTGTCCTAGGATTTAAAGCCAATCTTCTATGTAATTCTGCTTTACCAGAAATACGAGAATTTCTAGCCCCTTGTACTGCTACACGTCCCGAAGGCTTCCATCTACAACCTAATTCGTTCATGGTTTGACCAATACTTGGCCCCATTTCGCCTCTACGAGACCACGCAGAAATATCTAAAATACCATACGCCACATTTTCGCCTGATTCTAGCATAAGTACTTTTTCAGCTACTTCTGGGGCTGTTAAATTCTTAAAATATAATTCTCTATAAACTACAAGCTCTTTATCTGGTGTTACGGCCAACCATAATACGCAGCCTGGGCTAGTATAACCCCAATCACCCCCGCGAAACCTAGGCCAACTTGAAGGTATAGGATAAGATTTAACGACGTGAATTTCTTTATTAAATTCTGGAAATGCTGCACCTTCAAATACATCCCAATCTCCATCTAGAAATTGCTTACGCTTTGTTTCAGGAAGGTTAGCTAGCATTGCTGCATAGCTTAAGTCATAAGTTAGATAAGGATTATCCCAAACCTTAGCAGGCACAAATCGCCTAGTAATAATTTCAGTCTTTTCACCAAGTGGCGTTTTAATATTTACTTCAACTTTAAAAGCTTGTCCTGGGGGTGCTGGATCAATAAATTGCTGTCTAACCCATGTAGAACCTACGTTTCCTGGATTTCCTGTAGCTCTAAGCATAATAGGAACAGCAGGATCAGTAGAACGTAAGCTTGAGCGCAACATATCCAGAACTTCCGCGCTATCATATTGAGGTAATTCATCTACGCCAATCCAAGAATAAGATTGACCTTGATAACGTAAAACGTCCTTTAATGTTTCAGCATAACCAAATTCCATACGTGCGCCGGATGGGAAGTAGAATGTACTATCCTGCGCTTTCCATTTTGTTCCTGGAAATGCCTTTTCATAAATACCATGAGCCTTAAAAATAAGGTCTCTTAATTCTGGCATTGTTCTACGAATTAATACACCTCTAAATGCTTTATATCCACAATATCTTAATGGGTCTACGAGCATGGCGTAGCTCTTACCACCACCTCTAGCCCCACCATAAAATACTTCTCTTTCGCTTGCTGCTAAGAAGATAGTTTGAGGGCCAGGATTAGGTTTAAAGATTACGTCCCTATCATCTATTTGTACTTTGGTTTTTAGTACGTCGGCAACATCATCAGTAGTTACTGTAGCACCAGTAGATAATAGTTCATTTTCTTTAGTAGTTAATTCTAATTCTTTTTGAGCCTTTAGAAACGCTTCTTTCTTGGCTTTTAATTCATCATTAGAACGCTGTATAGATGGCTTGGCAAAAGGCTTAGGTTTAGCTACACCTTTACGCTTTCCGTATTTTGTAGTTTTAACTACGGGAGGAGGAACGTCATTAATTGCCATTCAGTAATTCTTTAGCTTTTTTAGGACTTATTTGTTTATGTATATTATTTTTAGCTTTTAGATATTTTAATACTCGTTTACGCTTCTCGTAATATAGACATACATGAGAAACATATTCTCCAGTAGTTTTACGCATCCATTCCGCAGCGTCTCTATAGCTAACTCCTTCGTCTAAGTACTCCATAGCCTTTTCAAGAGCGTATAATTTCTCCCAATTGGCCTGAAATAAGCATTTATCCCTAGGATTTCTTTCATATCCATAAGGAGGACGGTAATCTCTACGACCCTTATTAGGGTGCCTTACAAAGTGTTCAGGATACTTCTGTTTGATCTTTGGGAGGTAAGATAAGTAATCCGATTGGCTTGTCACTGTTTACCTGAACTCTTTCTAACTTACTAAGGCCACCACGATCCAGAATTTCTTTACAAGCAGCTAATTTACGATCCTGCCCAGGCATTTCTGGCTGTTCCATAACGTTTACCATGCCCATAATAGCTTTAGGAGCGTGTAAAGCCATATAATTGGCTGCTCTTTTGATAATTTCATCCTTAAGCTTGTCAGTTAGCCAGCTTGCAGTAGTAGTTCCTGCATAACCGGCTAATTTTTTAGCTTGATGAATGTCTCCTTGAGCCTCGTCAAAGAGAATATCTAAGAACTTAAGCTGTTTTTCTGTAAAATCTGTCATCTTTACATGAACTTAGGTGCAAATTCTTGCTTTTTAACCTTGCTACCTACCTTATTCTTACGCATTGGGGGAATTTTATCCCCAGTTAGAGGCTTTTTAGCTCCTACGGAACCGCCTTTAACTAATTTCTGTACTGGATGAGCCTTTTTACCATTAATTCCCGACATTTGTATTCTCCTTACAATATTTACGCCATAAAGTCTTTAATGTTCTAATGAAAAAGTATGGCTTTACCATACATAGATATTCTTTTACATTTTTTTCTCTAATATTTTTTCTATATTCAACTAGATTATTATAGTTGTTTGCAAATGATACTGCAAGTTCTACATATTCTTCTTTAGTTTTAGTAATAAATTCTTCTAATTTACATTGAGACAGTATTCCTGCACCATAACATCCCATAATAGTATCGCCACGTAAAGTAATTACAGGAACACCCATAGTTAATGATTCAAAAGTAGTAGTAGAACCATTAAAAGCAAAAGTATCTAATTGTAAATCTACTTTTTGGTAACAAGTTAAATGATTATTAAAGTTATTATCTCCTACATCAAATACACATCTATCAACTGGAAGATATTTTAGTACTTTATCTTGGAACTCTTTATTACGCCACAGACCTTTATACTTAAAATAAAATCTGCAATTACTTTGCTCAGCGATTTTTTGCCATAATTCTAAGACTTGCTCATTAATTTTAGCTGGATTATTAAAGATACCAAAAGTAACATATTCATTCTTTAAAGCAGGAAGTTCAGTAATCGCTGGAGCTTCTGCGAAATAAGGATGCTGATAAAATCTAGGCATTCCAAAAATACGCTCTGTGCCTATATCTTTAATATGTTTGGGTGCAAAGGCTCTGTCAATTACAAGATAGTCCATATTTGGAATAATAGTACGACCTGCACAAAGATAAGAAATCTGAACAGGAGCGGCCCTGTACGCAGCGATAAGAGGGCGATTACTATCAAAAAGAGGACATAAATAGATAGCAACATCACATTGGTCCGTTCTAATCATTCTAGCAACTTGATCATCAGACATACCGTGAATATTTTGGAACTTAATAGAGCCTTGTTTATATGCTTGTGTAATTTCATCTTCTTTTGGAAGATTTGCATAACAACAAAATTCTACGAAATTTCTATCTGTATTCGCAAACATAGCAATAAAATTTCTACCCACAGGATGGGCGTATAAATCACTAGAAATTACAGCAACTCTAAGCTTTCTGTTAGGGTTTAGATTATTTTTTAAAGGTCCAAATTTAATTTCTTTGTTTACGAATCTATCAATCCAAATTTTCTGTGCTTTTTCTACTTCTTCTACCTGCACAACAGGACAATAAAGATAAGAAGTAAGAAGATTCTTAAATACATCTGGGGAATTGTAGTTAAATTCTGCCATTTTCTTGGCATACTTAATCGCATTTTCATAATCCCCAAGAGCCTTATACGCTAACCCCATATTATTAATTGTATATTCTTGGTTTGGGACTATGGACAGGCTGATGTTATACTGTCTAATAGCCTCTTTAAATTGATGCTTTTTAAAATATAGAACACCTAAAGTATTAAAACATACAGAGTCTTCTGGGGACAGGCAATTATGAATTTTTGCCCATCTAATTCCCTCATCGTACCTAGAGCACCTATTACCTGCATCTGCCCCATAAGAAGCGAACATAGCTAATGGATTTTTAGATACTTTAAAATACTTAGTACAGTATTCTAAACACTTATGAAAATCATATAGCTGATAAGTAATTAATGTGAGATTACAAAGAGCTTCTTCAGAATTGGGATCAATCTTTAAAGCCGCTTCTAAATGTTCTCTGCATAATTCTTTCATTCCCTGTTGAAAGGCAGTAACAGCCATATTAATTATTTTTATGGCTTTCTGACGATTTTTAAAATTAGTTTTAGTCTTCAAGTATAACTCCTATGCTTAGGAAATTATACTTGAAGCTGTGTTAATAGTCAAATTGTTATAAGGCGTATTCAACAATGGTTACGACACCAGCACCACCAGCACCACCAGCAGTACTTCTACGTCCACCTCCTCCACCGCCTCCACCAGCACCACCAGCAGAACCAGTACCAGCACCAGATTTACCTACGCCTCTAACGGCTTTAATAGGATTTCCGCCATTAGTAGGCTTACCACCTTCTGCAGGACTTCCTCCTGCAACGTTATCGAAATAAAATCCTCCGGGTTGTCCAGAACCTCCACCACCAGCACCACCACCATCATGTGCAGCAGTTTGAGAAGAAGCACCACCACCCCCACCATCTGCAGCACTTACTACAGAATCTCCTCCTGCACCTGCAATAGCAGCGGCACCAACTCCCCCTTGACCACCTTGAGGACCACCAGCACCACCGCCTCCTCCACCAGTACCGTTAGCATGAGTTTCTCCGACACCGCCAGCACCACCAGTACCAGAAGTATCCCACCCTGTTCCGGGTACTCCTCCTGAACCAGCAGCACCCCCAGTACTTCCTGCAGAACCTCCTGGGAGAGTTAAATAAACATAACCCCACGATATGATAGTTGTTCCGCCAGCACCATCTACAGCACCAGCAGAACCTACAGTACCAGTAATTACATTAGGTGCAGGAAAAGTACGTAAATCTCTGCAGAATTTTCCTGCAGAGCCACCGCCGCCTCCACCAGCACCTTGTCCTGCTTGTCCTGTTCCACCGCCGCCGCCTCCACCAGCACCATAAATTGCTACAAGCTTAGTTGTAGAGGATAGGGTATGGCTAAACGTTCCAGCAGTAGTATAGTGAGTTATGGTAGGATTACTAGTGGTAATTCCTAAATTACCTGTTGGCCACCCTTTTATATCCGCAGAAGTGGATAGAGCGCCAGTAGGAAACCCATAAAAAGCAGTTGTCATTAGAGTGTACCAGATTCACACACGATTTGTACGCCGGTATTCACTGTTGATGTAGCTCTAAGCATATTGGTAGATGCACCTGTTCCCCCAGGAAGAACTAATCCAACAAGACCAAAAACAGTTGTACTAAACATTATAGAAGTAGATGTTCCAGTTACAGCAGTTACGGGAGTTTCTAGAATTAATCTATTTGTAGTTCCGTTATCTGCACTAACATACCATCTAATTAAACCAACAGAAGAAGTGCCTGGAATATTTACAGATACTCTTGTAATACGCTTACCAACACCCGAACCTGCAGTAGTTGCTGGACCAGAAGCTACTGTAGCAATGGCTGTAGCTGCAGTTGCAGAAGTATCCGCAGTACCAATTACTACATAATCAAGAGTTGGGGCAGCGATAAATTGTGATTGAGTTGCCATATTAATTATCTCCTAGTTTTTTCTTTGGATAATTTCCTATATTTATAATTATATTTAAACACTATAGGAATATTTAAATATATTGCATCCAGCCAAATAGTGGATCACCCCCACCATTTCCAGCAGGAAGTGTTCCTGTAACATCTGTGGATAAATCTACTTTACCAAATGCTACTGCAGAACCATCTGATGATCTTAAAACAGTACCACTTGAAGAAGCTGTAACACTAGGCACTCCAGAACTATCTGTAACTAGAGCACCAGAATTTACTACAGTTACTTGAGATACAGAACCAGTAGCATTAGCATATAATAGACCATTTATAGTAAGTGAAGCAGGAAGAATATAAACAGAAGCTACAATATCTGTACCATTACTTCTTAGGAATGTTCCTAATGTACCAATAGCAGTTGGAATAGCGTAAGCAGAGTTTACAACATTAGTTCCATCAGAAGCTAGAAATCTTCCAGCATTAGCAGCCGTAGTAGGATATGTTGCGGTTGTCCATATTGGAGCAGCAGTACCTTGTGACTGTAATAATTGACCAGAAGCACCAGCAGCAGTTATTCCTAGATTTGTAGCAGTACCATATACGATACCTCCAGAAGAAGCACTTAGGCCCAATCTAGCCATTACTAATGTACCAGAAGTAATTTGAGAAGTATCTATAGCAATTGCCATATTAGTTGCAGCAGTAAGTTGTCCTTGATCATTTACAGTAAAAGTAGCTACAGAAGCTGCAGTACCATATGTACCAGCGGTTACTGTTGTATTTGATAGGGATATTGTACCAGTAGAAGTAATAGGTGCTGTAGAGCCAGTAGTTAATCCTGTTCCTGCAGCAATACTTGTTACTGTACCTGGATTTCCTGTGGGTACATCAAAGTAACCTTTAGTACCCCCAGAATCTGTACCATAATATTTACTATTTCCAGGAGTAGCATTATCGTTTACAAGAGAAATAGTTCTATCTGCAGTAAGGTCTCCTCCACCTGTAAGCGATCCAGAGGTATTAATAGCTCTTGTATTTACTACGATAGTGCTAGATACAGATAAGCTAATGGCTCCTGTAGAAGCACTTAGCACAATTAAAGACGAACCTGAGACTAAAGAAAGAACACCAGCATTAGATACAGTAACAGAACCTACACCTGAGGTAGGAGATATAGTAATTCCTGTACCTGCAATTAATTGTGAAACTGCTACAGAAGAACTTCCACTTGCTACTGCCCTTAAGCCCATATTATTTACTTACCTTCTATTGGTGGTAATTCATTAGTACTTGCATTATCGTTGGGTAATTTAACTTCTTTTACTCTTTTAAGCACTTCCATGGCAGGGCTAGCCATAACCCAAGGAAGATTACCAATATAATTAGCTAATTCTTGCATGTCTTCATGTGAAAATTGATAAACGATCATATTTTTCCTATTTATTTGGAGCGGGATAAGAGACTCGAACTCTTACGTACAGCTTGGAAGGCTATCATTCTACCTATTAAATTAATCCAGCTTATTTATTGGGAGCGGATATAAGATTTGCACTTATGATTTCATGGGTATGAGCCAAGCGAGATAGTCTACTTCTCTAATCCGCCATAATTATATTATATACCAGGACTAAATGTCATGGAAATTGCACTAGAATCTCCTGCAGCAGTTCTTATTGCAAATGCTGATCCAGGAATGCTAAAGATTTCAATAGCACCAGCTTTAATTCGCATAGCTCCTGGATTAGCTGGAGTACCTCCACTAGTATTAGCTGTTGGTACAGTACAAGTTAATCCTGCTGTACTTGTTCCCCAAACAATGAAAGCATCATCTGGACCTTCACAAGTGATGCGAACATTAGGACCATCTGTAGGCACCGTGTAGGCTTCACTTGCAGAACTTGAGCAGGTAAATTCATACGCCTTGCTACCTATTACAGAGAATACTTGAGTCTGGATCATTTATTTTTATGGCCTTTTTCTATGATACCCTCTAGAAGCTCATTAGAAGGTCGTACAGAGGTCTTGAATGTTTTCTGGATAGATTCCCTATGGGGAGGATTTAGGGTTATTGAAATCTTATTTAAACGAGAACTAGAGTAGCTGCAACGGTATCTGTTGCAGGACCAAGTAACCTACCACGTACATAGGGACATGCTACGGTTACTAATGTTGCACCTGCGGTAGTGGGAGAGCTTGATGCTGTTATGGTTGTAGAAATAGTTTGGAAAGGACCAGCAGAACTATATGAGCCTTCTAATCTAGCAGTAGGTGCTGTACCTGATGTTACGAATGCCATAAGATAGCGTTGGATATTTCCTGTTACGTTTCTTGGTACAGCAAATACAGTACCTACAATATCAGCAGTACTTGTGCCATTCGTAGAATCAATTAGAGAAATAGTTTTGATTGGTACAGATACAGACATAAATTTTTAACTCCAAGCTAGATTTTGTTTGCACGAATAGATTATGTAATTTCAAGCATAGTATAACATATTTCAGATAGAACATAAATATTTAAAAATGCAAGATAATTTTATGTTTTTCGCCTATTTTATAGGTTCATTCAAGATATTATAAGAATCTTTAAGAATTGTTATAGTTCTTATATACTATTTAGAATTATAGGATATTGATATTATTACAAGATATTATAATATTCATATATAACTTCTTATAAGAAGGGTTTTAAAATATATAACTATTTCAATATCTTATAATATTATGTATGAATATATTAGTATATTATATTCTTAAGAAGTATTATATATCTTATATATTATATATAATATCTTATTCTTATACGTAGTAAGGAATTTCAGATTTCAAGAGGTAGGTATAAAAATATTTTAGATGCTGTTATGTGAATCTGTACGATTCTTGAATAAAGGATTTAAAAGCTATTAACGACTTTGTAATTATATTTTTTCTGTATAAAAATGAGCTAGGGATGTTATACGAAATATTAAATATTATATTCGTACTACTATTAACGATTTTTATTTTGGGTATTTTATAGCGATTAGGTATAACGCATGGTAGGCAACGCTGTGGACCAAGCCCCCCGGTATATACGTATATTTATCTAGGTTAATGGCCCTAGCCCCCGTTAATTATCGCATAACGACCTATTATGGAAAATGTTAATGTTCGGGCAATGCACCCATTAGACAGACCTGTATATAAATAAATAAATAAATATTTAATCTTAGCCTCAGGATATACAAATTAATTGTGTGGATTAATATGCTAAGTACATGAAATTTATGGGGGATATTAGCCGAGACCGTTCTTATGTATGCATAACTACTAACATAGCCATGCAAAATATGCATAGCTTACATATACAAACCCTTATTAGTTAATTAAATCACCTAATTAACTTTTAAATCTTAATAATCGGCTAATAATCTAACTTGCTAACCTATTGATATTATTCAAATACACATTTCATATGTATAATTATTTTTGGCTAGGAAAAAATCGTGCCAATGCACTTGAGCATATGCCCTATACAATTCCCTTATTTCAGGGCCAAACCCTCTAGAAAACGCTCTAATGAGTTTTTAGAGGCATATATCAATTCGATATAGCTTTGTAATTATCTTGCTAAATAGCTCAGGCACATGTCATCTACAATTTTATTTAATTTAATTCTATTCGCGCTCTACAGCGGCCATATATAGAGACATTGAAAACGGGGCTAGGCTATGCCATATTTGCGTCGGGACAATCCGTTCCCGCACTCAAAGGAGTTTATCTAAAATGCGCCTCATCGAAACAATCGAATTGCAGGGTCATATCTGCAAAATCATGTATTCGCCGCATGTCCGCGAATATATCGCTAGGCTCAATGGCAAGCCTGAAACGGACTACTTCACTGACGACAAAGACGACGCTATCGCAACGTCTAAGCATATGCTCGCGAGGCATGTCTTTAGCGTGGATTTGAACCTTGGCAGGTGCAAGCCTAGCGATATCAAAAACTACACTTGGGAAGCTTTGAATAAGCTTTCCGCCAATTCCTAACCATCATCCCAAAGGGGTAACAAACAATGGCAACCTTCTATCCTAAGGTTAACAAGTTTCCGGGCCTTTGCGCTTTCTGCAATGTCTCTGTAGACGCTTTCCAGGGCTCATACATTTATGTGAAGAAGGAAGGTGGTGGATTTAACCGCAAGGGGCGTCCTGAGGGTACGTCGCATATCTTTTGCGAAACTCATTATGAGAACGCTTGTCGCGGGGAAATCAATTTTGACCGTAAGGGACAGCCTATCTCTAAGAATGCGCCTACGCCTGAGAACATTCCCGAGAATAATCGTTGGGAAGCCAAAGAGGATACCGGGAGCCTTGGGGAAGCCCTTAAGCGTGCCTTGGAAAGCCAAGGGGAAGCCAAAGAAGGGGCGGACGATACCGAGGTGTCCGACGATGCTGCTACCCTCGCTAAGATGCTGCAAAAGCTTGCGGGCAAGGCTAGCGTGGACGAAAGCTCGGTTAGGCGTATTGCGGGACAAATGAATAATGAAACAGAGACGCGTATCTATAACGAACTAGAGACACGCCTTAAGAATATCCAAACCACGCCCCCGATTAAACTTGAGATTAAACAGGGCAATGAAATCAAGCTTATAGACACGGGTTTGCAGCATGAAATTCTGCCTGATGTTTTGATGCCCGTTTCGCAAGGCTTGCATGTGTTTCTTGTCGGCCCTGCAGGTTCAGGGAAAACCACTATCGGAAGCCAAATCGCTAAGGCTTTGGGTAAGGATTTCTATTTCACGGGTGCAGTTAGCAGCGAATACAAGCTTACGGGTTTCCGTGATGGTCATGGCAACTATGCTCCTACAGCCTTTCGTAAGGCTTTCGAGCACGGTGGCGTATTCCTCTTTGATGAAATGGACGCCAGCGCTGCTAATGCCTTACTTGCGTTCAACGCTGCACTCTCTAACGGTCACATGGATTTCCCCGACAGGATCGTGGAAAAACATCCTGATTTTGTTGCCATAGCTGCAGCGAACACATACGGGCACGGTGCCGATAGGGTCTATGTGGGCCGTAATCAGCTAGACGCCGCTACCCTGGATAGGTTCGTAACCGTTGAAATGGGATACGACCACAAGTTAGAGAAATCTATTTGCGGCAATGATCCGCTCACGGTTCGTTGGGTTGAATACGTGCAAGCCACTCGCAAGGCAGTTGCTAACCTGCAAATGCGGTACGTGGTCTCTCCTAGGGCGTCTCTACAGGGGTCCAAGCTACTCTTGGCAGGGATGGACAAGGGTAAGGTGACTAAGAGCGTGCTGTATAAGGCTATGAAGCCTGAGGACGTGGTTAAGGTGCAGTCTCAAACTGGCATTTTCTACGCCTAGCGTTTTGGTTTGGGGAAGCTAGAAAGGTTTCCCCTTACCTAAGCTTTAGGTCGTCAATCCAAAGGGAGAGATACGATGGCGCAAACGCAAAAACACTATGAAAGCCTAGAGGCTTTGTTAGCTACGCAAAACAATCGCATTATTCGGGGTGGGGGCTATGGGCGCTCCCCGTCAACTAGGGAAGGCTCTAAGCGTAACGATTGGTCGGGTACGGCTTCCCTAGAAGAAGCCTTTAGCCTTGCTAGGAATGGATGGAAGGAAGGCAGGGCTAATATCTCTAATGCACTCAATGTCGCGCACGCTGTAACAAAAAACTCTAACGCTCCTAATCAAAGCTTAGACGTTGCGGGGGCTTTCCCTTTTATTCCTGCCGCTGTCGCAGGTGATCCTATGAATATGTGGTCACCTAACCCTGCAGATATTAAGACTAAGCCTGTAATCAGGCTCTATCATAATATCTGCTATTCCGCCGTTGTTCCCGCTAAGAATATAACCAACATCGGCGGGGCTATGTTAGGCGTTGTCGATCAATTGGAAAGTTCAGGCTTTAGAACTGAGATAGTTGCCTATTGGGGAAGCTACGAGGCTTTGATTACGGTTCTGCTCAAAGAAGCTTCCGAGCCTCTTAATCTCGACGCTCTAGCCTTCCCTATGGCGCACCCTGCCATGCTCAGGCGTATTAACTTCTTTATTCGGGAAAGTGAGCCCACCTTGCCTTGGGAAGGAGTTGGTATGGGCTACCCCAAGACCATTGAGCCTGAATTTGTATTGCCTAATTCCGTTGTGATCCCCGCCAACATCGGTGGGAATGAGGGTGCAACGGTAGAGGGTGCGGTTGCGTATATCCAAAGGCTTGTGAAGGCTTCCCCTTGGGGGGATGCTATCACGTTTGAATAAGGATTAAATCTATGGAAAATTTAGTGGAAATTTGGATTTATCGCCCAAGGGATTGCACCTGGGTAAGGGCTTGGGTAACGCTCAAAGAAGCCTTGCTTATGCAAAGCCCTGGCTTAGTTCCGCCCCCAGGGCATCATAAGGAAAGCTAAGAAAAGCCTATTAGAAAGCCTAGAAAGGGCTTTCAGTAGGTTTGCCCTATGCGACCTAGCCAAAATTATTTAATGCCTTTGGTGACGCTCTAATGAGTTTTTAAAGCTATATCGGATTGATATACGCTAGAGCGTATAAATTTATGAATTGTCTAAAATTTTATCTAATAAAAATTAATTAATATGTGAGTCGAATTTAATTAAACAAATTTGTTTTGTCCTTATTCAATGGTCGAGCTAGAAATAACCACTTATTAGAGGAGTTTCCAAATGCGTGAACGGTATTGGGTCTTTGGGGGTGTTGATGTACCTGGGCGTAGCATGGTCAAGGGAGGCTTTAGAGATTTCCAATTTGACTTTGCTAAGCTGGAACAGGCTAAGGCATATGCGGAGGCATGGGGAAGACAGCCTTATAGCTGGACGCAAGTGGTAGACACTCACGAGGGCAAGCTATTAGAGGAGTATGAAGGGCTTTACGAATAAGAAATAAAATTACAAACTTTTCCGCTTGCAATGTTCGATGGGGTAGCTTAAGTTTCTAGTCAGCCAGGGGGGACTATCCAGACGAACGGAGAAATCCAATGGCCCGCTACAAAATGTCTAACATCAACTCTGACAACTCAACGTCAACTCGAAAGGTCACACAAATGCAGAAATCTCTTTTCCTCGCGTGCGTCACTACCGCCAACGATGTCTTCTACCGCGTGTCTACCGCTGACGGTCGCGTTTCTACCCTCAAGGGTAACAAGCGTGATATTCTCAAACAGGCTAAGGAATGGGCTCCCGAGGCTCCCGTCATTGCCGCCATGGATGACAAGGGCAACCTCACCATCGGCTGATTAGTTGCGCTTAATTTTGGGGAGGGATAATAAAAATCTCTCCCCTTAATTAAGCCTAACAAAAGGTGATAAAATGCTTGTGATTTTTACCAAGGATATGCCTAACGGCTCAGATTATCATGTTCCCTTTAATATTTGGGATAAGAGATTTAATCAGCTTGCTCAACATTCTGAGGGATTAGTTGTACAGGCGGATGGGCACGAGCTTGAAGTCATAGAGAAAGTATTTCCTTTATGGGTTCCTACTGGTGTGCGTGTTGCTGTTTTCCATGGGGATATTGCGCGCGCAATTTTGAGCAACATTGGCAGGGCACGCTAGACCCTTATCGTAGCTTCTAGATA
>Ga0070749_10001020_pt1 | contig 18958 bp, 24 predicted proteins | sample VirMetDEL_Nov_18_FD_75180 | JGI IMG/M metagenome (GOLD analysis project Ga0070749, IMG submission 75180) | Aqueous microbial communities from the Delaware River and Bay under freshwater to marine salinity gradient to study organic matter... | ecosystem: Environmental > Aquatic > Marine >...
CCCAACGTGGCACTGTCAAATACGCTTGACGCTACTGCTGACAAGTTCTTTAACGACCTTTACAATCCGGCCCGGCGTGAGATTGAGCGCCAGCGCCAGTACCTAGACACTCAGAAGGCCGCGTCGCAGACTGCGTGGAATAAGTTTAACGAGTGGAACGAGGCTAAGCGCGCCGAGGCTGCCGGTGTGATGAGCACACAGCAGGCCGAGAACGCAAAGGTGCTCGCGGCTTCGCGCCAGCAGGCCGATGAGAACATTAGGGCTATGGTTGAACAGGCTCGCGGGAGCCTCGGGGGCAGTGACTTCGGGGCTGCCACCGGAGCAGATGTGACGGCAAGTGGGGCCGCTGACCAAGCGGCAGCGGGAGCCGCCGCCGCAGAGTCGCAGTCCGCGATTGACAAGATTAACGCGCAGCGAATTCTTGACGACCAGCGCGTGAATCAGGCGCTCTCGGCTGGCGCAACCGCAGATATCAATGCGTCCTTCAATAAGGCGTCTGAGGCACTTGCTCAGCGCAACGCGGCGCTTGAAGCCAACATCGCGCAGGCGAAGTTGGACAGGTTCTACAAGGACCGGCAGTATACGCTTGACACGGCTGCGGCTAACTGGCTCATGCAGAAGCAGGGTTATCAGTTGGGCCAGTCCGACCGCCAGATTAAGGCTGCTGAGGACGCGGCTGCCGCTAGGGGAGCGGCTGCCGGTGTGGATGCCGCTGCTGAGCGCAATAAGTTGGTGACGGCTTCGCATAAGCAGGCGCTAGAGTGGCTTCCCTCCGTGGTTACTAAGTACGGTAAGGAGAACTTTACCGAACTTCCCACGCACGAACAGGGACAGGCTATGCAGGATATGGCGAAGGCGCTTAAGGCGAGTTACGGTAACACTATCACCGAGCAGGAGGCTCAGCGCATCATGGCGTCTATCTTCTCGCAGCGGTTCAGCAACCCGGCTCTCAACGGGGCTAAGGGAGGACGCTCCGCTATCGTTGATTTCCGGCGTGTCTGGAACTCCTAGTGCCGAAGTCGTCAGACTACAAGGATGCTATCAAGGCGCTTCGCGCAATCGCGCCTAACTCTGGGCTGCCTGATTATGTGCCTCAGACAAACGAAGAGTCTATTAGGTTCAACAATGCTTGGGGGTTCGGCGGAAGCCCGTGGGACTCAGCCGAGGGCTACAGTACCGGGGATTCGTGGTACGACCCGCTTAAGTCGTTTGGTAAGGGCGCACTCAATGTGCTGTCTGTGCCACAGGCGGCTGCGGTAACGACAATCTCCAAGTTGCTTGAAGGTGCCGGGGTTAAGGGCGAAGGCGCGATGGACTGGTCAGATGCCCTTGGTGGTTTCAGTGAGAACTACCGTGGGTTCGATGAACTGCTTGGACAGTTGGGCGTTGAGGACTCAGCGGGCCGACGCGCGGTTGGCCTCGGACTTGACATTGTAGCCGACCCGCTGTGGCTTTTTGCCCCCGCAAAGGTTCTCCGCACCGTTGATAAGGTGACAGAACTTCCCGGTGATATTGCGAAACTGCGTCAGATTGGCCCCGGTGCGGTTGACGACGTTCCGCGTCAGATTGGCCCCGGTGCGGTTGACAACGTTCCGCGTCAGATTTCGCCACCAGCGCCGCGTCAAATCGAATCAGGCACCGACAATGTTCCGGCTGTGCGAGGTTCCGAAGTTGACGAGCCGATGCCGACTTACAATGTAAGTGTTGATTACGACAACATTACTCCGTTGAGGGATATCGGTGAGGTATATCGAGCAGGGGCCGCTCCGGGCGGGGCGCGTACACCGGAAGGTGGACCACTGTTCAATGAGTTCCTTGACCCCGAGGCGGCGCGTGAATTCGGCCCTAAGATTGTTGAGAAGATGGGTGAAAAGTACAGCGCCAAGTATAATGTTGGCATTCGCCTTGGGCTTGGGAAGTTCAAGAAAACACTTGACACAAAGGTTCATTACCCGAGCCGCGCGCTTGACTCTATGAGCGGTGCGTGGGCACGCGCCATTTCGATGCTGCCGTCCGAGCAAGCGGCACACGCGCTGCGGAGAAGTGAGCGTGAAATGTCTGACCTGTCAGAGCGTTTCATCAGGGACCTACAGAAGCAGCACAACCTTAGTGATGAGCAGGCCGGGCTTATGTCGCTGGCCGCTGCTGTCAGGAACGCGGCGCTTGACTTTGAGGGTGCCAAGACACTTGACGACGCTGAGGAACTTATCAACGTTCTGCGACAGATGCGCGGCGCTAACGGTGAGGCATTGTGGACGCCCGCAATGGACAACATCATTAACTCATTTGGTGACCGTTGGGTGCAGTGGCGACAGGTCACTGGCGGTGGATTTGACGAGGCACGCCCGAGGGGGTCTTACTCGCCTCAGATGCCTAGCACGGAAACTCGTGAAATGCTTAACAAGTACCGGAGGCCAAGCGATTCGTTCGTGCGGTCTATGTCGGGCTCGCAGCCTATTGCTGACGAGGCGCGTTCTTTCGGTTCGATGTTCAACTATTACACTACCGACTCGTTTAAGAAAATGCTTGGTGAACTTGGTATTGCTGATGAAGCAGCCGAGTTGTTCACCACGAAACTTGACGAGTTCCTAAAGGCGCAGGACGCTACCAGTTACTTCCGAGCACTAGCAGCCGACGCTGATGAGCCTTTCGTCGGGTTCCGCCAGACTGACAGGGTGTTTCCTGACGGCCCGGCATATCGCCCAGAGACTAACTTCTTTAGCATTGCAGCGGCGAAGGAAAGTTCTGAGCGCAGTAGGCTTCTTGATAATCAGATTACTGACCTGTTTGAGGGGCTTGGGTTCATCAAGAAGGACCGCTTTGGTAATGCCGACCTTAACATGAACAAGGGCCTTGAACAGGCACAGAAGATGTATCGAATTTATCAGGACGCTATGCGCCAACGGATTCTAAGTAACACCGAACTGACCTCGCTTAAAGAGCGCGCGCTTAAGTTTACGTCGCTTACAAAGATTGCGTTCACTACGCCGTGGCCGTCACACTTTGTTAACAATATGCTTGGTGATATAACTAACTCTTCGGTCGAAGGGACATTCCTTAGCGCCCTTCGTAATGCAAAGTCTAACCTCTTGGTTGCTGGGAAGCCAGCCGCAGACGGTAGTTATAGACTTAGAAGGGGCGACAAGTTTGCGCGTCTTTCCAACTATGAGAAGGAGCAGTTGACTAAGACGTTTAAGATTGGCGACACTGAGTATACAGGTGAGGAACTTCTTGCTTTGGCACACTTGGTCGGGCTCGGGCGCGGACTCGTCGGTGAGAACGTCGTCAACCTGTACGCAGACCTTAACTCTGCTTACAAGATGTTTGAGTCTACGCGCAACCCTTTCCAGCAATACTGGCGGTTCATGCAGCGCCAGAACATCGCGCGTGAGGACGCTATTAGGTTCCGTACATGGGTCCGGCACATGGAGCGTGGCGCAGACCCGATTGAGGCAGGGTTCAAGACCATTGAAGGTATCTTCGACTACGGCGCGCTGACTCGGATTGAGAAGTTGTACCTTAGAAACCTGCTGTTGTTCTACACTTGGATGCGTCTGAACACTCCGTTTCAGGTGCGCGGCATGGCTAAGAAGCCGGGTCTTTACAGCGCGTTTGGTGACATTGAACGTGACAGGCCGAAGATGCCTAACGAGCCTGATTACATCAGCGACCTCGGAGGAATCAACATTCCGGGCGTCGGGCTGTTTACTTTCGGTGCTCCGTGGGCCGACCTGTACCGCCTGCCTACACTCCCCGGTCTTGGCGGGCCGGACAGGCAGGGCCTTACTGAATCGTTCCGACAGAACATTCTGTCATCGCTTAACCCGATTGCCAAGGTTCCTCTTGAACTTGCTACCAACACTTCTATGTTCAGTGGTGGTAAGATTGAGAAGTATCCCGGTGAACTTAAGCCGACGAAGATGCCGTTCCTCGCCGGACTGCTTAATCAGTTCGGCGTAGGCGAGGCGGCGCGCACGCGCAAGGGCGGCGAAATGACGGCAGCCGTTCCGGCGAACATCGCGTACCTGCTTGACCAGACCGGGCCGTTCGCCACTAACACGCAGCGGTTCTTCGGGCCCGAAGATAAGAGCCCCGGTAACGGGCTTGACCTCGCGCTGCTGCTCGCCGGACTTAAGCGCACCGTGCCTAACCCTGATTGGGAAAGGCAGCAGGCGGTTAAGGCGGCTAGCCGACAGGCTGCGGAGACTCGGCGCAAGAACGCAACATCAACTAATCCGAACTATTCTGGTAGGTAATCATGGCAATCCCATCACTTGACAGGTTTCGCAAGGTTCTAGAGGGCACGCCAATGGCGACTGAGGCCGACGCTATCTACAATACCTCGTTGCGTAATAACGTGAACCCCGCCTTTGTTGCGGGACTGGCAGGCGCGGAGTCCTCATTCGGAACGGCGGGCTTCGCTAGAGGCACTAAGAATCCGTTTGGGTGGGGGGTGTATCCCGGTGGTCCGGGGTATAACTACAAGTCCTACGCGGAGGCAACTGACGCTGTTACCAAGGGGCTCCGGGGTAAGACGTACTTCGGCTCCGGTAAGCGCAGCATTAATGATGTTATGGGAACCTATACACCAGCAACAAGAAGCCCCGGCAACCAGCATATCGGTAATATCAGGAGCATCGGCGGTCGCACGGGTGGGGATGCGTCACAGGTGTTCGTTGACTCAGACGGTTCCATCAACGCCACTGACTCTACCGGCGACCCGGCCACGGCGGCTACTGTCTCACAGACGCCGCAGGACAGCATCGAACTTGCGGTGGCGTCACGCGGTAAGGGCGAGAGCCTGTTCAAGGCCGTTATGAAGGGCGCGGTCGCCGCTCAGTTCGGGACAGGAACACAGGGAACCCAGAGCGACCCGTCATACCTACAGACGCAGAACGCCGCTGCTGACGACGGCACGGTGACAGGGGCCGCTGTTGCACAGAAGGGCACCCCGTACTCATGGGGAGGCGGCACGCCTTCGGGCCCGTCGCGCGGTTTCGGACGAGGCGCTAACACGGTCGGGTTCGACTGTTCGTCGCTTGTGCAATACGCATGGAGTAAGGCAGGAGTGAGTCTGCCCCGCACTACTTACGACCAGATTAAGGTCGGGCAAGCCGTCCCTAACATCGGACAGGCGCGGCCCGGCGACCTTCTGTTCCCTTCGACCGGGCACGTTCAGATGTACCTCGGCAACGGAAAGGTAGTTGAGGCACCGCGTACTGGCGGGGTCGTGCAGGTGGTCCCGGTGCGTAGTTCCTACATTGCAATCCGAAGGCCGGGGTAATGGCTAAGTTCGGTCCTGATTTCTGGGAGGCCCTGCGAAGAGTGCGTGCTGCCGGAAACCGTCCGGCTTGGAGCGAGCCTATGGCATGGGTGCCACTTAGTGCCGTGGAATCGTACAGAGCAGTAGACCGTGACTCTGATGTACCGGCTATTGGTGGGAGCGCAGAAACACAAGACGAGGTTGGGAGAAAGGAAAGGTCGCTTCGGAAGAAAGGACATAAGCACGCCGGGTACTTCATTGTTGACGACAACGAAGGACTAATGCAGCAGGGTGAGGGACACCATCGCTCAGCCGCACAAAGGCGGCTTAAGAATGCTGGTGTGAGAGGTTTCGACTACCAACCAATGTACCTAGTACGTGGGAATCTGAGCCCAAGTAAGAGCACGCATCGGGGCAGTTTGTATCTTCCTAGTAGAGTAACTATGGCCGATAAAAACGCTCGGTTTGGTTCACTGGAAAGCCCGCTAGCGATTGAAGAACTTAGTGATTCGATAGAGTACGACCCAAAGAAGCCCGGTTCGCCTGATGATAGGGCCATTCTAAAGGCGCTTGGTGATAAAGAAAGCGCTAAACGTGCGCTTGGTGCAATGGCTAAGGCCGGTAAGATATTTGGCCCGGCAGCCGGAATGATTGGACTCGCTGCGGGCCTTAGTGACCCGGCTGAGGCATTGGGTATGACCGTTGACAAGACGGGCGGCGGTCTGGATACGAGGACTGCAAAGGATAAAAGGGCCGAGCGTGCTTACTACGCAAAGAAGCAAGCAGCCGCAGAAAAGCGCAACCCAATGGCTAAGTATGGTAAGCATGGCTCAGCCAGAAAGAAGAAATAATGCAAGGCATTATGGTCCGACAGTGGTACGATTATCCGTGGGTACTGTACCCCAACTGGTTCACTTGGAAATTGGGCCAGCGCTGCCCTGAACTAATCGGATTCAGGGATATCCAGAACATCCACGTTACGGTATGACGTACCACTAGCCGGGACGTTGGCGTGCATACACGCCCTGCATACTACCTGCCTACCATCAGGTGTGCCCGAGTGGATGTAGTACTCGTCCATAAAACGATTTACGCCGCACTTCGGGCACACCTTAGCAATTACATCGCGCATGTGCCGTCCACACACTCAGCAACGACAGCGCCCTCGGGCTTAAGCACGACCTCTTCACGGCTACCCTCACGGTAGACAGTGATGCCCTTGCACCCAAGCGCATGGGCCCGCCTGTAAACGTAATCAACGTCAGCAGCGGTAGCGCTGTTAGGAAGGTTGATGGTCTTACTCACGGCTTGGTCAGTGTACGTCTGGAACGCCGCCTGCGTAAGCAGGTGCTCTTCAAGAGTAACCTCATCGTACGACACAAAGTTAGGGTCGTCGGCCATGATGTGCTCATAGTCGTAGACGCCGCCGAGAATAAAGTTCTGACCACGAGCACCGTAGTTGGGCTCAATGCCGGGAGACACCCGGTTCTGGTCGTCGCCTGCCAGCCACGAGATAGTGCCGGTAGGAGCGATAACCGTCGTACACAGGTTGCGCCGGTACACGCCGCTGGTGCCATTGTACTCAGCCGCTTCCTCGTAGCCGGGGTACTCACCACGCTCGTTGGCAAGCGCCACGCTGCACTCGTAAGTAACGGTCTGGATGAACGACATAAAGTTCTCGGCTGCCTGTAGCGCCTCGTGAGAACCATACCGCATACCCATTTTAATCAGCGCATCAGCATATCCCATGACACCGACGCCAATCTTGCGGTACTTGTGGTGAGCGTGCCTAATCTCATCCAGTGGATAGTCCTGTAGTTCAACGATGTTGTCAAGCATTCGGGTAAGCAGGCGCGTCGTAAGCGCGAGGTCAGTGAAGTTAATCTCACCGTCCTCAGTCACATGCTCAGCAAGGTTCACGGACCCGAGCACACACGCCTCATACGGAAGCAGGGGAACCTCACCGCAGGGATTAGTCGCCTCAATAGTCTCAGGGTGCAGCCGCCTGTCGTTAACGGTGTCAATGAAGAACGCGCCGGGCTCGCCGTTGCGCCATGCGCCATCCACAATCTCGCTCCACAGGCCAGCGTGAACGCCATCAATACCGGCGAGCCAGTCGTCGGTGAGCGCCACACTAATGTTGAAGTTGGCAATCTCCCCCTCAACCTTCTTACAGGCTACAAAGTCGTGAATGTCAGGGTGCTCCACGTTCAGGATAGCCATGTTCGCAGCAGGGCGAAGGCCCGCCTGCGACACTCGCTTAAACCAATCAGAGTACCCATGCAGGAACGACACCGGACCCGGAGCCTCACGCCCGGTAGACTTGACGATAGAGCCAAGCGGCCTGATGCCTGAGAAGTTGAACCCTGTCCCACCGCCGTACTGATGCACGCGCGAAGCGTCAGCAAGGGTCCCGGTGATAGAAGCGGGACCGTCGTACAGGCTGTCCTTGATTGGCAGCACAAAGCAAGCGCTGCCGCAGGCGACCTTGTTGCCAGCGTTGGCAATGGCCGGAGTGTTGGGGAACGCCTTACGCGAGGCCATCATGTGATAGAACGCATCGGCCTCTTCGTTGGTAGTGGCCCAAGCCTTCGCAACACGGCTCCAAACATCATGCTCAGTATTCTCGTTTGACTTGCTAAACCGGACCCTGATTACAGCGTCGCGCGGATTCTCATTAGTTGACATTGGACCTCCTGTGGGTCTGATTTAGAGAGCAGAATAATCATTGTATCATAGATATAACGCACCCGACTAAGGCCACCTTTCCCTAGCCGGGTGCGCTTGACGGGGCTCAACGGCCTACCCTACCGGAGCCACACCGTCAAGGTCGGTCAGGCACCGCCGCATCCCCATCCTGACCAGCCGCCTGTAATACTGTGGCTGGCAACGGCTACAGCCACCCACTCTGCCCAAGTATCAGGCGAGTAGTAGCCAGTCTTGCGCTTGCCATAGGCAGCGGTAGACCTGAACATTCCGAGTGGACCCTGAAACTTTCCGTTCGGATACCAGTTAAGGTTTCCCCGGTTGTGGGTCGCGCCACTGGTGCCGCCTGTCTCGCAGTTGGCAACCCGCGCTGCCTTCTTCCAGTGGTAGGAACCAACGCGCCGCTTAATCTCCCACTCCTTTGGCGAGTGAGGCCAATCCATGCGGTCGCGCTTGTACTGTTTGAGACACGCCTTCTTGGCGGTCTTGGTATGAGCACCACACGGCTTACTAAGACCGAGTTCCGGTGCGAACGCTACGGTAATAAGAAAGGCCGCAGCGGCAAATGCTAATATGTAGAACAGTCGTTTAACCATTAGTCACTACGGCGTATACCAGCACGCCGCTCTCCCCCTCCCAAGTCTCACCGAAGTCAAGCACTTCGATGCGCTGAGTCTCATCAACGGAAATGTCCCAAGTATACGCGCCTGATGCCTGACTAAAAGGAACCCCGGCGACGAATACCTCAACCGTGGCGGTCCTACTCGTATCCACGGTGGGCTTCTTCATGGTAGTAGTCTTAGGTGGTGCCATCAGCAATCTCCTTAAGGTCGTTAGCAATCTTCTCCTGCAAGCGGCGCAGGCGAATGTCTAGCATGACACAATAATTCACAATGTCAATCAACTCTTCCTCCGCATCGGTAAAGATTTGGTCAAGTTCCTTGTTCTCAAACTGCTGCGTGTCGCCGTCTGAGTACTGCTTGTCACCCGTCCCTTCGACGCGGGTTACAGCGTGGACAATGAACTGCTCTACCTTATCGGCAAGTTCCTCACTGGTCATGGTGCTACCTCCTGTTCGGTAATTGCGTAATACCAGATGTGTCTCACAGCGTCCTTAGCGTGCTCCTTGTCTGACTTAGGAAGGTAGTCCTTCCCGCCCTTCATAGCATCAACCACGTTCTTAATGGCGGGCTCCTGATTACGGACACGAACAAAGTGCCCGCGCTTCTGAGCAAGCCAGCACGAAAGTTTAATCGCGCCAATGCATTGCGATGACTGTAGGTCAGACCCTACGAGGTCAAGCGCTGAGGACCGCCGAAGCCTCCACGACTCGTATACCACAGTCGCATACGGCGGCGGGTCCTCTGCCATACGGTCAGCAAACGTGATTACGAACTCTTGCCACGGTGTATACCCGTGCGCCTCCACAGTCAACTTACCGTCGTCTATGTAGCCCCTTGCCCACCCGGTCATTTCGCCGGGGTCAATGGCTATGATGGACTCTTTAGGAATCGTAGCCTCCATTGATTAGATACTTGGCAGCCTGCATACACCGGATGGGGTCGTCAGCAAGCCTGCCGATTCCCACGTTGCAGTCGTTACAGAGTAGACCTCGTATCATACCAGATGTATGGCAATGGTCAACATGAAACCGTCCACGACCTCCGGGCGTGCCTGTGCTACAGATAGCACAGACACCACCCTGAGAATCAAGAAGCCTATCGTATTCCTCCACGGTCATACCGTAGCGAGTACGCAGGTTCTTGGCACGAACAGCCTCAGCGCTCATCATCCTCTTCTCCGTACATGAAGCCGAGTGCCAGCAGAACCATGTAGCAAATCACAATGACAAGACCGATGACGCCCGCCAGATACAGCAGGGCCATAAACGTATTAGAAAGAAAGTCTGTCACTTGGCCTCCCCGTAGTTGCTGCGGCAAATCGTCCCATCAGCAATCAGAGGGAGCGAGCCGTCCGGTACGAGGTCACGCGCAGCCTGCTCCATAGCGCCGCGCAGAACGGCAAGTCCCGCCTCTGCATGCTGCTCGGGGACCTCGGCCACAATCTCATCGTGAACGGTAAGCACAGGGTAACCGTCGTAATAGGCAAGTGCCTGCTCGGCGTTGACCATAGCCTGCTTCATCACATCGGCAGACGAGCCCTGAATCAGAGCGTTGAGGGCAACGTAGGACTTATCCTTCGGGACCAACTGCGTCCTGCGAGCAAGCGTCTTGACGTACCCGCGCTGTGCCACGGCCTTACGCAGCCTGCCCCACAGCACGGAGTAATTGTCACCAAGCGAGCGCTCCATACTCTTGCGGAGAGCGCGCCCTTCGTCAGCGGTCATGCCGCCGCCAATAGTGGACGCCAACTTAGGGCCGCCCGCTCCATAGGTCATGGCGTAAAAGCCGTTCTTAAGGTTCTGACGCTTGACCGGCCACTTGCTCATATCCTCGGTGCCGTAAATCTGAGCGCCGAGCCAGATAAAGGGGTCGCCCTCCTTAATGATATGCCACAGCCCTTCGTCTGCCATGTAGTAAGCAAGCAGGCGAAGTTCGATTGACGAGTAGTCAGCCACGACGAACACCATGCCGTCGTTAGGCACAATCATAGACCTGAGTTCGGGGCCCGAGCGAACAGGGATGTTCTGGAAGTTAGGCTCACGGCATGACATACGCCCGGTCCATGCGCCGCACTGGATGAAGCGCGGGTGAACCCGGTCAGTGTCATACATCGGACGCAGGTACGTCGTCAGGAACTTCTCATGCTGTCGGTAGTCAAGCAGCGTCTTGACCTCTGGCAGGTGCTCCCAACGGGACAGCACACCCTTGTCAACACGGACCTCGCCGCTCTCGGTCTTAGCAGTGAGCGTCACCCCGGCATCGTCAAGATACGGAAGCAACTCAGCCTTGGAGTCCGGGTTGAAGGGCCCGCCATTGTACTCAAACAACTGGTCAAGCGCGTTCTGGTACTCAACCTCATGCACGCCGAGAAGGTCAGCCACACGGTCAGCGTCAATACGAATGCCACGGTGCTCCATGCGTACAATCACAGGCAGCAGGCGGCGCTCCAAATCATAGACCGCTAGGTTATCCTCTGATGCCTTCTCGTAAAGCGTGGCAAAGAGGTCGTAGGTGATGCGTGTGTCCTTCTTAGCGTAGTCCTCAAGGGTCTGCGGGGAGGCCCGCCATGCTTCATAGTATGCCCCGGAAACAAAGTCACGCTGGTCAAGACGACGAATAATGCCCATCGAAAGAAGAATCTCACGGACTGCCTGCTCTCCATCGGCTGCGTCTGCGTCTACATACTTCGCGGCGAGAGACTTAAGCCGATAGTTAGGCTCGCGCGAATTGACAACACGAGCCAGCAGTTCGGTGTCGTGAATCTCCTTGGCAAGAATCTCATCAAGCGTCACAACTCCTGCCGCAACAAGCATGAGAATGTCGAAGGACGCATTGTGAAACACGAGAGAGTCAGCGTTAAGAATCGCCTCTCGCAGTTCATCAGACCCGTCACCTACACCATCATCCTCGCTGATAGGCAGATAGTAAAGCCAATCCCGGTCGTAATCTGACACGGTTGCCAGAAACGGTCGGTCGCCAGAGTGCCAAGCGAAGCCAGTGGTTTCCGTGTCAACGGCAATAGTATACCCCAAGCCATCAAGGTATTCAGGACGCTCCGAAGCATCCGGTACATCCGTAGTGTGTTCGATGGTGCCTTCTGTCACGGTGTATGACCTCCCTGTAATGAAACGCGCGCTCTCACGCTTGGCGCGGCGCACGGCCCGCTCGGCGGCATACCAATACTCACTGCCTGCCTTGAATCCACGGGTAGATGGTTTATGTACATTCTCCATGTGTTCTCCTGTCTTATTGGTGGGGCCGGGAGCGTGAGCCCCCGACCCCAATGGTCGCTAAATGTCCGGCTGGTCCGAGCCGCCGCCAATCGCAACGGGAGCGTCCTCACGGGCCGCGCGGCCAGTGAAGTACTGCTGCTGCGTCAGGGCTGCCGAGGCCCCCTCGGGGGTGCCCTCAGCGCTGGTGACCATAAGCATGTGATACTTGCTGCCAGTGGTCTTGCTCGTAGCCTCCGTCACGGAGAACTTAGCAACCGGAATCTGTCCCATCGCAAGCGCCTTGTCAATCAGGAAGTTCAGCGCCTTCGATGCCTTAAGGCCAGCGGTGCGCGAAAGCATCAGCCGCATCGGAACAGTCTCGTCAACGTCGGGGACGGCAATAGTGTAGTGGTGATTCACCCACACATCGCGGTCGCCCTGAGCACGCGCAGCGTCGTACTCATCCTTGTCAAGCCACTCCATGTTACCGCCCTGCTCAAAGCGGGCATAGGAACGGCGACGGTCAAGAATGTACGCCGTGAAGTAGTCATTGCCAGAGTCGCCTCCGATAAGGAACTCGGGGTCGGGGTCGTCAGCACCGAGGCCGACGATAACCTCGCCAGACTTGCCGATGCCGGACTGCACGGCCTGCGAAAGGCCCTGCAACAGATAGATGCTCGGCAACTGCCGGTCGCTATTGTCAACGCTCTCGTACAGCGAGGGCATGACGGGGGCTGCATCAGCAGCCGTAGTAAGTTCTGTAGACATAAAGTCCTCCTAGTCAGATGAAATAGAAATGTACTCGCGCGGATACCAAACCGTGCCGTCAGGAAGCGGTGCTCCATTGGCAACGGCGTCGCGCACATACTCGTTAAGCCGTGCGCCAACCTCCTTCTCTCGTAGGAATTCATCAGCAAGTCCCTGTGCCTCTGCCCACGAAACAAAGGCGTCCATATCCTGAACCTTGGCATAGATGGTGGACTTGCAACTAAACGTAGCATCGTTTGTCTTGACTGTCAAGAGCCCAGCCTCACGAAGTTCGTTGTAAATCTCATCCTGAAACGCATCGTGCTCCTTGCGAGCAGCCTTAGTCTGCTCGTCAAGCATTTGATACGCCTTCTTTAGTTCAGCCAGCCGTGCCAACTTGTCTGGAAGCGGAGCCATTAGACCTTCTGAATATAGTTTGTAAGATTAGTCACAACAAAGGTTTCGTCGCCAGCGTGCCCGTACCAACGAGCAAGATTAGGATAGTCAACACTGAACAAAGTCTGCCCATTCATGTTGACCCATCCGGTAGGAGCATCAGCGCCACCGTACCAGATAGCACCCCCAACAGGAACCAAAGCCTCACGGACACCGAGAGACAACTGCTGACGAGCGACAAACTCACTGCTCACAACGCACCCCCAAGTACGAGTCGCCGCATCGCATCCTTAGACTTCACTACAGGGAGGACGCGAAGTACATCAACCGTGTCCTTGGCGACGATGTTTGTAATGGTCACATGGCGCTTCTGCCCGATGCGGTAAACGCGGTCGGAAGCCTGCTCCATATCAGTAGGAGTCCATGACGACTCCATGAAGATGAGGTCAGACGCAGCGTGCAAGGTAACGGCTTCGCCCAGTGTCTTGATTGTGGCGACGATTACCTTAACATCAGGGTCGTTCTGAAACTCATCAACGTAATGCGCCCTGTCGCGCTCCTTCGTGTCGCCAGTAATCGCACGCACCGCAACGCCGTCGTTCTCCAAACGAGAAGCAACGGAGCGAACGGTGGCACGGTGCCAAGCGAACACAACGGTCTTATTGGGAAGATTGTCCTTGATGAGTTCAAGAGCAAGGTCAATCTTGGTGCTGTCCTCAACTGTCTCACCGAGCAAGTCAAGCCCGGTAGCAATCTGCCGCAACTTGGTCAACTGAGCCAGCACAGTGGTCGCCATAATCTGCTCACCATCAGGCAACTCGGCAATGAAACGCTCGGCAAGGTCGTCGTAAACCTTGCGCTGAGCAGGGGAAAGTTCAACCTCAATGGTCTGGTCAATCCTGTCGGGGAGGTCGGGAAGTTCGTCCTCCTTACGACGCACAGTCAGGATGCTGCCGAGTTCCTTCTGCATGGGCTCTAGCATTCCGCCCTTGATGCCCATGTACTCAGCGCCCCAAGGCCCGTTGACAAAGTGGAGGAAGCGATTGTTCCAGTCCTTCCACTTCGATGCGTACAAGTCAGGCAACAGCCAGTGAAGCGAGCCGAACATATCCTCCGGGCTGTTAACAATGATGGAGCCGGAAAGGGCGAGCCTGTAGTCAGACTTAATCTTCTTAAGCGACTTGTAGAACTGAGGCGCGCTCCCACCGGGACCACCCTTAGCAAGGCGGTGAGCCTCGTCACACACAACGAGGTTGATGCCCTTGACCTTAGACCAATCAATCAGGCGCAGGCCCTCGTAGTGGATAAGCAGTACGGCGCTGCTGTCGTTGGCAAACGCTGACAGAACGCGGTCCCGCTTGCGCTTGTCACCGCCGAGGTTATACACCTGCCAACGACCAGCAGCCCACTTGTTAATCTCAGGACGCCACACGGCTTCCTTAGACGAGTTCGGGCAAACCACTACCCACTTGTCAGCGCCGAGTTCGATGGCAGCGGCAATCGCGCCAAAGGTCTTACCGAGCCCGCGCGACCAGCCACAATAAGCGCCGCCATCACGACGCATACGAGCACAAAGGTAGCCGAGGTCCACCTGCTGATAGCGGTATAGGGAGTCCCGCATATCAGCGGGCAGGTTCGGCAATAGTTGCTCTGCACCTACGCCCTCGGCCCAAGCGGTTGCAAGGTCAAGCGGCCTTACATCGCTAACCTTGTCGTCCTCATCGCTAGGCAGCGTGACCTCGGGGAAGTGGCGGGCGACCAGCGCCCTCCCATTATCTGAGAGGGTCGCCGGGTCAACCACCCACGCCCGCTGTATGTCGTCCCAGTAAGCACCGGGAATACTCATAGCAAGGCGGCGCTTGTCACTACCGCTTGTGAGGATGATGGTCAAGCAGCGGCATCCATCGGAGGGGGAACCTTACCGCTAATCACGACGGTCGGGTACGAGGTCTTGCCGCTAAGCGTCTTGTGACGCCACGAAACCTCCACGGTGAGCATATCGTCCTGCGAGGTACGCAGGAGGTCAAGGAACTCACCGACAGACTCAATCAGGTCCTTGTTCTGGTTCCAGTAAGCGGTGCCGCTAACCGGGCCGTCAATGGACGCAGCGTGAACAGCCAGACGAATAGCGTCGTCAGCGTGGTCACGACTGGTCGTGACGTTATCCGCCTCAACGGCGGGAATGGTGGTAGCCATATGTGGCCTCCTTGTTTGTTTGTAATTACTGAGCGGCCTCTGACCGCTCACCCATAATAGCACGGGCTAAGCAGAATGCAAGTGGGTAACGGTTAGCAAACTGTTAAACGTGCCTATGCCCTATCCCTCTTGTCTTTGTTTGTTGGATACATCCTGAAAGGATGTATCCAACAGTAATACGGAGGGGAAGCAATCTAGTTGCGAGACTCAATCCAGACCTCGGCTGCGTTGATGCAGTCGTTGGCAAAGTCAATCTCTGCACGAAGCCTCTCTCGTTCGGCCTCGTTCGACTCGTTGACGAGTTCATCTGATGCGTGCATCACAAACTCGTACAGCGTGTCAATCTCAGAACGCGCCTCGGAAACACTGGCGAAGTCACTCATAAGAACCTCCTATGTAATCAGCGGAGCCTCCGCTGGGTCGTCGTCATATGCGTCAGATGTAAGCATTTCGTCAAAGGTAATCTTGACAAGCGCATCGTTGTCGGGGTTAGGTCGCATTGTAAACGAGCGCCCGGATGCTGCGCCGTTACGCAGTTCCCATGTGACGTTGCGCTGCTTTACCATATCAGGGTTATCGTCAGCAATCATAAACTTGTCGTGCCAGATAGAGCAAAGCGTGTCGGGGTCAGCAGCAAAGCGCTGCGTGCCGGACATAGCGTTCGCATCACGGCTACCCTTGCCGCTTGCCTTATTGTTGTGGTGTGAGAATATGACAGTGTAGCCCTCTGCCTGTAGTTGCGCGAACATATCAAGCAGCGGGTCCATTTCGTTAGACTTGGCTTGGTCAGCCCCTCCTGTCATGCGCTGGATGGGGTCGAACGCGAGCACACGGGCTTCACATTCCTCGGCTGCCTGTCGTACTGTGTCAATCAGGCCCTCAACCACGCGCATACGCGGGATTGTACCATCGCCAAGATGATAAGTAAAGAAGTTCGATTCAAGAAGTTCGCGGCGCTCATCGTCCGTGTCCTGCCACGCCACAAGGGCGCGCTGCTGGAAGTCGAACGGAAGAACCTCAAACTGGAACAGCAGCACGCGCGCGGGCTCGGCACTAACGGGCTCGTATGCGCCCGCAAACGTCGTCCCTGTTGCGAGCGAGCGCAGCCATTCCAACTGCCAGAAAGACTTACCCGACTTCTTGGCTGCGTGGATAACTGCGAGCCCTCCTACGGGCAGGATGGGCTGCTTATACCAGTGATTATCCTCGTATTCGCCCAAGGGAGCCCTCAATACCTCGCCCAACGAGAAGGTGATACGCGGAGCCGATTCCGCAAACGCTACGGGGTCAATCTCTGGGACTGCCCCTGTCTTTACGGCCCACTCGCACCAATCGTTACAATCCTCTGGTGGTCTGCACCGCCTAGAGCCCGGTATGGCCTCCATAATCTTGGCCGCGCCCTCGTCGCCAGCAGCGTCGTTGTCAAGCCCTACGAGTACCGTGTCGTACTTAGTAAGTTGCGCCTTGATGGTATCGGTCAGGTGCTTGGCACCTGCCGGAAGCATGGCAACGTCATAGTCAGTGAACAGGCGGTGCGCCTGTGCCCCGTCAGTCTCACCCTCCACTACGAACACGCCCTTAGCATGTTTCGCAACGGAAGGCACAATCTTGGCCCGGACCCAACGCACGCCCTTCTCAGACGCGCGTGAGCCGTCCTCTAGTGTTCGATACTTAAAGCCGTCAGGGAAGAAGTAGACAATGGACTCACGGCCCATGTAGTTGGCGAGCCGCGCCCCGATAGTCATAAGGTCCTCTGGTTCCAGTCCCTTAGCATCGCATAGCGAATCAAACAGTTTGTTCTGCCCTCGGCGGGGCAGGGGAGTCGCGTGGTTGATGAACTCGTCGTACCGCTGCTGAGCAGCGGCGTCGTCGTGCATCGTGCCCCACTCGCCATTACTTGCCATAGTTATTTCCTCCTACGTTGCTTTGTGGGCTTTGATGTGTCGTTATACCCATCAAGCACCAGCCGCCCGCGCTCAGCAACACGCTTAGCGTCATTTACAGGGTAGACTTTGTTATATGCCTTCTCACGTTTACGTCCTGTAGGAATAACCACAGGCTTACCAGCACGATTATACCTAACGAATACGCCCGTCGTGAAACCGCCTGACTCGTGATAGACCCTAACAAGGTCGCCTTTCTGCGGGTCAAACGGGCTCTGACTCGTCGGTTCCTGCATGTAGTAGTTCTCCAATCGTAAGTGGGCCTTCCTCCTGCCGTGCGAGGTACGCCTGCACCAGCGCCCGAAGCGACAGGCCCGTTCTAGAGATACCTTCACGCATACCGTCAAGGTACGGGCCCTCGGGGAGGCTCTGGAAGTCGTCAGTGACTACCTCTAGCACCGTCACCGCCTGAATGGCAACTGCCATGAGAAGGTCGTCGTTATACTGGTCAAGCAGTCCATGTGCAGCATCAAGCATCTCACCTAGATACTCGTAGAACTCTTGCTCGTCGTCTATGCTTTCCATAGATACCTCCTATCTGTATTAGAACAGAGTAGCAGACTCAACGGATGGTGTCAAGCGCGGTCGGCTGCTCCCAAAGGAACCCCTTAGTCGGGTTCATCGGATTCATCCAGTAGACGTTCTCACTGGAACGCTCAATGGCAGCGACAGGGAACACGAAGTCGTACATGAAGTCCACGAATGAGTTGTAGACCTTATCGCCAGCCTTACGGTCAGCGTTTGAGCGACTGCCCGACTCCTGCGCGCGAGTCCAAGTCTCGTCACCGCGCTTGTAAACGATGTAAAGCGGCGCTGAGCCATCATCGTCGGGGTAGTGCCCGAAGGCATCCTCAACAGCCTCGGCAAACTGCTCGTTGGTCCAGTAGTTAGGCATAATGCCCCCTTAGTAAGATGCGTAGACGTAGATGTTCTTACCCTCGGCCTGCTTGCGCTCGGCCAGTTCCACGAAGTCAGTATACGCCTGCAACTGCTTCTCCGCAAGGTCCGTGGGAGTGTCGGGGTAAACGGTGTCAATGCGCTCCTGTGCTTTCCTAAGCGCGTCAGGCAGCCGCTCGCGCAGGGCCTCGGCCCGCATAGGCACGCCTCGGGCCAACAGGTTCACAAGGTCGTCGTCAAGTTCCGACCCGTTAGCCTCGGCGTTCGACATAAGATTGCCGATGTTCTCGGTCCACTCAAACGCATCGAACACAAGCGTTTCGGTCGCATACGGAGCGCCGTGGTACGCCTCGCGCAGATAGCCCACACTGCCAGCGGTGGTGTCAAAGCCAGTGTACCTAGCCTTCCGCTCGTCCTCGGTCATACCGTCCCACTCCAAGTAAATGTCAATACCCATAATAATCTCCTAGTTTGTAGTGATTAGCCGTAGATAACCTCTCCAAAGAGTCCCGCCTGAATAATAACGTCAGCGTCGGACGCATCGTAGTTCTCAGTCTCAATGCGCTCCATGAGCGGGCCTGCGTACCAGTCCTGCCCGACGCGGGAGGCTACATTCTCAATCCCGTCCAGCACCGTCATGGCATTGACCTCATGCCGCTTGCCGGTATCCTCATTGACAATCTCACCCTCAATCTTAGGCCAGTCGTACACCAGTATGGTGGCCCAATAGTCAATGCCTCCCTCCATCGCCGTGACAAAGATGTTCTGAACATCCTTGTCAGTAAGCGTGAAGGTCTTGTAGTAGGTAATCTCCGTGTCAAGCATTCTGGTCCTCCTGTTCGATGTGGTCGCTCCAAGCCTCATACAATGCCGCCACGGCGGGACGCAGGGCGCTCGGGGCGTTCTCCACAAACTCCGTATCCGTCCAACCGTAGCGGTTACGCGCTACGGTAATCAGGGCCGACAGTTCGTCAA
>Ga0070749_10001021_pt1 | contig 18946 bp, 20 predicted proteins | sample VirMetDEL_Nov_18_FD_75180 | JGI IMG/M metagenome (GOLD analysis project Ga0070749, IMG submission 75180) | Aqueous microbial communities from the Delaware River and Bay under freshwater to marine salinity gradient to study organic matter... | ecosystem: Environmental > Aquatic > Marine >...
GCTTGTGTGACCCGTTGCTCCTCAGACCAGCCAACACGTAGAGCTTGAGTGACACGCTCTTCTTCAGACCACCCAACACGCAGGGCTTGTGTGACCCGCTGCTCCTCAGCCCAACCAACACGCAGGCTCTGTGTAACTCGTTCTTCCTCAGACCAACCAACACGCAGGCTCTGTGTAACTCGTTCTTCCTCAGACCAACCAACACGTAGAGCTTGAGTGACCAGCTGCGCCTCAGACCAACCAACCCGTAGAGCTTGTGTGACCCGTTGCTCTTCAGCCCAACCAACCCTCAGGCTTTGAGTGACTCGGCCTTCAACCCCCCAGCCGACACGCAGGCTTTGTGTGACTCGGCCTTCAACACCCCAACCAACCCTCAGGCTTTGAGTTACTCGCTGATCCTCAGACCAGCCAACACGTAGAGCTTGAGTGACACGCTCTTCTTCAGCCCAACCAACCCGTAGAGCTTGTGTGACCCGTTGCTCCTCAGACCAGCCAACACGTAGAGCTTGAGTGACACGCTCTTCTTCAGCCCAACCAACACGCAGGCTCTGTGTAACTCGTTCCTCTTCAGCCCAACCAACCCGTAAGCTCTGAGTGACCCGCTGCTCCTCAGCCCAACCAACCCGCAGGGCTTGTGTGACCCGTTCCTCTTCAGCCCAACCAACCCGTAGAGCTTGAGTGACCAGCTGCGCCTCAGACCAGCCAACACGTAGGCTTTGAGTGACACGCTGCTCCTCAGCCCAACCAACACGCAGACTCTGATCAACCGGCACATCAATATCGTAAAAAACACCCAAACTTTTAGAAACAGTAGTCGTGCCACCATCAAGCTGAAGATTAATCAGCCACGACTCATCGTGAACTCTGACGGTGCCAGTGTCGGCAACAGCACGTCTACAGTCAATCACCCAGTCACCATCGGCGTCTGTGTTATAGCCGCCAGGCCCAACAACCTGCCAACCCAACAACGCTTGAGCAGCGTACGAAGTGTTCTCAGCACCTAGTCTGTACTCTGCCTGATACCCAGCACCGCCACCATCCGCATAAGGCTCACTAATACTTACACGATTAGTCGCAGCATTCGGAGGACTAACGTCCGAACCGTAATCCATACGCAACTGAGTACCACCACGAAACAAACCACTCTGGCTAGTACTAGCGGCAAACGAACCAATAAGTAAATGATTACTAGAGCTAGGGGTGACAGTTAATTTAGGTCCAGAGAAGGCGCCACTGTAACCAAGGTATGCATTGCTGTATGGATCATAATTGGTGGTGGTGCCAATTAGGATATTATCATGGTCGCCACTTGTATCATGTGTAAGATCATAATCAGCGCCCCATAGTGGTGACGCTTGACCGGCTGCGAGGTCAGCCTCTTTTGTTACATCCAAAGCAAGAACACGGAAGTCATACCAATAAGACGTACCAGCCCCTGCCTTACCCCAAACTTCTATAGTTTCGTTAGTGTAGCTACCGTCGTTGGTGAAATCCTTAACAAACGATATCGGTGTAATGTACCGGCCATTGGTAGCGTTCTCGTTCTCGTGCTGATCCTCTTGCCCTATTACCGTCGTGGTCGTGCCGTCATTAAATCTCCACTCAGTGAAAGTTTGGCGGTCAGTACCACCACTAGTGCGCTGAGTAGCTAGAGCCATTACACAAAATGTTCTGTTTTCGGCAGTAGTAAACTTGCACTCACCAAGTTTCACCTGTGTCGTGCCAGCAGATACGCTGGACACCGGCCCGGACCCGTCTGGAACAGGCAAATTAGCCATTGTGTTAGAATTATATGTGTCTAGAAGCTGATCACCGGCCGCTTTCTCAAGTATCAGATATTGAATATTGCGGACACGTACGAGCTGGCTGCCAGCCCCGCCCTCACGGCGAAACTTCCACTCCACCGACCCAGCGCCACCTGTCCACTCGACAATGTCCGTATAAGGCTCAAATTGCGTGAAACTAGATTGAGGCTCCATAGCGTATGGCTCTTGCCTCGTTACAAGAGTGCCACCAACATCTAATTCAAGCACACAACGATTCGCAGTCGAAGAGCTGTCAATCTCCGCATACGCAATAATCCACACAGGCCCCGAGGTACCGATGTCGAGGGCGGTCCACGTAAACTCTTCAGTGTCCTGATTAGTGTTAGCAGTGGTGCTATGTGGCGTGGACGATGCCGCCGTGCTCTGCGTGTCTGTCTCTAACCCGGTTTGGTAGTAAAGAAACTTGCGAGCCATCGCCCCTCCTTAAACTCAAAAAGTTGGAGGAGTCTCTGGGTTCCTCGCATTATAACGCATCATGCACCGAATAATCGACGCAAGCTGAGCCACGTTAGGATCATTTGACTGCCTAATAATGTCAAGATCACCAAAAGCTTGATTTGTTAAATAAACTAAATCTGGGTCCCAGCCATACTGCTCATCATAAACAAGCCCTCCAGCAACAGTACCAATTTCCTCATCCGTAAAGATCCCAAAACTATCGGACACCTCATTGCCACGGGCAACCAAACCCCAACCGTCCGGTACAGTCCGGTCAGGGTACGTGGCAACCAACTCGCCAGCAATTTGGCCAAGGTTAAACGGTGAATCTACATGTGCCATGATTAAGCCGCCGATTGTCCTGAAAAAGTGAGGGTAAAAGAATCGCCCACACCGGACACGACGTTCCCGGCCAGATCGGTGGGAATTCCACGCCTAACCCACAAGGCACGGACGGACCCCGCCGGAATGTCACCAAGACTCACGGAGCCCGTTGTTGCAAATGAGACACTGGCCGGGGCCGAATAAGCATTCGACACGGTCGCTGCCGATGCACTGTTATATGCCTGAACACCGTTGAGGTCAGCCCCGAGCCCAATCACAGTAGAAAGTTGGGTGGGCGTGTTGCTCACGTTTACTGTAACACTTGACCAAGTGCGGGTGGTGTCGGTGTTGTAAACAAAAATGCAACGATACTCGTTGGTGCCACCAAATTTATTTTCCTGACCAGTTACGGAGTCAAACAAGTCATGTAAGGATGTGCCCACATCGGAAGAGGAAATATATCCACCCAAAGATAGATCACCGTTAGATTGAGCGCCGCCAGCGGTAGCGGCACCACTATGTTTAATCTTAATGTTTTCATCCGCAATGGGCACGCCAGCCTCCCTACAAGTTAGTGTGTACTGGTATCTTACCACACCAAATACCCCAGCCGCTGAAGCTCAGCAGCCGGGGTATTTGATACAACCTGATTGTTAAATAGTTAACTAAGCGGAAGCCTTACTAGCTGTCATCAGAGTCTGCTACGATTTCAATATCGAAATCCCACTCGTTGTCAGCCACCCCAGTAGCGGTACGCTTAAGCCAAATAGCTTTGGCTTGGCCAGCATTAATGGGCCCAATGTCCAAAGCAGTGGCTACGCTGTAGTGGCCGTCGCTAAAGGCAGTCACAGTCGCCGTCGGCGCAGTGTCCTCATCAGTAATGCTGGTAATTAATTGGCCTGTGGTGCTACCAGGATCGAAGCCCGTGGAAGCAAGCATAGCGGATGCGGTCGTGCCGAAATAGTCTCGGGCGATTTCAATATTGCCCGTTGACGTGGCCCCGTCGGGGTCGCTGGTATCGTCCACGTCGCCCACCGACAACCACACAGAAACCCCAGTCAGGTTACTAGAACTGGCGGCATTGGAAATCAATATACAACGATACTCCACATCGGGCTCAGCGCCCTCGGCACCGGTAATATCATCAAAAATATTAGGGGAGTTTAAGATGTAAGGGGGGATCGCTACTTTCGTCGGGTACCCACCAAGCCCCTGACCAGCAGTACCTACTGCGACCCCCGTGGTGGCCCCGGAACTAGCGCTGGCGCTGATTGTGTAGTAAAACTTAATCTCGTCTGCGGTAACAGTCATAATAATTCTCCTTAAATAAAAATTTAATCAGGCACAGGTAAACGAATCCACATGTCCCCAGCAGAAGCATTCAAAGGAGTCACAGACCCCAACCAAAAAACCCTATCCGCACCGTCAGGTCGAGCATAATCCTCGTCCGACCCATAGTACGCCGATACCAAATTCTCGTTAGCCCAAGAAACTCCGCCAAGTCCATCAGTAATTAAAGTCTGACCATAAAACCCATCCGAAGTAGGAAAAGAAAACCCTCCACTACCCCCAACAGACAAACCCTGCTCAGCCTCAATCTCTGTTTTAAATTTCTGACCCACAATAGACCTCCAACTTAAAAACAGAAAACCATTGGATAGAAATATATTATACACAAAGAGAAGGGGCCAGTGCAACAACTAGCCCCTTCTCCCTTTTGTCGGGTATTTCCTTCGCCTGCACGGCGTAACTACCGGGAAACAACTGTCCCAGCAGCGTCACAGACAGTTAGCTGTGACACCCAAACTAACCGGTCACCACAATACGGTACTCACCCGCAGAAGCACCCCCCAACGTAACCGTAACCTGATTAGCATCATCCCTATCAACCTGCCCCACAACAGTAGACCCCGACGACTTCTCAAACACCTGCACAACAACATCAGTATTCAACAAACCATGAACAAACTCGGTAACCTCACCAGAATTATCAGTAGAAACAACACGAGCCTCAACCGCAGAATCAGAAATAGCCGTGGCAGCAACAACTGTCACCTCATGAGGAGTCTCCTCCGAAACAGTGACCTTATTAACAATATCTTGTACAGCAACTGTATACTCAGCCATTACGTCACCTTAAAAAGCCCTTCAATTAACCGCACAGAAACACGGTCCCCAAGCGTAAAAAGTTTCAAATCATAAACGTGCTCCCCTATCGGCAAAGACGCTGTGTCATTTGAAGATAGGTTCAAAGATATTGTACCATCAGAATTAGTGTGGCTAAGCCTACCATTTTCTGTAGAGCACTCCAGTAATGGGTCAACATCCGAGCCCTGTGCCCTTATGTGCATCTGCGACCGCCAAAACGTCAAACCCGCAGGTAACCCATCCAAATTTTTTACGGTCACAACAACATCCAAGTCGGCCCCATGCTCACACGCAATATCAAACTTTCCTGCCGTCATTCCAACATTCCGCCCATAATAAACTCTTCAGCAGTCATCAGCATGCCCCTAGCAATCCAATCAGGCAAATTTTCAGACGTGGCGACCATCAAACGAACCTCGCCGTCGTTCCCCACGACTTCTCCAATAAACACAAAGTTACCGAGCACCCCGGCGGCTTCGTGGTTTTGGAGGACATCTCCGATGACTTCTTGGATCATTTCTTCGGGGCTGTCGGTTGTGACGATGGCATCGTTTATCATTGCTAGGAGGTCATCTATTGAGTCGTCGTCGTCTCGTTCGCTGAAGGGTACGGGATCGGTCATTGTGTCTCCTAGTCTGGGTTGTCGTGTTTGAGGGAAGTTATTTGTCTTAACAGTTCTGCGTTCTTTTTTTCTAGGTCGCTTACCTCCTCTTGTAGGTGGTGTATTATGTATCGCAGTCTGTTGTTTTCTTTCCTCTGTAGTGCATATTCTACCCGACTTTGTTTGACTAGGTCTAACCAAACGCTATCTTGTGCGGCATCTATTTCTAGGTCGAGTTTTTTGTGTCGGAGCCGGGTGGATAGGACGATTGCTAGGATAGTGACTGTGGACCCGACTAGGCCGGGTAGGGTCATGCCAATGAAGTTGCTCCACATAACCCCTCCCAGTCTGGTCACCCCCCGAGGGCAACAATACGCTCTTCTAGCTCTTTCAAAGCATTGATAACCGGCATTTCCATTACGCTTCCAGTGCCGCCAAACGGGTTTCCATAGCAGCCAATTGATCTTTGTGCTCTTTCAAAAGCCCAACGCACAGAGAAACAACTGGAGCCTTCTGCCACCCCAAAGGAATGTCGTTTTCGTCGTAGATCGTAGCGCACGAAAACGCAGCCCCAACTTTCTCAGCAATCATGCCTAGTTCGGGTTCGGAGTCCAACGGGCGACCGCTGTTTTCAAGAATGTCGTCATTCCAACGGAAGAAATCAACTTCCAAACCGTCAATAATGTTGTTTAGCTGTTCCAAAGTTGCTGGTTCAATGCTGTGTTTGAACCGTTTAGATGAAGAAATGATACCTATTTGTTTAGAAGTGTTATTGATACCCACATCCGACATGCCAGTAAGAGTAGGCAGCCCCGGGGGCAATTCAAGGTGCGTGTAGCCAGCTGACTGCCAAAGGCCCATCAGTGTGCCGCCACCGCTGTCAAGGAACTTATTTTGACCTGTGCCGCCACTGTTTTCGTTCCATTGTAAAGAGTCGCATTTCACAAGGTTGTTGCTTACGATATTTCCTGTAACAGTCAACGATCCCAGTGTGCCAACCGATGTCAACGACGAAGCCGTAACAGCTGAATTCAACGTAGACCCTGTCAGCGTGCCCGCAGCCGCAGCCACAGTAATATTCGCAGACCCGTTGAACAAAACACCGTTGATGGTACGGGCAGTCTGCAAGACAGTAGCCGTAGCGGCGTTACCAGACAGTGCCCCTTGCCATGTGCCACTACTGTATAAAGCGTTGCTTAGATGCTCGGCGTCAATTGACCCTGCAACATAATGTTCAGAGTTAATAACATCATTTGCGATCTTAGTGCCATCAATAACGTCAGCAGCCAAGTGCTCCCTATCAATAGACCCTGCAACATAATGTTCAGAGTTAATAACATCATTTGCGATCTTAGTGCCATCAATAATGTCGGGAGCCAAGTGCTCCCTATCAATAGACCCTGCAGCATAATGCTGACTGTCAATACTGTCAATGCCAATATGCCCACCATCAATTGTGCCGAATGCCAGGTTACCTGAACCGTCACGCCGCAAAACACTATCAGTCCCAGCAACCAACTCTGAAAGGTTACCTGTAGTAGTACCAACTCGTGCCAAAATACTGTGAGCCACAACCTGTTCAATTTTGCCAACAGTCACCTGATTGTCGGCAAAATGGCGAGTATCAATAGCCCCACTCACGATATTAATCGAATCAATCGAATCCTCCCCCACCGACGCCCCGCTAACAGCGCCTGGGGCAAAATGTTCAGCCTTAATAGACGCATCCACATACTGGTCAGTGCCCACAGAATTAGCTGCCATCTTATCAAACGTCACCTGCCCGGCGCCGATCTTATCCGTAGTAATCTGCCCGTTCCCAATATGCGCAGTCGACAACGTGCCAAACGAAAGATCACCTGACCCAGAACGCCGCAAAACACTATTAGCCCCAGCAGTAATCTCAGCAAAATCCCCAGAACCCGAACCCGTCTTACCCAAAACAGCATAACCGCTAGCCGAATCCACAAGCTTAGTAAGATCAACACTATTATTACTAATCTTATCACGGGTAACAGCGTTATTTTGAATCATATTTTCGGTAATCGCATCAGTAGCGATACCGTGCCGATGGTCAGAACGGGCTAAATTAGGACTTACGCCAACGGTTCCAGCCGAAGCGGTAAGATCAACAACGGTCGTGCCAACTGCAACGAGGTCATACCAGTCCGCACCATCACAATACGTAAGAATCCCATTATTGAAATGGAAAAACCCAGTGAAACCAGGACCAGCAGCTGGACGGCTGGAGTCTTGATTAAAACCTGCCGCCGTATCTTCCAAGTTGATGTGGCTGTCATTCATCTGGGCACGAGTAAAGGGGTCGGACCCTGCGTCCCAAGTTGTTACTCCCAGGCGGGAAGTTGTGCTAACAGTCATAATAACCTCCTAACGATTATTCTACTAGGATATTTGCGTGCTCAAAAGCTCTATTTCAGCATCTGTAAGTTTTCTGTCAAAGTACACAAACTCTGACAAACCAAACCGTGCATTCCATGTGCTGGCACCGTCGTCCTCGCCCAACTTCATCACAGAAGTAGGTGAACTGAAAAGAGAAGTGGCTGTGGCGGATGCCGTAATCTCAGAACCAGACACTAGATTTGAAGGGGAGTACGACCCCGGTGGCACCAGACTTAACCCGTTAGTTGGGTCTCTACGAACCACGAACCATTGCCAGGAGCCGTAGGCGGGGGATTCAGTCCATGACACAGTTTCGGTATTTGTGCCGTCGTAGAATGTGGCTTTAATCGCCGGGCCATCATAAAATATGCGCAACCCTTTAGGGGTCACTTCGTTGGTTTCGATGCGGAGAATGTCGAATTCCGTGCCAGTGGAGGCTGTCCAGAAACGCCGACACTGTAGCAGCACAGAAAAATCACTGTACACTTCAATCTCGGGGCAGTTGTTGAAAGTGGGGCCACCTTCGTACACATGTAAAAAGTCTCTGTTGATAATCTGGCTTGGTGCGTAGGCAATTGAAGAGGCGGGGAACGTGCGAGTCAGTGTCCATGTGTTGGTGCCGGTAATGCTATCCGCCCCGCTTGTGGCACTTGCGGCAATAGTTGTAGGCAAGAAACGGGCAACAGCTGTCCCACCGCCACTAGGTTGCACTTCAATAGCTGAAGCTGTAATGCCTCCGTAAAGGGCTGATACCCCATCATAAGCGGCCGAAGCTGAAAGAGTAAGCACGCCACTGCCGTCTGTGGTGAACTCAGTAAAGTCTGAAGTGGACGTGGCACCAGTACCAGTGTTAACAATAGTCGGCACAACTCTGTACGCCGTACTATTAGAAAGACCATCAATGGTCAAAGTGTCACCCGCAATAGACGGTGCAGCAGTACCATAGTACCAGTAGTCCGTCCCAGTGTCACGGAACGCCAACACATCCAACCCGTTCGTCGGCGCTTCATTCACTGTTACCGTCACAGTATTCGTTAACCCAGAACGCCTACCATCAACATAATCCGAAAGCGTGAACGAACTGTCGTAAATACCTCTACCTGAGAAATCAATATCAAGCGTGGGGGTATACGAGTACACACCAAAGTTAGTAGTTGATCCTCCATTAAAATAGGCGTGCGCAGCCGAAGAGGTGGCCGATCCCCCAGCGAAACTAATTAACTCCTTGAAAAACATAAATCGCTTAACGCTGCAAGAGACCGGAACTGCGTCAGCCCAGTTGTCGTTAGAGTTTAACTCCCCAAGAATTTGAATTGCGCCATTTGTGTCGGGTGCGGCTACTGCCGCAGAAGTTGGCTGGAACACAACCTCACCAACCTGATGAGTATCCCAGTCATCATAAATAGACGACTGTGCGTAGAAAGTAGCTGTTGCCGAGGCTGACTCAACTGCAGACCGCTTAACCCGAAGAACGACATCTCCTCGACTGCTGATTACCCCGAAATCAATGGGATCAGAAACAGCGTAGTTTGTGGCCCCAACGTTGTTATATCCGTCAATAAGCATCAATCTAGTTTGGTTATCAGCATCACTCGTAGACCCTGACACAAGATATACAGCCCAATCGTTGCCGTTACCGCCGCTGTCTGTACCACACGCTAACAAACGTTTTTCTCGGTAAAGCCAATCTGCGGGGGTGTTGCCGCCTGAGCCTGCTGCATCAATGGACGCAGTAGGAACAGTAATGTCGGAAAGAACAAAAATAAGCTCGTACTCAGTCTGCACCCCGCCCAAAGAAAGCGTATTGCCGGAACCGCCAAAAGGCACCGCCGTTACAGCTGCCGTCACTGACCCGTAGCTGGTTGGGCCGGTATTACCGTACACATACGCAGCCCCTGTAGTGTAGTGTGCGTCAGCAATACCGCCGCCTAATTCTGGCACCGCCGACGCTGCGCCAGTAGCACCAGGGACTAGACGTAAATGGCGGGCGAACCCATCCGCATCAGATACAAAGCTTTTACCATAAGTAACCGCACCAGTCGCAGCGGCATCAGAATGTGTCGCCGGATAGACCAGCTTACTGAAGTCCAAAGATCCTCGACCGGAGTCCACAACACTACCAGTTGTTGATGAATTAGCGCCAGCAGACAATCCAAAGTCTGTATAGTCTTTAATGAAAGTCCCACCAAGGTCAGTTGCGGGGTCAACCAAAACTTCAACAAGGAAAGGGTTGTCTCTATCATTATTTTTTATGACCGGAGTAAACTCAGCGGCACCAACAACTGTTTGTAAAAACGACGCAATTGTATCAGGACGCCCCGAGTTTATCCCGGTGAACCCTGTGCGAATCAAATCCCTGAACACTTTAATGTTATCAAAAAACTCATTACCCACTTGCTCTAGGGCCTGCCAATTGCCAACTGCCTCTATGTCCGCCCACTCCCCTGGGTTTCCACTTTCGTCCTCATCATTTTGTTCAAGCGCCGCCCAAGGGGAAATACCTCCACCAGAAATCGTTAAAAGAGTTGTACCAGTAACGCTCGCAAGCCACGGCAGGTACCCCGAAGCGGCAGTGTCGGGATCAGTAAGCTTAGACTTACTTTCAGTACCCGCAATAGGTCGAACGTACTCAAATTCTAAAGCCTCCGCAGCCACCAAATCCACAGGTCGATACAACGACTCTGTGAAACGTTTTAAAGGAAAACTTAGCGCCTGTGCCCCCCGAGCCCCGAGCAGATCGTTAATATTTTTATCATCCACCTGCATAAAGTTAGGCATATCCGAATACGCTAAACCAGAAAGATTACCAGACAGCGCAAGATCATCCTCTGTTACAAAAGGATCAAAAATAGTGAAAAAGTCCCCAGACGCCGCAGGCGACTCAAACGTGATTGTCACTTTGGCCAGCGATTCAGTACTTAAGGACCAAACATCACCTGACAAAGTTTCATTACTATTATAAATCCTCTGAAAAGGTAAAATAATGGTGTTAGCGGTAGTAATGGCAGCGGAAGCGACAGCATTCCCGGCTACCGCCGAAGCAGCAGGCGTAGAAGCCGTTCCGTAAAATTCCATACGAATAGTCGCCGTTTTAGGAAGCAGGGACCCAATAGCCATGCTCACCAAATAAACATTACCCGGCGTAACAGTCAAAAAAGGAGATTCAATAACAACATCAGCCGACGCCGAAGTGGGACGAACAAACAACAAATTATTAACGTAAACATCCGAGAACTCATCCCCCGGAATATACGTATTATACGCACCCGCATCCAAAAGCCGCCCAACAGTAGCCGCCCCCGACCTTAAAGCCCACCCACCTAAGTCAGACCCAGCATCGGTACCAAAAGAACGTTGAGTAGCGCTAAGAAGATTAAAATTTCTAAGTGGCATTCACGCCCCCCATCACGCCTCAGTAATTGTCAACGTACCATACGTCACCAGCGTACCTAAGTTACGTAAAACAATATCTGTCGAAACATTCGCTGTCGGAGAAGCATTGTTCAAAACTGTAAACTGGTTGATGTTATCGCTACCCCCAGCAAAGAACGAGGTGGCAGCCACACCCGCAGTACCAAGGTTTGCAGCAGCAGTTCCCGTACCAATAAGCGTCGCCGTACGATCAACTTTGCCACCGTTAGCACTCTCATTATAATTAATACCCTCATCCACCGCCTCAAAGGTAGCAGTAGCCGCTCCGCCCGTAACAGTAACCTGCCCCGTATTCACAAATTTATAAATCACCGGGGACCCTTCATCAGCATCCACATAATAAAAACCAAGCTGACCCGCCGCATATGTCCCATCGGTAACACCCGAAGTCGTCAGCGACACCGTAGTTTTTGTTCCACCCGAAACGTCGTAATACCCAACATTACTAGACCCAACAGCAGAAACAGCGTCCATAGACAAAGTATCAACATAATCAACACCCTCCACCGCATCAATCGTAGAAATAATCTCATTCCGGCGGACACGCTGATTTTCCCAATCCCAAGAATTAGGAGAAAGATAGTCCTGCAACGCAGCCTCAACCGCAGCCTTAACAGAACTAAAAGTATAACCATCCAACGCTTTCACAGACGCCGTAACATGCACCTTCGCCAACTCAGCAGACATCACCTCAACCGACAAACCAGAAGGAGTGCGCTCCTCTAAAGACGTATGCAAATCAAACAAATCAGAGGCCGACACCACCACCTCAGTAGCCGCCGCACTAGCAACATCAGTCTGCCCCGCAACAGCAACCAAAACATAACCATCATGCACACCATACGAAGAAGAAGTCGTATCCCGATCCCTATACTTCCTGCGATTATAAGCAGCAACACGATAAGCATACGACTTATTCGTCCCCACATAACTCTTAATCTGATTTGCAGTAGTCGTCGCAGTCGTATAACTAGCAAGCAACGCAACACCACGGTCAAAATACTCTGCATCCGTCTCAGCGTTTAAGCCCCCAGAAGGGTCCGTGCCAAAAACTGCCGAAACAAACGTGGGGCTGCTCGTAAGAAGTGACAGCGGGCCGCCACCAGTGGAAACATTGTACGACTGCCCAATGTCCAAAGCCGTTACAGCGGCTGCTTGGGCAACATTAGCCGAAGCAGCAGTAAAATCCTCGTCCAATGTGTAAATGTAAGAAATATTAGTCACCGCATCAACGTACAGAAACTCTGTCCCTGCTGGCAGCCGAGTTGGGCTGCTTTGTACAATATTTATGCTAGCGGTAGCCTTGGTGCCGTCGCTGCGGGTCAGACCGAACAGTTGAAGCAGGACCTCAGCAGTCGCAGACGGTAGCCTATTAATCCCGGCCACAACCTGAGCGGAGCGGTCTGCGAAAATTTCAGCAAGGACCACTTCAATCTGCCCCGCCTGCGGTGTCCAGTTTGGCAGCAACGCCCGCCCACCTTCAAGAATAGTGTTAAGGATCGCCACAGGATCTTCATCAAAAATAGTAAGATCCTTATAAATACTTACATCAGGGGAATTAGCCACAGCAACCTCACTCAAACTCAATCAACACATCAGCATCCACGCCACTGACAGACTTAACTTTTATATCCGTGATAAGCAACTCTTCCTGATCGTAAAAACGTCGAACCGTCGACAAAAACTCTGCTGCGTCAAACCTATGGAACGTGGGATCATTCATTCCAAAACGGTCCAACAGAGGCCGCTCATCTTTTTCTGTGCGAATGATAGAATTAATCTGCTCAGCTTTGTAAGTTGCAGAATCTGAATAGACAGTCGCAGGGCGACCGTTATCATTGTCAATTCTAAAAGGATGCGAAAGCACGTACTCAGCCACGGTTCCTCCAAAAATACCTTCATATAAAGTCTACCGAAATTATGAAGGGTTCTTCAACTACTCGCTGGTTATACCTATGTACCAATCATGAAAATGTGGGTCATTAACTGGTATCATTAAAAACTCCACCAAATCAATGTCCCATTCATTGCCTTCGCTGCACCAAGCAATCTCAATAATGTCTGAAGCGGCCACGGTGCCTGTGTTAGTTTCTAATCCAAACACATTTATAAAGTGGTTAACCAAGCAAGATTGAATGCCTCTATGATAGCAAGCGGCCCCCTCACTTGCACCATGTGGGCAAATGCCGGGGGCCACATCAAGCGACGATTTGTTTATGTTTAGCAGTAAACGATGACCGTCTTTGTTCCAATGTAATTCCTGCATAACTCAGTCAAGTGCTGTAACATCAGCATCTGCAGGGAAAGGCACACTCTCCGTACCTTCCGTCTGCTCCTGCGGGAATTGCTCAACCTGTGCCTCTGAGTAAACTAACTCTTTTACCACCTGCTCCGCAACTATAAGCTTAGACTTCAAGTCTAACACCTGCTCCTGTAGCTCAACAATTGTTGACCAAGCTGCCTTAAACATTGTATCTGCTTCATAACTAAACATTATCTTGTAACCTCAAATTTGAAATTAAACTTACCTTCTATGACCCGCTCCACATCTCCAGTGGAGTTTTCTATTTCTAAATCATACACGCCGCCATCGGTCATGGCTGCTGTCTCAGACGCAGATAGACTCACAACAATCTGACCATCAGAGTTTAAAGACAACCGCCCATTCTCTGATGTCAGCTCTATAATTGGTGTACTATCAGTAATCCTGCGACGCACATGCATCCTGCCGGTAAAATCCGTAAAGTCTCTTAACGACCCATCTGGATTTTTGACAGTTAGCGTCCTTATAAAAGTTGTGCCCTGCTCGCAGGTCATGTCGTATGAACCAGCAGTCATGATCCCTCCTTACGTATATTATACATCGAAGGGGGCGCAACTAGCTCGCCTTCGCTCGACCTTTTGGGGCCTCTACTGCGTCTGGGGAAACGGCGGAAACTTGAGCAGCCTTCTTAGCTGCTTCCTCCTGCTGCTGCTGCATCTGCTGAACAACGGTACGAAGAACAGCATTGTCCCCAGTAAGACGCTTAATTTGGTCAAGCAAATCAGCGACAACCGCTTGCAAGTCTACATTAATATTGGTTTCCATACTTTGTAGTACCTCCTAATACATTAAGATTAACAATTCCACCAATCAGGAGAAGGACGACCTTTCAACCATTTAGCGAAACTGGCTTTGTCTATTGTATAGAATTCACGATAAATGTCAACTGCTTCCGACAAAACAGCCGTGGTGCCGTACTTGGCATGCAGCTCATCGCCAACACACAACGGCACAGCCGTCATCGGAACATCCGGCACCATACAAGCTGAAGCACGCACAGCATCTAGTTGGCGAGCACAAGCATGTTCCTTGCCAAACCTAAGAGCAAACTCATCAGCAAGAGCAACAGAATGATCAAACAACCACGTAAAGTTGCTTAAAGAATCACCGACCCAGCGGGTACTTGGATGATTAGCGTACCCCCCTTTATGCGGAGTTCCCTTAGCGGTCAAAGGCACATCTGCATCAGTGGCACCATGCCTACGCAAAGCAGACACCATCATTTGCACACTCTCTACAAGCATTTTACCTTGATGCTTGTCACACAAACTTTGAGCAGCAACAACAGGATTTTCATCTACAAAAAAAATATTCACAACGCTCCTTTACCCGACAAGTATAACACACTATCATTAGAATGTCAAATTTGTACCCCTGGTGGGAATCGAACCCACAAGCCCAACGGGCCACGGATTTTGAGTCCGCTGCGTTTGCCAATTTCGCCACAGGGGCAAACCCTCAAACTTCCTCAGAAGCCTCCGTGAACGCCCAAGCAACACCAGACGAAGGATGCCTCAACCTGGCAATCGCCTTAGCCTCAAGCTGCCGAACACGCTCCCTCGTCAAACCCATCATATCACCAATAGCCTGCAACGTCATAGCCTCAGAACTATCACCCAAACCGTGGTGAAGCATCAGAACTTTATACTCACGCTCAGGCAGCACTGACAACGCCTTCAAGATGTCATTAGCGAAACTAGCTCTAATCCCCACTTCCTCAACAGGTGTCTGATCGTAGTCCACCAAAGTGTCGGCATGAGTTACCGAACTATCCTCCGAAAGAGGATTATCCAAAGATTCCAATCTGCTGTTTTCCATATGGAGCCAAATGTCATCCAAGTGGTCAAGATCCCAATCCAAATGGTCCGCAATGTCCTCTCGGCTAAAGCCATGCTGCCTGGTGCTGAACTCATCAACCACCGCCGCCAACTTCCGCACATCAGCTTCAACATGCATGGGAAGCCGTATAGCCCGCCCAAAGTTAGCAATAGCCCGCTGACAAGCTTGGCGGCACCACCATGTCGCATACGTGGAGAACTTGAAGCCCTTCTCGGGATCAAACTTATCTACCGCACGCATTAAACCAATCGTGGCCTCTTGAATAAGATCTTCGTACTCTAGACGGCTTTGGGAGCGAGCGTACTTTGCTGCCGTGTCCATCGCCAACCGAAGATTGTGCGTAACAAAGGTGTCTTTGGCCCGCTTCCCCTCCTTAATGTCGGCATTCAACTTCCGGCGCTCAAGATAAGTCAACTGGATGCCCTCAATATGGGAATGATTAAGTTTCTTGTCGGCAGCTAGTCCTGCTCGTACCGCACGCCCCAGAACGACTTCTTCATCTCGGCTGAGAATCCGGTGCTTGGAACTATTAACGTACCCTGTCACTATTGCTCCTTTATGTTAAAGACTGCGTGTATATGCGACACGAGTCTGATTTGGTGTGGGAATAAGTAGTAAGTATACTACACTTCTGGACAAATTGCAAGTATTTGCCCGCACTTCTGTGAGTAATTAACAAATTTTGTGTTTAAACTTCAAATTGTGGGAGTAATCTCGCCTCAAAATTCAAACTTAGGTGACGTAAACAAATGTTCAACAAGATGAGTGTCGCCGTACTTCATGCGATCCTGATCGGTCAACTCAATCACCTCGTGCTCGCCCGCTGTATATAACGTACCCCACGACCCTCCCCCCAGGTCAGGTTCAGTCGAAATATGCACATCCTTTAAAACCATCTCCATGACAACCCCAGCTTGACGGCACAACTCCTCAGCGTCCTTCTCAGGGAAGGAAAACAGAATCTCATCGTGGATCGGGAGTACCGCATAATCCCACAACCCCGCCTCGTGTACTTTAATCATAGCACGACCCAACACATCACGGGCAGTAGACTGGATACAGTAGTTCAAAGCCGCATATGGTCGCTCAGCATCCACAGGAAGCTTCCTACCAGTGTGGGTAACTACAAAAGTTCGCTCACCTTTCTTGATGGGGAAGGCTAGCTGATGGGCAAACGAGGTCACACCCTTGTAAGTGTCATCAAAAAGGTCACACACCTTCTGAGCGTCCTCCACGCTCAACCCAGACTGACGTGCCAAGGTCTTGGGCCCAGCACCATACACCTTGCCAAAATTAACCGTCTTGGCGACCTTCCTAGACACGCCCGTGCTGTCAGCGGTGGTTTGGTGCAAATCTAGCCCCTCGCTGAAAACCTTCAGCATAACCGGATCTTGAGATAGTGCAGCAAGAACACGAAGCTCCACGCCTGAAAAGTCAATAGACGCCATACGGCACCCCTCCTCAGCCAAAAACATACGACGTATAGCATCCCCCCCAGAGGGAAGCTGCTGCAACGGCGGGTTATTTATTGACATCCTCCCAGTACGGGCCTGCAAACTATTAATCTTCGGATGAACCCGCCCATTGGCGTCCATTGTCTCCAACGAAGCAGTAACATAAGAATCACGCCACTTTGCAGAGTTTTTCGCAGCCGTCACAGACTCCGCCAGCATGCGGGCACGAGGATCAGCAGACTCATCCGCACGAATCTCATCCAAAATAGTTTTATCAACCTTAGTTGCACCAGTCGGCGTAACCTCAGTTAGGCGCACCCCCAAAGAGCGAAGCCCCTCAGCCACATCCTTAGTGGCATTATGATTCTCAACACCCAAGCCCTGAACAATCTCAATATGGTTCTTCTCATCCACAGTCATGTCACGAATCAGCTTACGGGCATAATCAATATCAATACGCATACCCCGACGCTCCATAGCAGCGACCAGCATCAAAATCTGATGCTCATACTTAACCAAATGATCCATTGTCTTCCGCTTAATCTCATCACGAAGCTTAGGGAAAAGACGGGCAGTCAGAATAACATCCATACCAGCATACTGTACCAACGTGGGATGAGCCGCAGGAATGTTCTTCCACCCCTCTTTGTTAGACCACTTATGCTCCTTGAAGATCTGCTTCAAAGCAGCGTCAGAATCCGGTGCCGACTTATCAACATGATGCGCAGCCAAGTTCTTCAGACCATGCCCTACGCCACCCTCAACCCGGCTCCTCGGATCAGCCAAATGTGACAAAATCTTCGTATCAAAAGTTCTAGCCAAAATATCAAGGGCATCAACGTGCCCATGACGATCCAGCCCCAACGCATCAAAGGTGGCATTATGGGCAAGCAGCCGATAATCCGTGCGTTCCATGACAATGTCAATAGACCGCTGAAACCAGGGATCGCCCCAAATGAACACCCAAGCGTCATCACAGTCACCCCACTGAATAGACTTAATAACCCAGTGCGGAGAATAAGTATCAAGGCCGCTAGCCTCAATGTCATAGGCCAGGGGGCGCTTGCCCTTCAGCAGCCAGTCACTAAAATCGCCAAACTGCTCATCAGAGCGAACAAGCGTTACATTACCCAAGTCGGCGGTATCGTTACGATTCTCATGCAACCAGTCATCAAACAGAGTTATAGAATACTCATCAATATTCTTCATACTCAATAACCTTCGACCGCCTCAAGCTGTAAGCTTCAATAATCTTAGAACGAATATCACGATACTCTGGCTTCGAATCATAGCAGTACGCTTTAAGCTCCCCGCCAGCATTTGTCAACAAACACAACTCGTCATCATAACACGCATACCACGTTTGACGGTCCCTAGACGTATACAACTTGTCAGGGGCCTGCTCATATAAATCGTCTTCAATAGAATCTGAGTCGTACATCATGGCGTAATCTCTGGAGCTTCAACGGATTCAGCCAAACGGCTCTTAGACCATGCACCACAATCTGCGCAGAGCCACTGCTGATAGGTCGCAACCTGCGTATACTTGTACCCACTAGGTTCGATATTATCAGAACCGCAAGTCGGGCAGGAACTTCCGCCGTTGTACACATTAAAGTTAGGGTGGTCAGTCATCCACGGGCGAAGCTCAAAATAAACGCTGCGCAACAAATCTACATCCTGCTTAGCGTACTTTGTCATCAGCTTCCACATCTTCATGTCGCCACGCATGCAACCCGCCCACGTCTCAAACCCTCCAGTATTCACCTTACGGCCCAAACCAAGATGCTGCCCAAGATGGTCAAGTTTGTTAGAATTGAACATGAAGTACTTCCTGGCAACCTTCAAAGTATCAATCTGTCGCACAGGAGACACCGGGCCCAAACCGTGGGCAACAAAACGTGCATTGGCCTTACGAAGATCAAAGCGGTCACCATTATGGGCAACCACAACATCAGCTTCGTTGAGCAGGCCCCACAAAGAAAGAACAACCTGCATGTCGTCCTCTGGGTCCTTCTTGTACGTATCGGCAAAGTCGGGCAGTGCCACAACCTGAGTCTTTTTCTGATGCTCCCACCGGTAGGCGAAGCAGAGCATATACCACTCTCGCTCGTGCTCAATCACGTTTTGTTCGTGCTGGCCCCAAACGTAGCTCAAGTTA
>Ga0070749_10001025_pt1 | contig 18908 bp, 8 predicted proteins | sample VirMetDEL_Nov_18_FD_75180 | JGI IMG/M metagenome (GOLD analysis project Ga0070749, IMG submission 75180) | Aqueous microbial communities from the Delaware River and Bay under freshwater to marine salinity gradient to study organic matter... | ecosystem: Environmental > Aquatic > Marine > Coastal...
TGAAGATTGCTGAACCACTGTCCGACATATCCAAACTGAGAGCGGTAAAAGTAGCACCACCATCATTACCTACAAAATTTATGTCTTTATCTGATTGGGGTGAATATATTTGTAAACTACCGGCGCTATTGGATAAACGACCGAATTCTGTACCACCATCTTTCAATAAGATGTCGCCACCATCTGCATCAAGGTTAATGTCTCCAGCAACATCGATAGTTAAGTTGCCAGAAGGAATATCAATCTCTTTGTTGGTACCCGAAAGGAACTCAAATTGGGTAACGGCATTGTCTTGGAAGAACCAATTACCACCATCAGCGTCAAGAGTAATGTCACCAGATGCATCTACTAAGTATGCACCCGTTACATTGGTGGTGAAGTTTCCACCAGAAGTTTGAGTAAATGTTGTACCTGATGTTTGAGAAACACTTGTTTTCGCAACAACGGTATATGTCGTATCAGAAGAGTCTAGAATCGCATTAGCGTTTCTTTCAGTGCTTCCCGTTACATTTTCAGTATAATCACCACCGATAGTATGCGTCAAACTGCCTGTAAGGGCCATATCTGTGGTTGCGCCCAACGTATAGGTGACACGTGTACTTCCAGCATCCGCAAAGACAATGTTGTCCCCGGCAGCATCTAAAGTAATATCACCAGTTACATCGAGTGCCACATCACCTGTTCGTGATATGGTACCGTCCGTTGCAAACTGATAGTTCGTTGTACCGGCATCCTTGAAGAAGATATCTCCACCATCAGGATCTAGTGTGATATCACCGGCAATATCAAGTGTATAGTCTCTTGGTGCACTAACCGTGTAATCACCATTCGCAGGAGTAAACACGTGAGTCACAGAATGACCAGCAGCACCATCTTTAAATGTAACAGTATCACTTTCCGTATCTAATACGATTATACCAGAAGCATCAACTGTGAAATCGCCTGTTACGGTAGTCGTAAAGTTTCCACCAGACACCTGGTCAAATGTCGTACCAGAAGTTTGTGTAAACTCCCACCCAGCAGTTTGTGAAATAGCCGAATCAGCATCGAGTGTATAAGAAGTACCTACATTATCAGTAGTACTTGTCCCTGAAGTTCTGGTAATTGATTGTGCAGCAACAGATACGATGTATGTCCCAGCAGAATCGATAATATAACCATCAATGTTGTTTGTATAATCTCCACCAACATCGTTGAGGTAATTACCAGTTACATTAGTGGTAAAATTGGTACCAGCTGTCTGAGTAAACGTTGTACCAGAAGATTGTGAATAAGAACCCGTAGTTGCTGTCTGCGAAATATTAGTCTTAGCAACATCTGTAATTGTACTGTTTATAGATGTTCGTGTAATAGTACTATTTGCAGTCAACGTAGAAGTTGTTGCAGCAGAATCTTTAAGGTAAGTTCCAGCCTTGGTGTAAAGGAAACCTGAACCCGTTTCAGTATAGTTTCCAGTAATATCAAGAGTCGGGGATGCTCCTACACCGAAAATAAATTTATTAGCAGTAATAGCACGAAGATGAATCTGGTCGCCATCTGCCTCAAGATAGATGTTGTTTGATGCGTCCAGGGTAATATCTGTACCTGTCAATTCTTGTGTAGTAGTAGAAGACTGAAGAATTGAACCTGAACCCGAAACCGTGTAATTACCTGTTACGTCAATTTGTGGTGTCGCATCAAGGTTGAACACCATTCTTGTGTTAGTTGCATCAACAAAGTTAATTTGTTGTCCAGCAGCATCAAGAGTGATATCACCGGAAGCGTCTACAAGAACATCGCCGGTAACCGTAGTGGTGAAATTACCACCGGATACTTGGTTAAATGTCGTACCAGCGACCTGATAAATGGATGCGCCAGCTGAATCAACTAATGAACCACTAATGTTTCGAGTAAGGTTACCTGTCCAACTTTCACTGTTGTTGCCACCTAGATTATATTGAACTCTTGTTTGGGCACCATCTTTAAAGTAAATATCGTTACCAGCAGCATCAAGGGTGATATCAGTAACCGCATCGACTGTATAATTATTGGGAGCGGTGATTGTATAGTTGGCGTCATCGGCCAACGAATGAGTAACTTGATCCCCACCAGCACCATTCCTGAAGATGATATTGTTAGCGTCAGCGTCAAGTGTGATATTACCAACCGCATCGATGACAACATCATTTGGAGCAGTAATTGTGTAGTTTGCACTATCTGCTAACGTATGAGTTACAGTATCACCACCAGCACCGTTCTTGAAGATAATATCATTACCGTCAGCATCAAGAACAATGTCGCCAGTAACATCAAAATAAAGGTCGCCTTGTGGTACATCCATCTCAAGAGTATTAACATTTCCTTGAGCACCCATCTGGAATTGACCAAACGTTGTACCAGCTCTCTTGAAGAAAACATCACTATCAGCAGCGTCAAATATAATGTCGCCTTCAACGTCAAGTGTATAATTGCCCACAGAAGAGATACTAGAAGTACCGCCGACTGTTAATGTGTAGTCTGTTCCTACTGTATCTGTCGTCGTAGTGGTAGAAACCCTAGAAATAGAATTTGCTGAGTCTGCAATAGAACCATCAACATCGACCGTATAATTTCCACCGGCGGTTAATGCGTAGTTAGTACCTACTGTATGAGTCGTTGTGGTACCTGATACAGTTTGTATAGATGTTCCAGCTGAATCAAAAATGGAACCCCCAACGTTAGTTGTTAAACTGCCGGCCATAGCAATATCAGTTGTGGCACCAAGAGTGTAAGTTATTCTTGTGGTACCATCATCTTTAAAGATAATGTTATCGCCGGCAGCATCCAATGTAATATCAGCTACAGCATCAATAGTATAATTATTAGGAGCTGTAATTGTATAGTTGGCGCCATCTGATAATGTGTGCGTGACTGTATCGAGACCTGCACCATTCTTGAAAATGATATCGTTGCCGTCAGCATCTAATATGATATCACCTGAAGCGTCTACAAGAACATCTCCTGTAACGGTAGTCGTAAAGTTCCCGCCCGATACTTGGTTAAATGTAGTAGTAGAAGTCTGAGTAATTGAAGACCCAGCAGTTTGTTCGAGGGTAGTGCCAGTGTTTAGTGTATAAGAACCAGCAGTTGCGGTATCAGTAATATTTGTACCAGCAGTTCTGTCAATGGTTGTACCAGCGTCTTCATCGATAGACCCAGTGATATTGACAACAGAATTACCACCAGCTGTTAAATTGTAATTAGTGCCAACCGTGTGTGTAGTGGTTGTACCTGATACGTGAGTAGTAGAACCCGTAGTTGAAGTTTGTGAAATGTTTGTACCAGCAACAACAGTGTACGTTGTTCCAGCAGAATCTTTAATAGACGTTGCAGCGTCTAAGGTATAGGAACCAGTATATGCAACATCTGATATGTTAGTACCAGCAGTTCTAGAAATAAATGTTCCGGCAGAATCCGAGATAGAACCATCAACGTCAACTGCATAGTTGCCGCCTGCGGTTAATGCGTAATCAGTGCCTACTGTATGAGTTGTTGTAGTAGTGGAAACTGTTTGTATAGAAGTTCCAGCTGAGTCAATAATTGATCCGGATACATTGCGAATAAGGTTGCCGGTCCAATTCTCGTTGTTATTGCTACCTAAATTAAATTGAAGCCTTAGGGCATTTCCGTCTCTGAAGAAAATGTCATTTCCGTCAGCATCGAGAGTGATGTCGCCGGATGCATCTACAAGAACATCACCCGTAACAGTAGTAGTAAAGTTTCCACCAGACACCTGGTCGATTGTTGTGCCGGCAACCAGTGTATAACTGGTACCAGCAGAATCTTTCATCGAACCATCTACATCAACCGTGTAGTTGCCACCAGCGGTTAGTGCGTAATTGGTACCAACTGTATGAGTAGTGGACGTACCAGAAACATGTATGATAGACGTTCCAGCTGAATCTTTTAAAGAACCCGATACATCACGGACGAGATTACCACTCCAATATTCAAGATTGTCAGTTCCTAATGTATACTGAACTCTTGGTTGACTACCATCTCTAAACACAATATTGTTAGCGTCAGCATCAAGGGTAATGTTACCTACAGCATCGATGACAACATCATTTGGAGCAGTAACAGTATAGTTGGCGCCATCTGATAATGTGTGCGTGACTGTATCGGCACCTGCACCATTCTTGAAGATGATGTCGTTGCCGTCAGCATCTAATATGATATCTCCTACAGCATCGACAGTATAGTTGGCGGGCGCAGTAATTGTATAATTGGCATCATTTGCTAACGTGTGAATAACCTCATCACCACCGCCACCATTCTTAAATCGAATGTCATTACCATCAGCATCAAGAACAATATCACCAACAGTATCGATGGTGAAGTCACCAGACATCGGTGTGATGAGACTTATATTACCTGCGGCACTATCATATAAAAATTCAGCTGCAATAGTACCGGTGTTACCGTTTTGAATATAAAGACTACCGCCGTCTGCACGTAGATATAAATCGTCACTTGTTTGATTTAGACGATAATCGAGCTCGATTAAATTTCCGACAATATCGCTATCGGAGGCTAAAGAAGTTCCTGGGTCAGTTAATAAACGTCTCTTGTCACCAAGGTCATCACCAATTTGATTGACCTTGCGACGAAAAGTATTTACGTTATCTGTAAGGTCAACTAGGGTAGGACGGTCGTATCCGTAAGGGTCTGCCATTATAGTTTCTCTAATATCTTAGTTAACATGTCTTTGATATCGGCAACCTCATTTTCTAAAGAATCAACTTGTGCGATGAGTTTTGAATGTTCCTCTTTCGTCTCAAGTCTTTTCTTTTTTCGCTCACGGGCCGTTTCAACTTCTTTTTTATTTATATTAATTATGGCACCCGTTCTTGTATCTCTTCCGATGCCTGTATGACCATCTACTTTTAATAAATCCACGTCAATCCACCAATGCTATTGCTCTTAAATCTCTAACCATAGGAACTTTAGAAGAATTTAAAGAACGTAAAACCAATTTTATTTGGAATTCAGTAAATGCATCTAAGTCACCATCGTCTCCACCAACAAGGTTCGTATACTCTCTGAAAATTGCGGGGTTCTCATCCGTTGGCAAAGTATTTTCTGGAGCATCATAGACCCAATTCTTTTCAGTAATATTTTCACCTTCAACAGCGGTTCTGTAATACAGATCAACTTTTGCTCCGCCCGGAACATTAGCAGCGTAAAGTATCTTTAAACCAACCGCATCTTCTGCCAAAGTAATTGGTTTGGTAATGTGTTTAGCTGGATGAGATCCACTGTAAGGGTCAGTTTCCGATGTGAATCTAATTGGAATATTTTTACCACCACTAGTGTCAGCTGAATCTTGATAATCAATGATATTCTCAATCATGATTAAAGAACATCTCTGTAAGTCTAACATAGGTGATACAAATTCATGACTAGATTTCATATCGACTTTAATTTCAACAGATTCCACTGAAGACATTTCAGTAACCTCGTTATAACGATTAGCACAAACTCTTGGATAATCGAATGAGGTATTAATTTTGGGTGTAATTCTCTGCCAGTCCGTATCTTTATTATACTGCACGTTTGGTCCAGTGGTGATTGTCGGGCCCGCAATAGGTTTACCAGCAGTAAACTTATAACCGGCCGACACAGAAGTGAAATCTGGGTTTGCAGTTTCGATAACGAGATTGGCAACATTGAATTGAATATTTCGATCTGAAGTTATTTCATTACCACCAAAAGTCGATGTTGTTGGTGCAACACTATCCATATCGAAAGTGTACCCGAAAGCATCGGCTTTGGTTACTGTTCTTCTAGTACCGTTAATGGTTAAAAGTGAAGAACCAAGAATACCAGCACCACCACCATATCGTGAAGCAGAATCTAAACCTAAAATTTCTGCTTCATCACCAACAGTTAAACCGTGGTTATAATGTGAAATATATACCTCAGTCGAACCCTGAGTTGTATTAATTGGATCTGGATCTAAAAGTTCACGAGGCACCACTGCATTAGTAAACACAGCTTTACCCCCAAAACGGAAATGTGCACGATATGTTTTGTACATCAAATCAACGTTCTGATCTGGTTCCCAAATCTGAGAGTTTTGTGACTTAAAGAAAGAACCCAAAGAAGGTTGAGTTAGAATTCTCTGATCCGTTGAACCAAGGACCCATTGTTCCATTTCCGAAACATATACAGTATACTTGGGAGTATTTGGTGCGATTACACAAATAGCATATTCAGTGAACGGACTCAAGAAAACAGGTTCTTCGAATTCAAATATAGTTTCAGCTGCTTTAATCGCTGTCATATTTCTACGGTCTTCTACAGCAGGCACTAATACCTGAGACGGTGCAACGTACTTACTCGCCATAATTTTAGTGGCTGAAGGTGCACCATTGACAGTAGGACGTATCTGAACCTGAACCGGAATATCTGGATCTTTAGTACAGAAGAATATACCAACCTTGGTTAAGAAAGCACCATATTCATTGTCAACCATAAATGTCTGTGCAATTGGATCGACATACCCTTTAGCAAGTTTGATATTGTCAAAAGTTTTGAGACTTTGTAACGATGCAATTGCTGATAGATCCACTTCATCAACATTAAAAGTGGTGACAGAGTTTGTTGTGGTTGATTTATTTGATTCATTAGTAGTTACCGCAACAGGAGCAGACTTCTGATCCTGATAATCTGTACCGGAAGCTGAACCACCACCAGGTTCAACAACTGTTGAGGATTGTTCTGCATATTGACCATCAGTCTGTATTTGATAATTTTCATTGACATTAATTGAATTCGCAGTTCCAACAACCGCTTCACCACCATTATCAACATTAAATACTACTGCCGCCTGAGTTGGTTGAGAACCATTATCACCTTCAGCATTAATTTCTATAGACTGAAGAGTTGTTGTTCCAGATGCCGTTGAACCAATACCAGATTCACCACCATGTCCGACATCACTACCAACAGCACTGTTTTCTGTTTGTACAGTGATTTCGTTGGTGATATTGTTAACATTAGTAACATATTCATTATTAACATTAGTAACGTTGGTTATGGTATTATGAATATTTTCCTCGACAGTAATGTTAGTAATATTCGTAATTTCAATGTTGTCAATTTCTTCACCAAGAATATCAATTTGTTGTTCGAGATCAGCAATTTCGTTTTGCATATCTTCTACGGCTGAAAGAGTTTCAGTGAATAGGTTAGCAGTAGTTTCGTTTTGTTTCAACGATGTACTAGACGATGTTGATACGGAAACACTTTCACTATAAAAATCAGCAGTAGCTTCATAAAGTACACGTGTACTCAAAACATCTCTTTGTCTTTGGTTTAAGGAACCCGCAGCGGTGTAAATTGCAAATGCTTTTGAAGTTGCAGCTTGGTCAGCTGGTTGATTCACATCCAAGAGTTTAAATTCTAGAGAACCGCAAGGGAATCTATCAACATCTTGTGCTGGGTCATATTCAGTAACGCCTAGAATGGTATTATAATATTGTCTTGTATTCACTCTCCTTGGAATTACAAAAGAACCAGAAACTTCGCCGAACTGATTAGCTACCAAAGGAGTCGAACCGTCTGGATGAGATTCATACTTCGTAAAGTTGTTTCCAACATCTTCTGATCTTTCTGACCAACGAACAAAGTCTTCCTGTCTACACCACTTAGAAACATTCTTATTGTTAAAGAAAGGATAAACTCTAATGTTAGGTCTCATACCTTCCGCTTTAAAATAAATCTTCCTAGAACGCATCCAGGGAATACTGAACACCTGAACAATTCTATCACCAACAACCTGTTCTACTGTTTCTTCAGCGACAATTTTGGTTACCGTATGTTTGGTAGTAGTAGTTGTTACTGCGGTTGATACGTCAGTAGTTACACTTTCGGTAAACAGTCCATCTCCGGCTTGCGTGGTTGATGTTGTGTTAACATTTGTTTCAGAACCAGCAATTGAAGAAGTAACACCAGTAACCTGACCTACTTCTTTATCATCTGGATTTTGTCCCGCCCAGTTAGTTTCATGTTCGTTCCAAATAAACCCAACGTCAGTACTTTCAATCCTGGTTCCGTTTGGTATAATTTTTGGAGCCTTATACTTGGTTTCTTTCCACTCATCAGAAGCTGGTGAAAGGTCCATAAATCCTTCAAAGATATTAATGATGAACGGGTTTACAGACTCGGTACGAGATGCGATTTGAACAGACTTCCAATCAACTTCTGCATAATCGAGAAGTAACATATCGCCTTTTTTAACAACCCCCGCTGAAGATACACTATCCCAAAGTAAACGAATATTATCCTGAGTAAATTTAGGTCTCAGAAGATTACCTTGGAAATCTAAGGCAGCACGATATTCTTTCGCTGTAGTAGCTGATAAAGTTTGGTCCTTGAAGTTCTCAACAAAGAAACCGGACTTGGTTCTAACATTACCATCAGCATCAAGAAGACTTAAATTCTTAGTATCTAGTTCCAATAAACTAAGTGTAGTGACTTCTTCCAATCGATCCAGTTTCTTTTCTATTTTGCCGATATCTTTCATCGTATAACGACGAGCTTCAATCTTAGTAATAGAAACATCTTCTGGAGTCAATGTATTGGCGTTCATTACGATCTTATACAAATCTAATGCATCATCCGGAGTCTTTTTAAACTGAGGATTTCTTGAGGGAACACCCCTAATATACATTAGTTTCCCACCCTGAGACATTGCTAATTTATCAGCACGAGGAAGATAATAACTATTGTCCCCTGTCATAATAGACGAACGTTGTGGTAAATAAAATTTGTCCGTTCCATTATCGAACGTACCACTTACACTATCAAAATCTGGTCTAAGGTCAATTACATTGTACAATCTGGTAGTTTTATCGTAGTTTGGTTTATAACTTGGAATATCGTTGTATACAATATTAAGCGGACCACCAATGGTTGGTGTAGGATTACTCACATAAGAAGATCGTGAATAAAAAGAACCTATACTACCTCTCTGCCAATATTGGAAATCTACAAAGATCGGGCCAGAATACGGAAATGTTGGTATTAAACGTCCTTTAGCGTAATGGGTATCTCTTTGTCCATTATCTAATGTAAAATAACTGAATATACTTTGACCATTAGCACTGTCTTTGATCTCTGAAACTGAACGAATATCATATTCACCAAGACTGAATGGTGTACCAGCAGTAACGGTGCCTGTAATCTGAACTCTGTTTGGTTTCTTTTCTTTTGCAGCAGCGTTAGAGATGGCTTTATATCCCGTTACAGTATATGTACCACCAACAGTAGTTAATCCGGATATAGTCGCTTGACCTGCCGGTGCGCTCAGTCCGTTAGCTTGAGTTGTAACAGTAAATGGCACTGAACCCGAATCGGTACTTGATACTATCCAAGATGATGTATCGGTAAAGTTTACCGAAGCTTCGTTCGTATCGAGGGTATCGCCGTTTGTAAAACTTTGTTGGAAAATAAAATCATAATCCAAATCACCAACTATAGAAGGTCTAGGTCTAGACAACGTGAAAAGAAGATCTTTGTTTTTTTGTTGTCCTTTAATCAATGCTCTAGGTGGATTACCCTCTAACACTAGTCTATAATAATTGGTTCCAGTCGCATCACCTATACTTCTTGCAGTTCTAATATTAGATGAAATATCACCAGTGCTGGCGATGTAAATTCTATGAACCGAATTAACACCACTAACAGCACCTGTCGATCTTTCTATAGATCTAATTTTTACTTTAGCTAAAACTGAACCCTGAGCACTATCGTCATCATAAAGATAAGCGGTTGAATTTAATGGGAGTGTACCACGATGCGTACCTTTGTCGGTACTGTTTCCATTAAAGTACCTGTCATAAACAACAGGAATACCGTCCCCTTCAATCGTTTCAACTGCTGTTGGTTTGGGTATAGGAATTTTTTTCAGAGTTGGGTTTTCTGCACGATAACCATTAATATACGCAATACCCTTGGACACTTCGAGATATAATCTATCTGGAGTTGCTGCAGAATCAATTTCAACGTATCGAATTTTAAAAGGATCAACAATGTAGTTGCCAGATTCTTCTTTCGTTCTTTGAGCCAAAACATCATTAATTTTATTATATTCGTTTAGACCAGTAACCTGATTTGCGATTGCTCCATTTGCAACCCTGCATAAGAATATGAAATTTTCTGACTCTAGACAATCTTCTCGGCGTGTTAATTTTAAACGAATACGATATCGGTCAGCACCAGGCGATGTTAAGTTTGGAACAGACCCCTGATTATCATAGAGTAAATTACTGTCCGCCGCAGTAACAATATCCTGAAAAACTTTAAACCCAATATCCCCAGTATACCCCGTTGCATATTTTCTTAGTATTAAAGCTTGTTTGGGAACTTCGACAAAATGTCCCATAACAAAATAAGTTCCTGCACCAACGCCTATTTTGCTTCCAGCGCCGACCGGCCAAATAATTGGACTTGTATTAGAGGCTTCAACAGCAACAGAACCACCACCACTGACAGATAATACATCACTAGGCGCAAATCGAGCAGCAGAAGGACCAGAGTTATCTGCAACGTTAGGGTCGCTAGCTTGTGGTGTAGTATCTTTATACACGACAAAAATTGTAGGAACGTTTGTCGTATCTCCATCAATTCCAGATCCAGGAACCCACTGTACAACTTCAGCTGTGATGGTTGGACTACTACCGGAGGTTAACGTTTTACCAACCAAATCAGATGACGGAGATCCGACATTGGGGTTTAGTCTAACATATTCGTATCGGTTATTAACATTAATACCGCCAGGTTTTACTGCAGCACCAGTTTTAAATAAATGTGCGCCGAGTCTACCAATTTCTTTTTGAATAATTGTCTGTAATTGGTTTAATTCTCGAGCTTGAAGTGCACGTCCAGAATTGAACAAAACTTTATGATAACCTTTGGCAGCATCATAATCGTCTTTATAAGTTGATCGTTCAATACTTTCGCTGTAAGTGGTTGGCATTTTTAATAATCCTTAAAATGTAACTACAAGTTTTAAATCTTGTCGAGATTCAGTGTCCCTTGGAATTTCTCCACGACTATCAATATACAAAAGTTTTCCAGAATAATTATCTATATCTGGTGTGATGAAGGTGGCAATTTCCCCCTGAGCAGTAGCAATTAAACTATCTACCTGTTCATTCAATTGAAACGCTTCATAACCTGTCGAATCGTTTTGATGATAATATAAGAAACCTGTGATGTTCACACCATCAGAACTATCATAAACATGGTCAACGACGGCTTTGGCCCCAGATACAGCACCCGTAATGGTGTCATTCACTACAAATCCACCGCCGACACGAGAATTTAATGTCATCCCTCTCAGGTTGTTACCAAGAGGGTCAGTAAAATAATCACTGTCATTAACTGTAGTAGTGGGGTTTTTCAGCAACGAAATCTGTCTGAAATATGTTGTCTGTGGTCTATATGGTATAATTTCACCACCTTCATTTCCAGCAAGTTGAACATTGAACATCAATTGTGTTGCTCTCAGGTCAATTGTTGGATTAGCACCTATTCCGTTTCTTGGTGACAATATTGGTCTAGCAATGTTTTCATTACCATTTACATAAACCTTAGCATAGTCGTATTCACTTCCGAATTGCCAACCAGTGCCGATACCATTACTGTCAATTTCGATACCAACCAAATAACCTGTACCATCAACAATTGCTCTTCCAGCTGCACCACTTCCATTACCTTCAATAGTAATCGTGGGAAGGGCGCTCTGAGAATATATTCCTGCACCAGCGTCTAATATCTGAAAACCAACTATCTGTTTCGGATTAGCAACATCCTGTACTGCCTTTTGTTGAATATCAGTAGCAGGATCGTCTACGCCAGCTGAATCAACAAATTTTACTGGAATGAATTTAGATGTGACATAGTTGTCGGTATCAGCAACACTAATTGTGTATAAGAATTTCCAAAAATATCCATCACTCGTTTTAAATGGCACACCGTTCAAACCGCCACTTGGTTGAATGGTAGAAATACCTAGATTGGGTACAGATTTACCTGTAATTGGATCAGTGAAAACACCACCGCCAGTACCAGAACGTAAACACATATAAACCTGGTTCTGGTCGTTCAGTACATAATATTTTTTAGAATCGTCATCATGGTCTGTGTGGTTGTCATTATATCCATAATAAATCGTACCAGAAGTCCAATTATATCGAGGAACAACATAACTTAAATTACTAACAAGTTTTGACGCTTGGAAAGCGTTTCTTGTTAACCTAGAATAAGCCGGAGATTGCAGATAATCAACCTGAGAAATGTTTGGAACAGTATCAGTAGCATTCCACTGTTCAGATCGGCCGATAACGATATAATAGTTATCGCCTGAATCAAAATCTCTAATGAGTTCTTCTGTCAGTTCTCTTTTGAATTGATCAGTTATTGTTGCTGTCATTTCTATTTAACCTTTATGTTATTGTTACATCACTTTTATTGATAACGTACCAAAGAGCTCCATCCCAAATTAAATGTGCCACGGTTGGTCCGCCTACACCACTTCCACCAGTCATTGCAAATTTAGTTCCTTGACCGAAATTTGTTGGTGTTATCTCTACATTATTAGCACCATTCATATTTGTTATATACAACACCTGACCTTTCTCACCACCGTCTTGCAACGTCCAAGGATGAGGCGGTGTTCCAGTAGTTGAATTCAAGAATATCGCCGGTTGATCTCCTGGTAAAGTACCACCAGTTCCAGAGGTCTGAGCGCTTTGTTGGCCATCACCAAACATAACTCGACCATAAAGTTCTGTAGCGCCGGTTCCCTTTGGTAGAAGTCTAATGTTAATATTAGTTTCATCACCATCTACTGTAATGTCAATCGGGTTCGCTGCACTACCATTTCTAATTTTTAAATAGTTAACCGCTGACGATTGTTTTACAAAACCTAAAATGGCGTTATTAGCATCGTCTTGCCAAGTACCATCTGCAATAATAGCATTATTTATTGCTGCTGAATCGAGAGTCTTATTGGTTAATGTCTGAGAGGTATTTGCAAAAACAAAAGCGTCATCATCAGATGCAACAGGTAAAGTTATTGTTCTGTTACCAGTAAGTTCTGAAGGTAAAACTTTATACGTATGGTCTGCACTTAAATCGTTAATCAACAAAGCGCCGTATGAACACGAATCGAGTGTTTTGTTTCTCAAAGTCTGTGTCGCAGAATCAAGAACAACGAAAGCTGAATAATCTGGAAATTTAATAAACTGGTTTTGTGATGGTCCTACTGCACCAACATTGGTTTTATATGTAAATGTAACATCTTTGAAATTAATAGACGCACTATCGAAGTCAACTTGTGTTCCAATTGTGAAACCGTCTGGACCGAAAGTGTCATAAATTTCTTGAAAATTGGCATTTATTTTGGCTGCACCATCACGCAAAGTATCTCCGGTACCATCATTAGCCGTTGTGCCTGTAAAAACAATTTGCCTTGTCATTTTTTAATCCAATTTACCTTAGTTGTTATTTATAAGTTATTTTCTATCGAATGTTGCAAAAGTTCCAACAGAAGTTATTAATGATGTGTCAGAATCCAGAGAGAAGTCAATTGTACTACCAAGGATTTGATCAGCATCTGCACTACTATCCATATCGAACGACGAAAGTTTAGGCGTCACATAAGAGGAATCATAATCAACACCAATTGTTCCGACAAGAGCGTTATTTCCGTCAACACCAGCATATGCGTCTCTTTCTCCTGGCACCACAAAACCACCTAAGAGTTTCAATGTAGTTGGTGAGAATGCTGCCAATGGATTGAGTGCATAATTTTCAAATTGTTCGATATGATATCTATCCAATGCAACTTTGACCTTGCCAAGACCACCTGTGTATTCTGAATCGTAAATAGCATAGTGACTGAGTTCTCCTTGGTTTGCAACTAGAGGCGACACGGCAGCAGAATCTTCGATAAGTGTGAATAGATTTTCATTTCGACCAGCACTATCCATAAGATCATAACCATCAAACGGTAATCCACCGAAACCAGCTTCAGCAACAGCTTGAATCTGACCCGCCAGATAAAATCCAGCAGGATGAACAAACAATTTATATACTTCTCTCCATACTGTAATAGGAATACCTATTTTAATAAGAATAGCGAAAGTTTGATATAATTTATCATCAGTTAGATAACGATTACTTAATGGACCGATTTTTGAATCATTTAAATAGAATATTTTTTCTTTAGTGTATTCAACATCGGGGTCTTCTTGGAAGAAAGAACGAAAAAATTGTTGAATAGCCAGTTTAGAACCTTTCGCTTTATAAAGGTTACTCGCAATTTTAGCCGCACCCCTTTTATCAGAAAACCCTTGAAAATAACTTTCACCCAACAACAATTCATCTTCTAAAAAAGATAAAAGTGTTATGTCAGTTTCGGTAATGTCTTTACTTTCAAAAAGATGATCAACAAGTTCAGCCGGTGATTCCTCACTTTCGAACCACTCATAATATTTTTCGAGAAAAGTAATGAACTGGTTATATTCCCCAGCAAAATGTTCGGGCAATACCTCCTCTATCCTTCTATCGTATAAGGATAATTCTCGTCGGTTCCTTTCTTCGTGTCCGTAATGTGCCATGGTTTATAAACTTGTTACTTCTACTGGTGATTCAACAGATAAGGAATTATCGAATATTAAAATATTATTTCTTTTCGGTGAAATAGCACTCTGATTACCAGGTACGACTGAAATTTTAATAAAATCATCACCACCCAAGATTACATCAGGAGCGAACGAAATAAGTCTAAGTCTACCGTCTAAAAAATATTCCCCAACATTGTCAACGAGGGCGATATTTGCACCTTGCTGAATAACTTGAATTACACGAGAACCTAATTTGTTTCTCAAGAAACATGTTTTACCATTAAATCTGAACAAACTTGATGTTACTACATAATCTTGATTTGTTGGCGCCGCTATTTCTTGAGGGAAATAAAAATTATAATTTGTAGCTTTTCCTAATGTGCTGATAGTATCTCCAGTAGAATTGGTAGTTTCAGCTACGAGTCTCTGTTGCATTTTAACATCTGCCCTACTAGAAAGAACTGAAGGATCGACATTATCAACTTGAGTCAATAAATTAGAACGTCTGAAAGACTGTCCAAATTTACCAATTGTATTATTAAAATAATTATCCACAGCATTACCAACATTTGTTTTAATTGTATTTAAACCCAGCGTGGTAAATCGAGGGTTGTATTGATAAAATATAGAAGTTTCGATATAAGTAACAATGGGATCTAAAAATCTTAATCTCCAAGATACTATCGATAACTGATTTACATAACTATCGATACTAATTTTTAAATCTGATATATCATCATCAGATAAACCAGCTTTCCATCTAATACTCATATACACCGCTCCGTACTCTGGTGGATCATTGTCTTCGCCACCCCAGGAATTGATTTCTTCGATGTATTGACGAAACCTAGCAAACACTAGGGTCGAATAATCACTTGCTACCACCATTCTATTTTGTGTTGTGTATTGAAATGGTGCGTTCTTTTTAATAGATTCGTTTGTTTCTTTTTCAGCGCCACCCGAAGAATTGGATATTGTGGTAGCGGTGATATCTACTTCAGCATTGTCGTTATTGGTCAGTACAATCGACAATTTTTCAGCCGCAGTGAACACTTTACCACCGTTAGCAACACTACCGCTACAACTAATATATTCGACAATAATTTTACTACCAGCATTCGGTGTAGGCCCAAGTGTGTTACCGTTACCGAAAGACAACTCAAAGAAACCATTAGGGGTTTCCTTTAAAACATAAATTAATGAACTTTCTGTTATTTCTGTGACTTCTGTAATGGGAGAGTATATTTGAAAATCCGTTGAAGAAGGTGTATCATAAACACGCACAACCACCGTAGATCTATCTAAATTTTTATCCGGTATGACGTATATTTCATCATCATCAGTAGACCCTACAATATAAGTTCTTGTTTTTACAGTACCTTCATAAATTGGTATTTGAGACCTATTATCACCAGATGGAAGTTCAAACGAATACACGCCCTGATTATATGAAGCGGTTACAGCTTCTCTCGTAATAAAAGAATATGATACATCGTCAATTGTTGAGTTGAATTTAAAATTTTTCGGAATGGTAATAGAAGATGGTTCGTTACCTGTCTCCAAAGAAGTACTAAGTTCTACTTTTGCATTTGAGGAAGTTCTAGAACCAGGAATATAACCAATAGCTTCTGCCAAGGAAACAATTGAACTTCGTAGTTGTGCTGTACCAAGAAAAGATTCATTTAAAGCGTAATTGGCAATTAATGCATTATAATGCGTATTGTATGCTAAGACATCTAAAAGATTAGATAAACCTGAACCTTCAAAATCATAATCTGTAAATTCTGATTGTGATTCAAAAAAGGTCTTTAGATTATTTTTGATTGTATCAAAATCTAAAGCAGTTGACTTAATTGTCGTTGCCATTTTATCTTAACCTCGAAATTGTGGTTTCTAATGTTATATTTTGGTCAGTGTTTTTTATGGTGAATATTAAAATAATATTTACTGCATTAATATCTTCTTGTACACCAACCTGTATTGACCTAACAGAAGCCCTTGGTTCATATGTTTCTATAACAGATTTTATCCTTGATACGATTTGATTTCCAGTATCACCATCAGCAAGTTCAAAGAAAAACCTCTGTAGGTCAACACCAAAACCTGGATCGAAGGGTTTATCCAGTTTGTTAGAGTTTAAAATTGTCTTTATTGCCTGTTTTACCGCTGCACCTTCCGTTTTCTTGAAGATATTGCCAACATTACTGGCCGTAAAACTAAGGTCCAAATCTTTGTAAGGTTTAACCCTAGTACTCGTTACGCTGATTTTCGATATATCAGCATCTTCTAGCGAAAAAACTTTGGAGACCATTTCTTTTTAATTCTCTAAAACAATAATCTTATTTATATGGGTTTTAACACTTCAATAACTTCATTTAAAGATAAAGTGTTTCCATTATATGTTGTCTTTAAATTCTTACTAAACGACAAATCAAAGTTTTCATTTGCCACTGGCATAATCATTACTAGTTGACAACTGAGTTCACCTGAAGGGTCATATGTATCGTAATCAAGAATAAGTTCCTGATACTTCAAAAAGTCTTTCCAATACACGGCCAGTTCGAACGAGTTCTCAAAATCAATCTTACCGTCTTCTCCAAGCAATTGATAAACAATCGCACGTCCAGTTTGTTTGTAATCGTTAATGGAGTTTCTTGTAGATGTTTCTCCAGGCGCTGGTTTATATAAACCTTCTGACACAATCAATCGGTTTTTTTCAAAAGTTTTGTTTGTGATTACTGTTCGCATCACTTCCGCCTGAAGATAGAGTTGGCGTGCGATAAGTTTTTTATCACCAGTCATTTGTTCAAACTGTAAACGAGAACCCTTAGACCCCAGAAACTTGGCAATAGTAATACCAGGCGCGAGAGGTGTTGCAGAAGTAATCTCCGACTGAAAGTTCGGATTGTATACGGGGTCAACAAGATATATCATTACGGAGTAAACCTCTTACTTCTATTTTCTGCTGGGTTGTTACCCAATAAAGTTCTACCAAATTGTAGACTTGGTTTTCTATTATATGCCCGACCAATTCTCTTTGGTCTTATGTCAGCGTATGTGTTTGAAAGTCGGCCTTCTCCAATCAGTGTTCCTATGAGGGTTGAGTTCTGTAAGTTTGCCGGATCTCTTAACTTGGATCTTATCTCATGAATATTAGGTTCTCTGTTGAATAAACCATCATAGTCATCTGTTTTTAAAATCTCTAATTTAAGTTCATCACCTGGATCAACTTTTACGTTTCGAATACCGTAATTGCCAGAAGACAATAGAGGTGTTATAATTGCGGTTGTTGGCATATCCGCTGTAGGTTCAATCTGAACATAAGGCATTTCAGTTGGATACGGTTTCTTACTCTTGGGACTAGAAGAACCTGTGGGTGCTGACCCGGCAGTTGTAGCGAAATCGGCGAGAGGTACATGTCCAGCCTCATCTGCAAAGTCTGCCGTAATTGCTTCTGTCGCCTTACCTATAAACGTTCCATAATGTGTTGTGGCGCCCAAACCAGAACCACCTGGAGGACCAGAGAAAACTTTGCCGTAGTGATCAATCAGTTGTCCACCAATTGTTCCTGTTACACCAATCACTGAAACTGTATCAGCATCGAGCAATGCGACTTTTGAAGAGGCGACCCATTCATTCACGGCTGTAGTGATCAACTTATCTCCACTGGTAAATTCTACACTACCTTCAACATAATTTTTCTGTTCGCCCTTGACAAACACGTTTCTGTTTGATAACATAGTTTCCGAATTAACATCTACCACTCGAAGAGAACGAGAACCTTTTATCGTATGGTTCTGATTTTCATCAACTGTCTTGGTATGGTTACGGTGAATCTTTTCTGTCTTATTACCAGCCGTAGTGATGTTAATATTTCCTTCTACTTCGAGATTGTAATCACCCGAGATTTTGACATTGACATTGCCTTTGTATACTAGGTCTGCTTGACCTTCAACAATCACAACATCATCGCCACCTGTAACAGATACTTTCTTATTGACAGATGAAAATAAAACACTACCGTCTGCTCTGAGTTCTAGTCCAGCCCCACTTCGATGTTTTATGAGTATTCGTTCACCACCAGGTGTATCGTCCACATGAATTGCATGGCCTGAGGTTGTCTCTTGGACCTGATTGTAAGGAAACAATGAGGGTTTTTGATCCGAAAACTTTACGGATACTCCATAGTCACCGCCTCCAGCAAAAAGGTTTTGTATAACTTCACCACGAGCGGATTTGTTAATGGAAGAA
>Ga0070749_10001028_pt1 | contig 18881 bp, 23 predicted proteins | sample VirMetDEL_Nov_18_FD_75180 | JGI IMG/M metagenome (GOLD analysis project Ga0070749, IMG submission 75180) | Aqueous microbial communities from the Delaware River and Bay under freshwater to marine salinity gradient to study organic matter... | ecosystem: Environmental > Aquatic > Marine >...
AAGACCGCCTATACCCTGTTAAGTGCCATTCGTGCAGGGAATTACGCCAGCACCGCTGCTCGCCTGGTGGGGATCACCGATAGGACGTTGAGGGCGTGGCAGGAACGTGGGCGCGAGGACTTACGGGCGGGGCGCGACACGGGCTATTCAGTGCTCACGGCCGCGATTACGCGCGCGGAAGCCGAAGCCGAAGCCCGCCTAGTCGCACGCCTGGATGATGCGGCCCGGGCAGATTCAAAGCATTGGGGCGCAGCCGCGCATATCCTTGAGCGGCGCTTCCGAGACCGGTGGGCACGGAACGAAGCCCCACAAGTCCAACTACAAGTCGGCGTCGGCTTGGGCATTGCGTCCGGCCGCGATGACCGTGCCGGGGTGCTGGCGGCGGTTCGGGCGAACCTAGCCCTGCCCGACCCGGAGTCCCCCACAAACGCTCTACAGGCCGATGATGAGGACTAGCGCGGCGCTGGCGGGGGGTGGTCGGGTGGCCGTGCTGGTGGGCTGTGGCGGGGCGCCGGCGGCGTCTGGTGGGCATTGTGGGCGGCGTCGCGGGCTGTGTGGTGGGGGTGGCCGGGCCGGGCTGGGGTGGCCACCGGCGCGCCACCCCGCAGGGGACCCTACCCGTAGGTGCGTATATTCACCCTGCCAGCGCCAAGCCGTCAGCGCCAGCCTGCCAGCGCCACCCCGTCAGCGCCAGCCTGTCAGCGCCGTGCGGCCTGACGATGCGGACGCAACGGACGCAAGAGATCGTGGGATATCTGGGATGAGAGGGGGGAGGAGATGGCGTTAGTGGCGCTCCCTGCGGGGGATGTGACGACGCAGTTGGGGAAGGCGTTAGAGGGGAACTTGGCGGGGTCGGCGTTTATTGCGGGGCCGCGGCAGGAGAATTTGCGGGATCAGTTGGCGACGTATTACGGCACGGCCAGCGGGCGGGATCTGAATGTGGATCTGCGCCGGTATGTGTCGCGGGAAGCACCGTAGCGTCTCGGCCTGATGGCGACCTGCTGTTGGTGCCACGGCCCGTTGGTCAAGAGCCAGGGGGCGTGGTGGTGCCGGGACACGGAGGCGGATCGGGAGCGCCAAGTGACCCATGCCAGTTTTACGGGATCGGGGAAAACGCTCCAGTTTTTGTATGTCCCGACCCCGGTGCAGACGGTGTGGCATGAGGCGGTGTATGACCCCGAGGTGACGCGGCTGCTGGTGGGCGGGCAGGCGGGGCCGGGGAAGTCGCGCTGGCTGCGAGAGACGCTGTATGAGCTGGCCCGCGTGATTCCGGGGTTTCACGGGCTGTTGCTGAGAAAGACCCACAAAGACCTAGATCAGTCGCATCTCCGGTTTGTGCCGTATGAGGTGGAGCGGCGTGGGGGCAAGTGGTTCAAGGGCGACAAGGTGATTGAGTTCCCGCACCCCGGACAGCCGGCAAGCGTGATCCGTGCGGGGCACATGGAAGATTCCGGGGCGATTGAGAACTATCTCTCGGCGGAATATGACGCGATTGCCCCGGACGAGCTGGTGACGTTTGAGCGGGACGCCATGCTGGAACTGTTCACCCGTGCCCGAAGCACGAATACGCATCTGGCGGAGATTCGGGGGAACGCGGCAGAGGCGCTGGACGGGTCATTGGTGATGACGGCGACCAATCCCGGCGGGCGGGGGGCGCTGTGGGTCAAGGAGTTCTTCATTGACCAGAACCCGGACCCCGAGGAATTTCCCGCCTATGACCCCCGGCGGTGGCGGTTTTACGGGGCACGGCTGGACGATAACCCCTACATGGCCCCCGGCTACAAGGAAGCCCTGATGGGCCTCCGGGAGACGCGACGGCGGCAGTTGCTGGAGGGGGACTGGAACGTCTTTGAGGGGGCGTTTTTCAGCGAGTTCCGGGCGGAACGGCACGGCAAACCGTGGCATGTGCGGGAGTTGGCGTTTTAACATGCGCACAGGGAATGCTATACTTTTATCCATTGCACACACGCATGGGCATCCTCAGTGAACTCGAAAGTTTTGCCTCATGCGACTGGGGCTATAACGCGCCAGGATGCGTGTTGTGGTGGTTGTGCTTGCCGGATGGGCGCTATCACATCATTCGTGAGTACAAGTTCCAGTACATGACCGTTGAGGCGGTGTCACGGGCGATTCGGGCCGAAACGCGCGATTTGGGTGTCCATCGTTTGCGCTATGTCGCGTGTGACCCGGCGATGTGGCAGCAGACCGGCGCTGGACGCGGGGAAAGCATTGCGGAAACCATGCTGCGCTATCGCATTCCCTGTAGAAAATCAGACAATTCCCGGTTTCTTGGCTGGCAGCGCGTGCATGAACTCTTGCGGGACAAGACCGATCAGGAGCCGTGGCTGACCATTGACCCGTCCTGCCGGTATCTGATTCGGACGCTTCCCGCGATGTTGCAGGCCAAGCATGACCCGGACGATGTGGACACGACACAGGACGACCATGCGTGTGACGCGCTCAGGTATGGCGCGATGAGCCGTCCCAGCCCGACGCAGATTCGCGTCAAGCAGGGCTTTGCGCCGTACACGGTGGGCTGGTGGAAGCAGGTTGAGGCGCGGCGCGAGCGTGACCGTCAAGGGGTATTGGCATGAAGTGGACACCGGGCCAGCCGGTCGCGTTGTCGGACGAGGACAAGTCGGCGTGGGATGACCGGGTGGAGCGGGCGGAGCGGTTTGCCAAACCGTATCACCTGCAATGGGAAGCCTCCCTGGAACGCTACACCACGGGACGGGCGGCGGACGCGCACGCGGTGAACCCGCTGCTGGATTTCCGCCATGTCGAGGCGAAGAAGGCGCAACTGTTCTACCAGACGCCAGAAGTCCAGTTGATCCCGGTCGATCCCAAGATTGAGAAACTGCCGATCCAGCAGTTTCTCCCGCTGCGACAGAAGGTGCTGAACTACAAGCTCGGCCCCGACGCGGCGAACGTCAAGCGGGAAGTCCACGCCACGTTGTTCGATGCCCTGTCCAGTTCCGGGTTTTTGGCGCTCAAAATCGGCTATGAAACCCGCACGGTCGAGGTGGAACAGGAACCGCAGATCAGCATTGATCCCATGACGGGGGAGATGCAGGTCATGGAACTGCCCCCGGTCGAAGTCCCCGTCTGGGAGCGGTGTTTTATCAGCAAGATCCCGCCCAAGCGCCTGTTGATCCCCCACGATTTCAAGGGCCATGTCTACGACGACGCGGCGTGGTTGGGGATCAAGGGCGTCATGCCGTTGACGCTGGCACGGCAGCAGCCGGGGTGGGACATCCCTGACGACTATCGGGGCACCACGGAGAGGGACGAAACGCGGTTCACGCATCAGGCGTCGGCGGAGGGGTCAGCGCAGGCCGATCCGCAAGTGCCGTATACCGAGATTTGGTATCGTGCGGCGCTCTTTGACCCGGATGTCGTGCATCCGGGGCTGTATCGCTGCCTGATTCTGGTCGAGGGCCTGGACGCGCCGGTCAAGCATGTGGATTCCCCGTATCACCGGGTCGATCCGATGGGGCGCATGACCGGCGATTCGATGGTGGGCAGCCCGATCCATCTCGGCACGTTGCGGGATCTGACGGATTCTGCGTATGTCCCGTCCGACCTGACCATTGGTGCCCAACTGTCTGAGGAGCTGACCAAGTTCCGCACCCAGCAAGTGCGTGGGCGGGATCGTCGCCAGCCGATTACGGTCTTTGACACCGAGAATCTCGACCAGGACACCATCACCAAGATCGAGGCGAATCGTGGCCCGATTCCGCTCCCGGCCGGCGCGTTGGGGGGTGGGGTGGATCGGCTCTTTGCCACCATTGGCACGGGGTCGGAGCCGCGGGACAACTACACGGCCCAAGACTACATCCAGCGGGACTATGAAACCGCGTTGGGGCTGGGGTCGAACCAGCAGGGCGTGGCGGTGCGGAAGCGGCAGACCGCGACCGAAGCCCGGATTGTGCAGGGCAACTCCGACGCCCGCGCGGAAGCGGAGCGCGACCGGCTCCGCGAATACTTTGTCCAGTTGGTGCGGAAGTTCGATGCGGTGTTGCAGCAGTATCTCGGCCCCGAGGAACTGACGAACATCCTCGGCCAGCAAGCCGCGCAGCTGTGGGAACAGTGGAAGGCGCTGCCGGGGCGGTATCTCTACAAGATTCAGCCGGATTCCGGGGTGCATGTGGACGCGGTGCAGTATCGCGCGCAGGCCCTGGATGAATACAACCTGCTGCGGAAAGACCCGCAGGTCAATACGGCGGTGTTGCTGGAGAAAGTGGCGCGGGCGCTCAACTACGACCCGCAGCAGTTTGTGGCCCCGCCGCCTGAACCCCGCGCAGACGCCCCCAACATGAGCGTGTCGTTCAAGGCCGAGGATCTGGTGCATCCGGTCAGTGGCCGGGTGATGCTGGATCTGCTGGTGCAGAGTGGCTATGAACTGGCCGAGGACACGATTGCCCGTCTGAAGCAATACCACGACGCCGTGGGGCAGCAGTTGGGGATGGGGCCGACGGTGTCGCAGGGGGGTGTGGCGGGCATGATTCCGCCCACGCCGCATGGGGGGGCGGCCCCCACGATGGACGTTGTGAACCGTCACCAGCAAGAGCGTACGGGTGGGGTGCAGGGGATGGGGGTGCTGTAATGCGGTTGGAGTCTGAAATCTTCCAGATTGCCCCGGTGCAGGATCGCCAGCGCGAGGGGTATCGGGCGGGGCTTCGTGAGGCCATGCGGATCTGCGACAAGACCGCCCTGACGTATGGGTCCATGCCGCGGTCGGGCATCCTGGCGGTGCGGAGCCAGCTAGAGGCGTTGCTTGAGAACTGACGCCTGTGATCGGTGCGGGGCGGTGTTACGGGTCGGGGACTACCCGTTTTGCAAAGGACGCCCACACGATCACCAGCACCCCACGTATCGCAACATCCCGGATGCTGTGCCGGGGGGGTTCACCGTGGAGAACGCCTGGTCGGAGCCGCGCACGTTCTATTCCCAGCGGGAGTATGAGCGGGCGCTGGCCGCAGACGGGATGCAGTTGGCCCCTCGCTGGGTGGAGGGGTCGAAGCACCTGACCCGGTGGGCCACCATCGACCCGTACACGCTGGAGAGCGCACGGATTCTGTGTGAGCGACAGGCGCAGACGCGGGCGACGCGGGACGAGGCGGAACCGTTGCAGACCTTTACGCGGCTGCCGGTTACAGCGTGGGAGGGCGAGGAATGATTGTCGGACAGGGGACGGGCCTGACAGACGGCGAGGGGCGGCTGTTGCAGCGGGAAGCGGTGCAGTTGGCCCCCACGGAAGCGCGGGCGTGGCGACAGGCGGCACGGGCGTTGCGTGAGCGGCGGCTGCGGATGCTGATTCGGTGTGATGCCTGTTATGAGGCGGATCGCCCGGACGGCACACGCGGCGAGATTACGAAAACCGGCATTGATCTGGAATGTCGGTGTCGGACGTTTGCGTTTCATGGTGAAACGCAGTAGGGCGGAATACGGGTTCGCGGCCCGCCAGCGATAGAGCGGGGAGGCACGATGGTAGAACAGCACGACGATATGACGCGGGCATTTGTGGACGCGCTGGAATCCCCAGCCGAGGATGCCCCGCAGGCCGAGTCGTCACCGGCCGTCACCGACGCGACGCCTGATGAGGCAGCCGAGACGAGCGCACCGGACGCGCCCGTGGAGGACACGACGGCTGACGCGACAGTGCAGCCTGTCTCGGAGGAGCGCGCGGAGGATTCTGTCACCACGACAGAGACACCAAAGGGAGAACCGCCGCGTGAGCGGTGGGACGCAATTCTCAACAACCAGCGCAAAGCCGCGGCGGACGAAGCCCGGAAGCAGGTTGAGGAGCAATATGCGTGGGCACGGGATATTCCTGACCATGAACGGCAGGCGCTCCTGGGTCTGTATCAGGGCTTGCGGACGAACCCGCAAGACACCATCCAGCGGCTTACGCAGGCGCATCGTGCGAGTGTGCCCAGCTCTCCACCGCCGGACCCTGAACCCCAGCCCGATCTGGAAAACAAGGCTGACGGCTCGTTGGTCTATTCCGCTCCACAACAGAAGAAGTGGGCGGCATGGCGCGAACGGCAGTTTGAGCGGCGGCTGTCCCAACAACTGTATCAGCAAGTGGCCCCGATCCAGCGGTCGGTGCAGCAGTATGAGGCGCAGCAGGCCGAGGCCCGGATGGGGCAGTTGGTGTCGTCACTTGAGCAGGTTCTTCCGGGGTTCAAGGAACGCCGGCAAGAGGTTGCCAAGATCATTCAAGGGGATCAGCAACTCTATGCGCTGTCGGGCGTTAGCCCGCGAGAGGCCGTCGAGGTCGCCTATGGGCGGCTCATGCGGCAATCTAGCCCGGAGAGGGACAAGGCGCTGCGAGACCAGATCACCGCTGAAGTGGTGGCGAGCTTCCAACAGAAAGCCGCGGCTGGATCATCGAACCCGGCACAGCCCAATGTGTCCACGCCCAAGAAGTTCAAGGGTGGGGCACGGGGGTTTGAGCAGGCGTTGGAGCATTTCAGCCGTTAGGGAGTGACGGATGGCGAATCCGAATGTGGGGCAGACTATTGCGAGTGCCTGGAAGGCAATCGTTGGTGACAGCCCCGAGGACAATATTTTCGATGAATACCCCCTGCTGGGATGGCTCAGCAAGGGGTCGGCGTTCCTGTCGGTCAACGGCGGGCGCACGATCAACTGCGCCGTCGAGTACGCGACGAACACGACGGTCAAGTCCTACTCCGACACGGAGGCGCTGGACACGACCCGGATTGATGTGTTTGACGAGGCTGAGTACAACTGGAAGGAGTACGCCGGCACCGTCGTCATGTCAGAGCTGGAGAAGGCCAAGAACCAGGGCACGGGGCAGAAGTTCCCCCTGCTGGCCTCCAAGCTGGAGAACCTGCGGCAGTCGATGCGGAAGGCGCTCAACGAGGGCGCGTTCAGCGACGGCACGGGCAATTCCAGCAAGGATCTGGGGGGCCTGTCGCACATCATCTCCAGCACCCCGACCACGGGCACGGTGGGCAGCATCAATCGCGCGACCTACTCGTTCTGGCGGAACCAGCAGACGGCTGGGACGCAGAGTTCGACGGCGTTCGATAACCTGCGCTCGACCATGCGGACGGTCTACAACAACTGCTCCAGCGGTGCGACGCAGAAGCACCCGAAGATGGCGATCACGACCCAGACGGTCTTTGAGGGCTACGAGGGGCTGCTGATTGCCAATGAGCAGGTCAACGACAAGTCGTCGTCGTCGGCGGACACGGGCTTCAAGAACGAGTATCTGAAGTTCAAGGGCATCCCCGTCACGTATGACGAGGATTGCACCGCCTCGGCGCTGTACTTCCTGAACCCGGATCACCTCAAGCTGGCGTACCAGAAGGGGTACTGGATGAAGGGCTTTCCGGCGGTCGACCCCGCCAATCAGACGGTGGACATCTTCAAGGTGATGACCATTGCCAATCTGATTTCCAACAACCCGCGCCGCCTCGGCGTGGTCACGGCGATCAGCTAAGGGAGGACTGACATGGCGAATCTTCAGAGCTTCCCTGGCGCGGCTCTGCATCCGACCTCGGATGTGGCGACGACGCCGTTCCCGATTGCGCTCGGCACCCGACTGCGGGATGCCAGTGGCAACGAGTACGTCTATTGCGATTTCACCGGCCCCGTGTATAACGGCGTCACGGTGTCGATCAGCAATGACGGCAACTTCACCGCGGCGGCGCTGACCAACAGCCATCGTGGCTCGGTCGGCATCGCGTGTGGTGCGGGCACCTCAGACAACGCGGGCTGGGTGCAAATCTACGGACGGCACGCCAACGCGCAGTTGGCGTCGGGGGACTCGGCGGCGAGTTCCACGATGGTCTGCGTGGCGGCGTCCTCGGTGTCCTCGCCCGCGGCGGGCATGGACGCCATTGCGGGTACGTCGGACGAAGTGCATCAGATTTTCGGCATGTGGCCGACGGCTGCGGCTTCGACGGCGACCACTTCGGCAACGTCGCACACGGGTGTGGACATTGCGGTGTGGCTCAATTACCCGTACGTCCTGGGCTGGGTCACTGGCGTGATCGACCCGACCACGTAGTATGGCGATATCCGCGCGTCCGTCCGTGGAGTACACCCCCCCGGTGGTGGTGGCTCCACGGGCGGGGCCGGGTCGTCTGCGGAAGGTGGGGCTGTTGGGGAGTCATACCAACAGCCTCGTCTTTGCCCCGTGGGATGACCCAAGTTGGGAACTGTGGGGCCATGCGTCGGCGCGGGGCTTGTACCGGCGTTCCCCGGATGTGTATTTCGACCTGCATCGCCGGGAGTGTTGGACGCGCCGGCAGAACATGAAGGCCGAATACCCGCGATGGCTGGCGGCGAATCGTGTGCCGATCTACATGCAGGCCAAGCACCCGGAAGTCCCGGCGTCGTTGAAGTATCCGCTGGAACAGGTGTGCATGGAGCTCCCGGAGCGGTATCGGTATTTCACCAATCATGTGGCGTACATGATTGCGTTGGCGCTCGCGCAGGGCGTGACGCATATCGGGCTGTTTGGCGTGAATTACGGGCATCATTCGGAGTATCAGACCCAACGGGGGTCGGCAGAGTTTTGGTTAGGCGTGGCGCATGGGCGGGGTGTCCAGCTTGTCCTTCCCTCAACATCGACGTTGTTGCAGGAACCGAAGGCGCTCTATGGCTATGGCTCACACGATGAGCAGGCCAAGTTGGTCCCTGAGTATCAGAGTCCCGTAGTGGCGGCGGAAATCAGCCCCGACGGGCCGGTGATCTTGCGGCGTACGAGCGAGGTGCCGCTGGCGACACCGCCAGCGAGCGTGACAGCGGACATCATTGCGGCCGAGGAACAGGAACACCCACGCGAGGCGGGGTTTCTCGGGCCGCTGAAAGGCACGGTATGAGCGACGAGCAGATCAAGCGTGGCCCTGGTCGGCCCCGCAAGGTGCAGGACGAGGCCGACGACCGGACGGTCACGATCCGTCTTGAGGATCTCAAGGAACTCCTGGCCGCGAACAAGAGCGGGACGGACATGGAGGTCATGAAAGAGGTCATCAAGGCGGCGCGGGAGCGGATTCCCGAGAACATTACTGCGCCGCTGGTGTCTGATACGAACCCGTTGGGGGAGCGTGACCATCCGCGTCCGCGGCTGAAGTGCCCGATGTATTTCGGGGGTACGCCGATTGGCAGTCCCCGGTCGTCGGCGGAACTGACGGCCGAGGAGATTGAGTCGCTCAATGTGGTGGTGCCGGGGCATTACCGGGTGCGTAAGACGGACGGCTCGACGCAGGTGGTGGAAGTCGAGGGCCGGATGAACTCGGGCATGGAACTGGATCTGCTGCGGTTCAAGATCCCTGACGGGGACGAAACGAAGAACAGCTATCCGGGGCTGGCGGAACTGGCGCGTCAATGTGTGCCGTCCAACCGCGTGGAAGTGCTGGCGTTCTAATGGGCTACCCCGTCCGCCTGCATGGGTCTGACGGGATGATCGAGGTGCCGGAGGTCTATCCGGTGCCTCGGTTGCGTCCAGCGAGCGTGACGTGGTGTGCGCGGTGCCGCACGATCCAGTGTGCGCGGCATGGGATGCGCACGTTTTGGGCACAAGGCGTTGGGGACGACGGGGTGTGGGAGTTTGGGGCGGACTGGCCGGTACGAAACACCGGCACGTCGCTCCCGACCAACGCGCAATGGATTTATGGGCCGGAGGGGCGTGTGGGCGGCACGTTTCTGGTGGCCTGCGTGGACGGGACGCCCCCGTCCCAGGTTGTCGCTGACGGGCAGCGTGGGGTGCTGTGGGGCACCGCGCAGGGTGTACATCAGTATTACGTGGAGCCGACATGGCAGACCGCAGACAAGCCCTCCTAGGGCTGTATCAACAGATCCTCGGCAGTATCTCGGCGGTGGAGCTTGCCGCGCTAGAGCGGGAAGTCTTTGAGCGCCTGCTGTCGTCGGGGATTACCATTGGCGATTCTGGGGTCATTGGCCTTTCCCAGGCAAGTGGCATTTTGCTCGCGGCGGGCACGATTGAACTGACGGCTAATTGGGACGCTGGCAGCTACAAGATCACCGCCCAACAGCTTGAGTCGGATGTCACGACCGGCACGGCCCCCCTGGTCGTAGCGTCTACCACGGTCGTCACGAACCTCAACGCCGATCAACTGGACGGGAATGAGGCGTCGGCGTTTGTGACAGCGTCGGGGAACAGCACCCTCTCCGGGGACAGCACGGTGACGGGGTCGCTCACGTTTGACGCGGATGCGTTGCATATTCTCGACACCAACGCCAGCCACGACCTGATTGTGACCCCAGGCAGCGACCTGACGGCTGACCGGACGCTGACGTTGACGACGGGCGACGCTGACCGCACGCTCACGCTGGGCAGCGATGTGTCGCTGAATCAAGACGTGCAGACGACGGACAGCCCGACGTTTGCCGACCTCACGCTGTCGGGTGGCGACCTGATCGGGTCGGCCAACCTCGCCATCCGCCGTGACACCAGTGACGGAAGCGATAGCGGCCTCATCGAGATCACCGGCGGGGGCGCTGGCGAGGGCTTCGCGGCGCATGGGCGTGGTGGAGCGATCCTGCTCGCTGGCAATGAGGCGGGCACGCCGGGTCGAGTGCATATCTACCCCGGCAACGTAGCAAGCTCGGCTGTGCGCGTGTCGTCGTCAGACGGGTCGATTGATGTCGTGGACATCACTGGGGCGACGGGAAACATTACGTTCAAAGGCTCCTCAACGTCATCCAACTGGACGTTCTACGGGACGAGCGCCAATGGCGCGGGGCTGGTGCTGTCGGATGTTGGCACGGAGCGCCTGGGATTCCGCTACAACTCGTCAGACAACGTCGTCATCGAGTCCTTGAATAGCTCCAACCTTTTCATTGAGGCTTCGGGCTACGTCGCGTCTGACACCGTCTACAACGACACGACTGCCAGCGCGGCGAACATGACGATTGCGGCGACCGGGCAGATTCTGCGCTCGACCTCATCGGCTCGCTACAAGGAGAACATTCAGGATGCGACGGACGGCCTGTCCGCGATTATGCAGTTGCGGCCACGCACCTTCGTGGGGAAGCGCGATGTCGGGCCACAGCGATGGCGGCACTACGGGTTCACGGCCGAGGAAGTCGCCGCTGTGATGCCCGACCTTGTCGGCTACGAGAACGTCGATGGCGAGATGGTGCCGGGGTGGATCGAGTACGACTATCTCACCGCCCCCATCGTCAAGGCGATTCAGGAGCTTGCAGCCCGTGTGGAGGCGTTGGAGGCGCGATGACCGTTGAGGATCGGATCAAGGTGGCGCTTGGGGGACTGGTGCTGCAAACCCTGATGCAGCAGCAGGAGATTGACGCCCTCAAGGCGCAACTCGCTGACGCGACGCCAAAGGAACCGGCATGAATTTCCTGACCCTGAAGCAACGGCTGGCGCGTCGGCGTGGGGCGGTGGATGGCACGTTGGTCACTGCCACCGCCACGCGGTATGCCGATGCGCTCAATGAGTCACAGCGGACGATTCTGCGCCAGCCGGGGATGGACGCGCTGCGTCAGACGACCCTGACCTTTGCGTCGGTGGCGTCCACGCAGCAGTATGCCCTGCCGGTGCAGGGGGTGGCGCGGGTGGATCGGGTCTTTGAGACGACCAATGACCGATTCCTGGAATATCGGCCGATGTCATGGCTGCGGACGGTTGACCCTGACCCCTCTACCGGGACGCCCTATCTGTGGGTGCCGGCGGGGTATCAGGAGGTGCATACCAAACCGTCGGATGCGTCTGAGGTGTTTGTGAAGTCCACGGCGGCGGGGGACACCACGCAAACAGCCTATGTCGAAGGCATGACCTCTGGCGGGTATACCAGGACGGCCAGCGTGACCCTGACGGGCACCACGGCCGTCACCCTGAGCGCCACGATTACGAATTTCGTGCGGATCACCAAGTTCTACCTGTCGGCGGTCGGGGCGGGCGTGGTGACGCTGCATGAGGATTCCGGGTCGGGCACGGAGTTGGCGAAGCTCGCCATCGGGGATACGCGGGCACAGTATTACTCGCTGTATCTCTACCCCACGCCGTCGGCGGCCATCACCTACACCTGTGATGTCACGCGGTCCATCCCGGAGATGTCCAACGACACGGATGAACCGCTGATTCCCGAGGATTTCCACGATGTCCTGCTGGATGCGGCAGAGTTGCGGGAGTTGCGGAAATCGGACGATCCCCAACGGTGGCAGATGGTGTCCGCCAGCTATCAAGACGGGCTGCGCCACCTGCGGAGTTGGATGAAGAATCATCCGTCCTACGCCCCGGTGTGGGGCAACGTGACCCCCGGCTTTTCGCGCCTGGGGGCGTGGTTTCCGACTGACCAGTCTGGGCCGAGGTTCTAATGCCGGCATACACCTATACATCGACGCAAACGGAGGAAGCGGCCTTGACCTATATGCGGGAGCAGGTCGTCAATCCGCAGCGGGTCGCCAACAACCTGCCGCCGTTTCTGACCAATCGGGACTACGTGCAATCGGTGTTCGCGTCGTCGCTGCAACCGCTCCTGTCGAATTTCTCGCAGTATGACGCGCAGCAAGTCTCGACGGCGTTCAAGGCAGCTCCCGAAGGGCGAAAGGCGGCGGTGCGGGCCGCGCTTGGGCTGTAATGGCGAACACGCAGGAATCCCCGGTCGTGCTGACGCAGATGCGTGGGCGAGACGGCTCGACCACCAATGCGTTGGAGATTCCGCCGTCGAAGTTCCGTGAAGCGGTCAACGTGGACACCTACCGCACAGGGTTTGCGCGGAAGCGTGGGGGGTCGGCCAACATCTTCAGCACGACGACCAGCGAAGCGTTCACGGGGGTCATCTCAGCGGTGATTCGCCATGTGCCTGGGGCCGACCCGACAGCGGCGGAGTTGTGGGCGATTGACGATGCGGCGACCCCGGTCGTGCAGCGGCTCACGGGCGGCACCGCCTGGGCCTCCCCGACGCTGGTGGATAACGTGGCGACCAAGCCGCAGGATGTGGTGGGGGCCAGCTTTGACGGCAAGCTGTTTCTGGCCTATGACTCCACGGTCAATCGGCTTCATTGTTGGGACCCCACCGACAGCAAAGTCCGTCGGACGGGTCTTGCCACGCCGTCCGCGCCCAGTGTGGCGGATACGGGGTCGGGGTCATATGCGGCGACGGCGCGGCTCTACAAGGTGCGGTTCCTGGTGCTGACGGGCAGCACAACGCTGCGCGTGTCGGAACTGTCCGATAGCGTGAGCTTCACCCCTAGCGGGTCGGGGTCAGCGGCGCGTATCACCAAGCCGTCGTCCATTAGCGAGGATGAGACGCATTGGGCGGTCTACGCCTCGGCGGACAGTGGGGACACCTACGAGCAGATTTCTGACGAGATCGCGGTCGGCACGACCACGTACGATGACTCCGTGAACCCGGCGGACTACACCGGGGATGCGCCGCCGTTGGCGGGGACGCACACGAACTGGACAAGTGTGAAGTATGTCCTGTCCACGGGCAATTCGCTGATCGGGGCGGGGGCGTGGGAAACCGGCGGGGCCAAATACAGCCGGGTCTGGTATTCCGCCTTTCTGGGGCAGACCACGGACGGCGGCGATTCGGAGTCGGTGATCCAGACGACGCTGGTGAGCAACTACGTGGATCTGGACGAGAACGACGGGGGCGAGATTACGGGGCTGGGCGGGCCGCTGGACGGACGCCCGCTGGTCTTTAAGCGCAATCAGGTGTGGCGGCTGGTGCCCACGGGTCTTGATAATCCGGTCTATCAGCCTCGTCCGATTTACAAGGGATCAGGGCTGGGGTGTATTCGCCACCAGACGATTGTGAACGCGGAGGACGAGGCGGGGCGTCCGGCGGTGTATTGGCTGAGTGATCAGGGGCCGTATCGGTTGGGGGCCAATGGCCCGCAAGCGATGGTGGACGACATTCAGGACAAGTGGGATACGGTCAATCTTGCCGCCTCGACGACGGTGGCCTTTACGGTCTGGTATCCCGCCAAGAAGCAAATCTGGTGGTTCTTTGCCACGGGGTCGAACAATGACCCGGACACCTGCCTGGTCTTTGATGTGCGGCAGGGACGCCCTGACCAGGACGGTCGGGTGCGGGACGGCTGGTATGAGTTTCAGGGCAATCTGGCGGGGGCGCGGTGTGGGACGCTGTTCTCCAATACGCTTGGCTCCAGCATGTCCCGCGACCTCAAACCGCATCTTGGCCGGAACACGGGCACGGTGATTCTCAAGGCCGACACCTCGGACACGGACGATGCGGGGACGGCGTTTCAGGCGTATGTGGATCTGCCCGACCGGCATTGGGCGGGCCTGCCGTTTCGGTGTCGGCTCGGGAAGCCTGTCCTGCTCGGGAGCGCCGGCAGCCAGACGATCAAGGTGACGTTGACCCCGAATTACGGGGAATACACCGGGGATAACGACACCACGACGATGGCGGCGTCGGGGTCGGAAACGCGGGTGCTGAAAACGGTCGAAGGGGTCGAGCAGGGGGATGCGGCCCACGCGGTCAAGATTCGCGTTGGCGATGCGTCCGCGAATACCTCGACATGGACGCTCGATGCCCTCTTGGTGCCCGTGGAGCGGGCGGAGCAGGTGACGCCATGAAGCTCGGGATCGACAATCTGACGCAACTGCCGTGGGATGTGCGGAACGCCATTGAGAACCTGGAAGTCGCCATCCAGTCTGGTTGGGGGATTCAGCACAAGGGCGACGGGTCGCACAATGCCATTACCGGCACCTCGACCACGATGTCCGGGGATGTCACGGTAGGCGGGCTGTTCCGGTGGGGCACGACGCTGTGGGGGGATCGGGGCGGTGTGGTCGTGCCTGACCAGTTGACCGCCAGCGTGAACGATTACGCCCCGCGGGGGATTGATGCGGCGTGGGAACTGCGGTTGAGCAGCGACGCCTCGCGCACGATCACCGGGATGGCGGCACCGACCAGTAACGCGGTGGGGCACTACAAGTTCCTGTATCTCAGGAACGGCGGGAGCAATGACATTGTGCTGTCGCACAACGATTCGTCAAGCGCATCGGCCAATCGGTTCAGTTGCCCAGGCGGCACGAACTTTACGTTAAACACCGCCGATTCCGTGTGGGTGCATTACGACACGCGGCTGGCGAACTGGATTGTTGAGGGAGCGTAAAGATGATTAGCGCACCATATGATATTAAGCCGGGGGACCTAAGGGGGCCTGACGGGCGGGTTGTGATTCCCACAGAAGAGACGAAAGATCCGTGGGGGAAGCGGGATTTCCCGTTGTACAGAAAAAATCCGTGGTTTAAGCGGGATGCCCCGCCTGCCCCGCCTCTCGAAGAACCGCCACCGTTCAGTGTGCCACGCAATGATGGCGGCGGAGAGGTTATCGACGGTGGCGGCGTGTTGGTGCCCCTGCCTGATGAGTATCCTCAAGACGACCCATACGCGCCACCGAGGCCCGCGCCCAAGATACCTAAGTATCCTAAAGACATCCCAGACATGCCGGGTGGCCCATTTCTGCCACCGGGTCAAGACGAATACAGGCCGGGTCCAATGGTGCCACCGTGGTTCCCGCCCATTGAGTTCCCGCCCCCGCCTCAAGACTACAGGCCGGGTCCAACGGTGCCACCGTGGGGCCTGCCCCTGCCCCTGCCTCAAAACGACCAATACAGGCCGGGTCCAATGGTGCCACCGTGGGGTCCGCCACCGTGGGTGTATGGGACGCCGAGTCCAGGCATCCCATTGCGTCAGCCAGCCGTCATGCCTCAAGCCCCCTTCTATGGCTCAATGGGGGTGGGGGGTGCCGCAATTAGCCCATATGATCAACGGCGGATGCTACTCCGCGCGCTGTTTGGCTATAGCAATCGTTAGCGTTGAAGGAACGCAGGATGTCTCAAATGCCAAGCGTGTCATTTAACTACATCATTTACCACGGAGTTGGCTAATGCCCGCTACGAAAGACTTTGTTATTTCTGAGTACCAGAGATGGCTTGGGCGTGACCCGAATGAGGAGGAAATCCCTCAGTATTTGACTCAAGACCTGTCTACTGTTCGCCGTGGTATCCAGACCTCGCCCGAGGCACGTCGTTGGGCCAACATGCAGGCGGACAAAGAGCGCGACAACGCCACGAACACCACGGATGGTGAGGGCGGGAATGGTGATGGCGGGAATGGTGACGATCCGTGGCATATCGCCGGGACGCAGTACGAGAACCGCGACATCTGGGAGGCCCCTGACGAGTTTGGGAACATCAACTACAAGTCGGGCGCACACGGCCACTCGCTCGATGACTTCGGCAATATGGTCCGTCAGTGGGCGGCAGAGGCGGGCTGGGATATCTCAGACGCCGATGTTGAGGACTACAAGCGGCAGGCTAATGCCGACTGGTCCGGCAACTCCGAGTTCATCGACGCGCAGGGCGGTAACGCGCAGGGTGTGTTTGCGAAGTACCGTGACCACATCATGCGCAGAGGACCTGGCGGCGGTGGGGGCGGTGGGGGCGGCACCGCCGTCGAGCGGGCTGCGGGTATGTATCGTGGGCCAAGCATGGACCAGTTCTCCGCGTATCTCCAGCAGAATCAGGCCCGTATTGACGCGGAGCGCGCCCAGACGCGGCAACTGCTGATGGAGCAGTTGGGGGCGGCGTCTCGTCCGGTCAGTGCGACTGATCCGGGGATTGCCCCGATCCTGGACGCGCAACGGTTGGCGCTGCAACGGAGTTCCGAGCGGCAGCGGTCGCAGATGGCGGCGCGGCTGGCGAACGAGAACCTGCTGGATTCGGGCACGTTCGACACCGGGATGCTGGGCATCGAGCAGGCGCGTGGTGAGGCGATGGCCGGGTTCACCGGGGACATTCTGAACCGGGAACTCAATGCGCGTCGGGAGCAGTTGACGCAACTGCTGGCGATGGCGGTGCAGTCCGGGGATGCTGAATCGGCCCGTCAGATTCAGACGCAACTGGCGGCGATTACGGCGCAGATGGACGACCGGTATCGCTACGCGGCGCTTGCGGAAGGGGCACGGCAGTTCGACATGAGCGACCTGTTCCGCTACGACCAGCTGGGGGCAAACTACTCGCTGGGGCTGGCCGGCTTGAACCTAGACGCCTTGCGTTTGTTGACCCCTGACTACTAGGACATAGGAGAGAACGACATGTTTGGTTTGCCGTGGGTAGTTCCGGCGATTATGGGTGGGCTCAATATGTTGGGCCGTGCGTCGAAAGGCAGCGCCGAGCAACGGCGGTCTGAATACGACGCCGCCCAGCAAGCGGCGCGCGATCTGTTTATGGCGCAAATGGACAGCGCACGATTCCAGCGAGACAATATGGATCGTGAGCGACGAAACGCGGTAGCAGCGGCGCTGCTCCGCAACATGCAGGATGTGAACGTGACGGGGATGTCTCCGCGCCTTGCAGCCTCCACCCCCACTATCTCGGGTGGAGCCCGCCCCTCTGCCCTTACAGGTGGTGGGCAACGCGATGCGTTGCTTGCGGTGTTGGCTCGGCCGAGTGTACAAGCCCCCACGTTCACTCCTGCGCCATTTCGCGCGCCCGGTAAGATGGAGAAGATTTTTGGCGCACTCGGCACGATTGGCGGCATTGGGTCCGCGGCCTACGGCGGCTATCAGGACTACAACACCAATCAGGCGTGGAACGACTACCTGGATCGCACCGGGGCGGCACCTAAAGCCGTGACGCCACCAGCGCCGAACCCGTTTGCGGGGGCAAGGCCGACACCAACGCCGTTTGGCTAACCACGCGCGACGAGGACACGAACATGTCATTTGGATGGGCCGGGGCAGCGGGAGCCGTACAGGACGAACTGACGCGGATGCTGGCGCAGCGGCAGATGCAGCAGCAGCAGTTGGTGGAGAACCTGCGCGCGGATGAGAACCAGCGCATCCAGCAGGAGTATCTGCGATTGCAGCAAGAGGCGGCGACGCAGCGGGCAGAAGAACTTGAACGGCAGCGCCGTGCTGAGCGCGCGGTAGCAGATTTTGACAGTCTTACCGCCCGATCTCTGCGGGCAATTCCTCTGGCTGGCGAAACGGAAGCCCCTGACGGGCAAACGCGCATTGACCCGGTGGCGGCTGAAGGACTGCTGCAACGCTTGGTGCCAGCGGAGTATCAGCGCGGTGTGCGAGATCGCCTTGAGGGACCGTATCAAGCTGATCAAAGGGTTGTGGCCCAACGTCGTGCGATTGATGCGTTGCCGCCCCATTTCCGGCCGGCGGCGCAAGCATCATTGGAAACAGGGTTGAATATTAGCCCAGAGGATTTGATGTCGCCCGAAGAACGAGCGGCGATGCAGGCGGCGGAGGATAAGAGGGCGCTTGATTTTTATGAGGCACAACAGAATATCCTCGCCGGTCTACGGCCGACCGAGGAATCTGCACCAGACTACAACGGCCTCCTGCGAACCGTACAGACGCTTGTGAATCAGCGGCTCCCAGCCTCGGTAGACGAAGAATCCGGTGTCCGTGACCCCGAACGCGAGAAGGAGAGACAGCGGCTCTACGAGGAAATGATCCGGCGTCTTGCCCCTGAGTTTGGTGTCCAAGATCCCAATATCTTGCTTGGCTCTCCGCCTCCTGACGGGGTGGGGGATGCCCAGCCAACAAGCAACGATATTTCTGGGCAAGTGTTCACTCCAGACCAGGTACGCGCGATGGCGGAAAGCGTGAATGCCACGTACGCTGACGTTGTGGAGTCTATTCTTACGCGCGGTGGGCGTGTGTCCCCAGAGCAGAATCTGATAGACCTCTCACGGCGGGCGGAGGCAGGCTCGCTGCGACAGATGCTTGGTTTAGTGGCGCGGCCGGAGCCGACGCTCATGGGGCTATAAATGCCCCAGCTTACTGACGAGCAATTCAATTCGGCGTTGCCCGCGTTGGGGCGTGGCACGACCCCTGCTCAACCCCCACCACCGCCACGCCAG
>Ga0070749_10001029_pt1 | contig 18875 bp, 25 predicted proteins | sample VirMetDEL_Nov_18_FD_75180 | JGI IMG/M metagenome (GOLD analysis project Ga0070749, IMG submission 75180) | Aqueous microbial communities from the Delaware River and Bay under freshwater to marine salinity gradient to study organic matter... | ecosystem: Environmental > Aquatic > Marine >...
AAACTTTGTGCTGTACCGTTGATGTATATCTTCACCCTATCGGCGGCTGTTGCTTGTGTAGTATCTACAGATACAACAATATGATACCAAGCTGAATGGTCTCTAAAAACAGCATTCGTTTCAACATCATCAATTATACTACCACCGTCTAGGTGCCTAAAACGTATGGTGTCAGTACCTTGATATTGGATGCGGCTACAGTTGTTATTATCACTCCCCACAGAAAATAGCTGTTGTGTTGCTGTATTACCGAGCTTAAACCAAACAGAATACGTCCAAGTCTTACGGTTACCAGCCGTCGAAGGTGTGCGGTTTAGATATGCAGTATCATCGAACAGTAACGATTGTTCAATTAAATAATCACTTGCTGCCGCTGAAACTGCACCTAAAAGTAGGTTATTAGAAAATACCATGTAACTTTTTCTCCGTTATATTTTTTATTTAATATCTAATGATGCAATTGCTTGAACAGCAGTTGAAGTATATACGATATAGTCTATCCTATCTACCGCTGAAACACCAGTTGATAATGTAGGTGCAGTACCACCTATAAAGTCCCAACTTGTTCCATAACTTAATGTTCTACCACCTGTTCCATCTTGAACTATAATAATACTTCCCGTTTGTCCTGCTACACAATTAGTAGGGTTTCCTAATGCTCTATTTCCTGCTAGTTGAACAATAAAGTTCTGAGCAGTATTAAAGTTAACTGCAATTGTAGCACCATCAGTTAATGAAGCATACTGAGCTACAGCTGCTCCATTCATCGTTAATCGTTTAGCTCCTGCAACTGTCCCAATTCCTAAAGAACTTACATCAACTTCTTGTGCTGATACAGTGCCTGTAATCGTACCACCAGTGAGTGGGAGTCTAGAAGCTATGCTTGTAGCCAATGTAGCTGACAAAGCTACTGCATAGTCGCTCACGGACGTTATTCGTGTATTAGCAGTACCGATACTTGTAGCCATTGTAGCTGATAGAGCAGTAATTGCAGTATTGCTATTACCAATGCTAGTTGCTAATGTTGAAGATAATGCAACTGCAAAATCGCTTACAGATGTAATTCTTGTATTTGCAGTTCCAATACTTGTAGCCATTGTCGCTGACAAAGCTACTGCAAAATCACTTACTGAAGTAATTCGTGTATTTGCAGTTCCAATACTTGTAGCCATTGTAGCTGATAGTGCTGTAATTGCAGTGTTACTATTACTAATACTTGTGGCTAGTGTTGCTGATACAGCTGCAAGTTCAGCATCAGTTACAAACCCTGTACCATCTCCAATAACTCCATTAATTGACGTAATTGCAGCTAAGTTTACAGATGTAAGTGCTGATACAGCTGCAATCACTGTATTACTGTTGCCAATACTTGTAGCCATCGTTGCTGACAGAGCTACAGCATAGTCGCTTACAGATGTGATACGAGTATTGGCAGTACCAATGCTAGTAGCCATTGTAGCTGACAGTGCTGTAATACTATCATTAACTGATGTAATCTGTGTAGCATTGGGAATTGCAGCACCTGCAATATAAATATTCGTGTCTGCATATAGATTAGCTGCGCTTACGTTTCCTGAGAATACTGCATTAGCTGCACTAACCATTCCTGTAATCTGAGTACTTGAAACAACAACTAAGTTATTAGCTGTAAAGTTAGTTACTGATGTACCGAAACCAATAACATTAAGTACGTTAGCAGTCATGATACTACAGGAAACAATAGCTGAGTTAATTTGTCCTGCATCAATAGAAGTAACTACAATATTAGAAACTGAAGTAGTTCCGCTTACAGTAAAACTGCCCCCAACAAAAGTATCACCTGTAATACTTACATTAGATGATGCATTTAAATATTCAGTTGTAAAAGTTGAGCCTCTAATTTCAGCTACAGAAATACTTGTAGGAATAGTAGCACTTGTAACTTGTCCTACAGAATTAACAGTTATAAGAGATACAGGACCATAGGTAGCTGCGCTAACTCCAGTAGTATTAAGAGCAATAGTAGGATTACCAGACGTACCATTTGCATTTGTAATTGAAACTCCTGCACCACCAGTTAATGTTCTACCATAAGCAGTTCCACCGTCTACGGCAATCATACCAGTAGCGCCTGTAATATCAGCCAAAGCATTTAAACTAGAAACATTAGCAGTTAGTTGAACACCGCCAATTTGAAAAGCCCCATTAACATTTAATGTTGAATTAGAAAGTTGTAATGGAGAAGCAGTACCTTCACCGTCTTGGACAGTACGGACAGTTGTATCAATACCGCTATTATCGTTATCAATATTAAGCAGACCTTTATAGGTATTTGCGATTGTTCTTCCGGTAAACGTAGACATTATTACTCCTTAAATGTTCTGCCAATCAGTATTGATATCTTCCCAATTCGTACTTACAAGCTGCCATTCTAAATTACGATCAATATTAGGATCAGGTCTTGGATCACGAATTGTCTCATTATCTTTTAAGTTAGCAGTAAAATTCTGTGGGTGATTAACTAAATCAAATGCACCTTCAAAATCTGTTGGACATACACGTAGTTTATATGAGTTATACTTTAACTCTCGAAGAGGATATCTCCAACCGCATATATCACATAAACCTACTGCATGTTTATCACTTGCCATTAGACTTTATTATACCCTACTTAATTTTGGTTTGAAAAATAAACTTGTACGTTCACGGTCTTCCATTTGAGCATTACTAAGTAATTCTTCATAATTCTGTTTAAGTAAACCAATACGTTCATTTGCTACATTAGGTCGTTTCATTGCCATATAGTAAGCAAGTCCCATTGTAAGACACGGTAAAAAACGAGTTGGAACATCTACGTTTTCAGCTATAATATTTTCAACATCTTGAATCTTATGAATCTGTTCTAGTTTTAACATATCAGTTGAGTTTTCAGGAATAGGATATACAAACATTTCTGGATTATCTCTTCCTCTACGAATTGCGTATTGAGAAGGTCTTCCAGTTTGAGATTTATTATTAATCTGTAAATATTCTTCCATTGAAATACGAATCATTCCAAGATCACGATCATCTCTATTAACAACTGCTTCTAAAATATCAATTGTAGAAGATGTTAATGCATAAGATGTAACTGATGTTGTAACTGAAATAGCTGTAGTTTTTACAGTCCATAAGTTAATGCTTCGATTCTGCCAATCAGTAAGTACAAGATTAATGGATCGTTTAGCTGATGTTACTTCGTTACCGAGTACAACTTCTCCACCAATAAGCTCACTAGCTTCTTGAATAATTGTATCTACATCCAGATTAAAGTTATATGTACCGCTAGTAGCCATGTTTATTTCCTTTTACCGTTACCATATTTTTTACCTGATCTTTTAAATGAGCGATTAACTTTAGCAGGAACAACTCGTAAATTACTTTTAGAATTATTAGATGTACGCCTGTTCTTATGATCTACATCCTTACCATCACCTTTTTTAACAAGCCCTGCTTTCATAAGTTTAGCACGAGCAGCATTTCTTTGGGTACGTTTTTTAATTTGTTCTGGTTTACTTTTATATTTATTTTCTTGTTTATAGTTTCTTTTATACGTAGGAGAACTGGGCATAATTTAAAAATCCTTTATTTACGTTTAATTCCACGAACTAACTTTTGACCTTTAGGAGGAGATTTTTTAGACCCTTTTGAACCTGCCCAGAAAAACTTATCAGCCCAATACGCAGCACTTGTTTTACCTTTTGCAATATTTTTACCGTGTCTAGCTTTAAAGGATTTACGAGCTTCAGGTGAATAGTTATGACCCATCTTTTGATCACCAAAGCGAATAATTTTAATTTTGTCTCCATCACTAACAGCCACAATTCCTTTTTTAGTAGGATGGCTTGGAGTACGCTTTGGTTTATTTAATCCAGTTAAACCGTATCGTTTTAGTTTTGCTTTTTTAGGGTCTTCTGCCATTGGAAACTCTCCGTTTTGTAATCATTTTTTTAGTTTGTTTTTTCTTTTTATTTTTATTCTTCATAGGCGGTCTACTAATCTGCATTGGAATACTTGAACGAGATATTGGCATTATTTAACCTTTCTATATTTTCTAGTTTTTTTAGCTATAGTTTTAGGTTGTTTTACAAATTGTTTTCCTGCTTTAGTTCCTGCACGTTTAGCTTTAGTTGTAGCTGCATACTCTTTAGAGGACAAAGATTTAATTGCTTTTGCAGGTAAATACCTTTCTCCAGTTTTACTTGAAGGCTTACCTGACTTAGTACGCCATTTTTGCTTAGTCCAAGATTTTAAACTTTTTTGAGATTTTTTTAAAGCCATAAGTTATATTACTCTTCTGGATTATTTTTAATATAAAGAATTTCAAAATCAGAAGATAATAAGTTATTAGTACCAGAACTTACTGCTCTAACTTCTAAATCTGTTTTTTCTTCAAAAGGTAAAGGATATTCTATAATAAAATCTGCAACACCGCCCCTACCTATAGTTTGTTTAAGTTGTACTCTAAAAACTTTATTAATTTCACGAGATATAAAACTTGCTGTAACATACTGATTTCCATTAGTTGTACCTGTTGCAATATTAATATGATTTATATAAGCTGTATATCCAGCGGGAACCGTCCATAATGCCATTAAAGTTTGATTTACGCCTAATGTAATTCTAGCATATGTAGTTCCACCATTAGCAATATTAATTGTTCCAGTTGGTTCTTGTGACCCACTTACAAAAGCTCTATACACTCGTAAAAATGTTTGTGTTGTAGTTGCAGTCCCTGCTCCTGCAAGTGTAACCTCTTCGCTTACTTCATTATAATCAGTATCCAGACCTTCAATTGTAACCAAAACACCATTATCATCTGAAGCTGTTCCAGCAGTTGTTGTAGCTGTCATAGCTATAGCACTACTGGGATAAACGTATATACCACCTACATCCCAAATAGTTTCTTCAGTTCCATTAATATCAGGATTAAAACCAAATTTAAAAACACGTTTATGATATGGGATTTGATTACGAGAAACCTGTAATTCAAAAGGCTCGTTTCTTCCCCATCGTGTTACACTACTAGCAAGTGACATAATTTAAAATCCTTTTTAACGTATTGGTTTACGCGCTTTACCAAAGCCCTGAACTTGTGGTGATTTTTTACCAGTAACTGGACGCATATCCTCATAAATTTCTATAGGTGTTGCTGGAGTATAGTCAGGACTGTCCGTATCTATACTTTCTATCTTATTTTCTTTTAGTGGACCAGTAGTATCAGCTTCCATTCCTTTATCTTTTTTATTCATGATTTATATCCTCCACCAGCTTTTTTATATTTACTGGCTAATAGTTGAGCTTTACGTGCTGACCATTGACCTGCTTTACCACCTTTAGTTCCAGCTTTAACTGATTCAAATAATCTTTTACGCATGGTAGGTTTAGTATAATTACCTGCTTTATTAACTGTTGATTTCTTTTTCTTTAAAGCCATTATTTTTTCTCTACTGGTTTATTGCAAGTACATTTACAAGTTTCTGGATTACAGTTTTTACATTTACAGTTACAAGTTTCACAAGCCATTAGTAACCTCTCAGTGCTTTACCGTAACCTTTACTGCAACCAGCTTTACGTTTAATTTGACCACCTTTTTTAAATGTTAAATCTTTAAGAGGATTTAATTCTTTTGGTTTAACTGATTCATTATTTTTAGCTAAAGAACTAGTTTTTGTATCTTTTTTAGGAAAACCAAAGTTTCCTCCTTTTTTCTGATCAGCAATATTTTTATCCATACGTCTAGCTTGGGATAAACGATCTTGTCGTGCTACATCTTCAGGAGAACCTCTTTGAGGTTTTGGTTTAGGCTTCATAGGCTCTGCAGGAACTGCTTTTTTGCGTTGGCTTAGAGAAGGTTTTTTAATTTCTTCTGCACCTTTTTTTAAATACTTAGGAAGTTGTTTTGGTGCAATACGTAATAATGCTCCTCCTAATTTAATTATTGTAGGAATAATCATATTAGTAACCTCTCATTGCTTTGCCCATGCCGCGTTTGCAGCCAGCTTTACGTATCTTACCACCAGATTTATATTTAATACGTCCACCTTTTTTATTTTTAGAATAATCTTCTTCTTGTGGAAGAGTTGTATATGAGCCTAAACCAAACGGTAAATTAACTTTATCTCCACCTTTTTTAGAATCAATTTCAGGTAAGAAATCTAAACCAAATAAACGATCACGTTTTTTCTTAGCTGGTTTACGTTTTTTCATAGAGTTCGAATCATAATCATCAGTAGTATCTTCTTTACGTCGTGTCATAGACTTACGATCATAATCATCACCAGCTTGCTCTTTAGGTTTACTCGGAACTGTAACATTTCCTAATTTAGGGGTAGGTGATTTAACAGGTGATGGTTTTGTAGTAGTAGAGTTACTTACAGATTTAAGTTGTTTACGCATTGAAGCAGGATCATAAGTATCTCCATCCATTGAACCGTATTTTCCAGCTTTAAGTCTACGATTAGCTAAAGCTTTAGATACTGTTACAGGTTTACTTTTAGGTTTTTCTTGAAGACCTTTAGTCCTGCCTTCAGAAACACCACCTTTAGCTGTAGCTGTAGGTTTAATTGTAGGTTGTTTACGCATTGAAGCAGGATCAGATGTATCTCCATCCATTGAACCGTATTTTCCAGCTTTAAGTCTACGATCAGCTAAAGCTTTAGATACTGTTACAGGTTTACTTTTAGGTTTAGCTATTTTAACGGAGCTACGTTCTTTTGCTTCTTGTGATGTTTTAGTAGAAGATTTAGTTTTAACAGAGTTATTTTTTTTACTTATTCTTTTAAGACGAGCTTTTTCAGCACGTTTACGTATTTCTTCTTTTTTACTACGATCCTTTACAGCTTGAGGTACTGTAGGTTTTTTTGTCATAGACTTTTTATCTGTAGTATCTCCATCCATTGAACCGTATTTTCCAGCTTTAAGTCTACGATCAGCTAAAGCTTTTGCTTTAGCACTTACTGGTTTACGTCCTCTACCTGTTCTTTTAAGACGAGCTTTTTCAGCACGTTTACGTATTTCAGCTTCTTTTTTAGCTTTACGCGTCATTTGAGTTTCTGGTTTTAAAACCATAATTACATTCCTTTCTTTTTATATGGTCCTTTTCCCTGACCACGAAGAGCTTTTCCGCAACCAAGAGAACCACCACTTTGACGTTTAATACTTCCACCTTTTTTATTTTTAGAATAATCTTCTTCTTGTGGAAGAGTTTCGTATGAACCTAAACCAAACGGTAAGTTAACTTTATCTCCACCTTTTTTAGAATCAATTTTAGGCATAGATTTTAAACCAAATAAACGATCACGTTTTTTCTTAGCTGGTGGGCGTTTTGTCATAGTATTGGGATCAGATGTACTTCCATCCATTGAACCGTATTTTCCAGCTTTAGGTTTATCGTCAGCACGATCAGTAGTATATTTTTTACCTTTATACATAAAAGTTTTACCTGCACCTTTTTCTTTACGTGCAGCGGCAAAAGCTTCTCCAAATGTTTTTGTTTTATTGTCTGATGTTTGTTTTTTACTACCTGACTTAGAAGTATCCATAGAGGTTTCTGGACTAGCTAGTGCTATTAGAGTACTTATTCCTGTGGTAGCTCCAATTGCTTTTTTAAGGTTACTAGAAGGTTTTCGACCAGCTTTAAATTTATCTACACCTTTTTTAACTTTTTTAAGCTCTTTAGGTGTAAGCTTACGTACTGTAGAATCACTTGTAATTTTACTAGCCGAAGGTTTTTGACCAGTTTTAAATTTATCTACACCTTTTTTAACTTTTTCAAGCTCTTTAGATGTAAGCTTACGTGCTGTAGAATTACTTGTAATTTCAGGGCGTTTTTGTTTTACTGTCTGTGCAATTTTTTTTGCAGCAGTTTGTGCAGCTTTTGGACCTGAAGTTTTAACTAACTGTTTAATAGCTGCTTTAGCTGCTGCTGGTATTAAAAATCTTGCACCTGCAATAACAATTGGAATAAAAAAAGCCACCTTTTAAATCTCCTTTAAATTAATGTTAATTAGAATACGCAATTACTGTGTTGTCAGCACCTGCTGGTGATGCAGGAGCAGCCATATCGTCTCTACGAGTACGGCGAGCTTGATTTCGTAGTGTTTCAACAGCTTGCATATATCTTTGCTCAAATAGCTGAACTGCTGAAAAGTTTTTAGTGAACACCATAGCTTCAACCATTGAAGCATTAAATAAAGCATCATAACAAATCTCAGTAAAATAATTAGTGGGGTTTGCAGATGTTAGAGTTACAGGTCTAGCAACAGTCATTAAGATACCGTCTGATGTTGAAGCAGGTGTAGGTGCAAGACGTACACGAGTATCTGTAACTCGTGAGTAATATCTTGGTACTTCAGTTGAAGCACTTGTAGGCCATACTGCATTTAAAAACTCATCAGTCTTTAACAATAAATTAATTTTAGAACCGTTATTAATCAGATTAAAATTCTTTACGATGCGTGTACCAGTAGGAAGAGTAATTTCTGCGTTACTAGCAGAAACTGCAATTGATGTTTGAACAACTAAACCATAATCATCTAAATCTCGCGTTAGTCTTTCTTCAGAACGATTGACCATGTTAGGAACATAAGCTAGAAACTCAGTTCCATCATTTTCACACGCACTAATAATATCATTTACAAGATAAGTATAATCGGTCATTTATATGTTATCCGTAGAATACTGTAAGAGTTGCTGCAGATGTAGGCGCTGTTACTGAAACAAGACCATCCATACGCACACCTAAATCAGTCCAATCTAAATAAGCTGATCCAGTTACATCAAACTTAACAATGTTTCCTGCAATTGTTCCTAATGCAGTTGTAGAAGTTCCATCTAAAACATAGATGCCTGAACCAGTAGCATGAATAGATCGAATACGAGTGTCAGCAACTGTAACACTTGTAGTAATGTCTACAAGTACTCCGCTACCTACAAGAAAAGCTGAACGAATATTTGTTGTCACAATTACATCTCCTTTAAAGTCTATTATAATTATATAGCATCGTTAAATTTAATTATAGTAGTATAAAAGGATTTAAACAAACAAAGAAAAAAAGAAAGAGCCTCCGAAGAAGCTCTTTCAATTTAACTTTTTTAGAACGATTTAGAAATCGTCTAAATTGTAACTTCCAGTATCAGCTTGAACCAGAAGCACCGCGCCACTGACGCCAGTCACTCCAACCGAAAGCATAACGCTCACGGGACTTGAAGCGCATGTTACCCGTATCGAAATCAGGCTCCATTTTGGTTTGGAGAGGAACGCGAACGAACATCTTCGTACCATTAGGAACATCAGTCTTTAGGAACCATGCGTTGGTATCCGTAAAGCGACGGTTAACATAGAACCCATCAGAAACAACAGACTGATTGCGAATTGCATTGATGTTGTTCTGTGCGAATGCAGCTGAACCACCTGCAACCGTTGTACCGGGTGAGTTAAGTACCTGATCTGCAGTATAGATAAGATCAGATGGAATGTGAAGTGATTCAGTTGAAGCACCGATCAAAATACCACGATCATCCTTAATTTTAGTTACTGCAATCGTTGCGGTTTCAAGAGCAGCTTCTGAGAAATCAGTTGCTCCTACAGTGTTAGATTGATTTCCATCACCAATAGTTGGGTGAGAAGCTGAAATCAAAGGTTGACCGTCACCACCGTTATAGCTTGTAGAAAACGCATTGTTAAATACGTCTGCAGCTTTAACCTGTTTGGTGTTAGCCATAGCACGAGCTAGACCTTTAGCACGAACCTTCGAGAAGGTGTCATATAGGTTGTCTTCCATAGCTTCTTCAGTGATAGCAAACGCAAGAGCTACAGTTTCCATTGTGTAACGGGCTGTGTAACCTTCTTGTGCGTTGTCATACTGGACTGCTGAACCTTCTGATTTAGTAGGGGCAGAGCCGAAGCCGGTGAATAGTACTTCTTCCTCAAATGCACGATCTGAGTTTTCAATTTCATAGAGTGGAGCATGTTCGTCGTTTACTTCACCATAAGAAATACCGAAAATCTCATTAAGTCCGGGAAGGAGTTGTTTTGCAATACTACTGCGATTAATAGCCATTTATTTATCTCCCTTTCATTAACCTGCGGAAATTCCGACAGTTGGATAAGCGTTAACATGCTGTTTCCAGATGATTTCAACCCGTGGATTTGTATCTCCAAGAGCATTACCCGGTTCTTTAAATGCACCCAATACGGTTAGCATACCATCGTCACCACGAGTAGCGGCAGAAATACCATGACCGGATTGACCAGTATATGTAGAACCTGTACCGAGAGTTACGTTAAAGGTGGTGGAATAAACATCACCTACTGTAACTGCAGCATCAGCTTGAGCAATAAAAGTAGTGTTTTGGTCGTCATTTACAAATGCTACAATGTCAGAAGCAGATGTACTTGCGGGCCAATATTTTGAAAAAACAGGTGCACCGTTTTGTGTATAGTTACACCCTGCAAAAACACCAAGAGGAATATCGTTACCAAGACCGACAGTTGTTACAACTTCGACCTTACCAACATTAATGGTTACAACGTCACCGTTAAAAATGTTTGCTGCATAACCAGAAGCGATAGAGTATTCACTAACACCTGAAGAATTGGTAGCAGAACCTTTTTGACGTGAAGGACGGAAACCATCAAGAGCTTTAGATAGAGCCATTTTAGTTCTCCTTAATTAAAATTACCATGACAAAATAATTGATCAACAACAGTGTTACCTTTACTTTTGAAAGTTAGGCGCACGTCCCTGAACAACCGATGATTTACTTGAGTTTGAAATTGGCATACGAGAATCGTTTTGATTTTCAAGTTGAGCGTTAACTGCATCCATCATTTCACGACTACGATCTTCATAATACCTTTTTCGAGCCTCTGCCTTACCAGCTGGCATTTTAGCAAGTCCTAAGTCTCCACGACAGACTGTACCTGCATAACGGCCTTCATTCTTCACGAGAGAATTGTGTGACATTTCGGGAACTTCTTCAGGTGTTACAAACACCCAACCATCTTGAAGTCGTTTTCCTACATTCTGAATGTCTTCTTTACCGCGTATTTCAATACGCAACCACCGAAGTATCATTCCTTCATCAGCAAAACGGTCTTTGATTATATCTGGAATTGCAAGATAGTCTGGTTCTTCAAAGGTATACTCTTCATAAGAACGCTGTTCAGTTTCACGGTTTGTCTCACTACGTGCTTGTTTTAATGTGTTACGTGTCATAATATTTTTAGCCTCCACGCTTAGATGTAATAATTGTGGTATACTCGCCTTCTGCTTTATCAGCAACTAGCTTTTGTTCTGCATACCGTTCAAGAGGAATACCCCAACGATTAGCCATTTCAATATCGTCTCGCGTTAGCTTAACTTTATTTGGCCTACTTGTTTTAGGGTTAGCGACAGTGCGTGATGCTCCACTTACCACTTGAGAGGGTTGTTTCGGTTCCCTTACTTCCGCTTCTTGATCTGCTTCTTCTTCTACTACCTTTGCCTGTTTTTTAAATTTCTTAGGAAAAGATTGTTGAAGACGTTGATCAATTTCTTCATAAAACTCATCGTCAGTAGGATCAAATCCTTCACCTTTAAGCTGCTCATCAATTGCAATTGCAGCTGCGGTCATAATTTGATCTTGACCAAACCAGTCATTTTGTGTTGCCCATTCTACTGCTTTAGGATCATAGTTTGCAGGATTAGGAGTTGACTGTTGAGGAACTTGTTGCTGTTGTTGTTGCTGAACAGGTTGTGGATTATTAGCTTCATAATCTGAATAAGCAGTCTTAGCTTTAGTTAGATTATCAAGTTGCAACTCTGCTCGATTTAATTGTCGTTGTGCAATAACAATTTCATCAGCTTCCCCACTTTCTAGAGCTTTACGATAAGCTCCTTCAGCGAGTTTAATTTGGTCATTAACTTGTACTTCGTTAGAGTCTAAATTCTTTTTATACGTACTAACAATTTCATTATCTTTTTGTTTAAGCTTATTTTCGTATTCAGTAACTCGTGCTTCAAGTTCTCCAATACGATCTTCACGATCTTTTCGCTGCTTAATTAATTGTCTGATACGTTTTTGTGCACCTTTAGTTTCAACACCTTTTAATTCAGTTGCTTGTTCTTCTAAAGGTTCTTCAGTAGCTGTTTCTTCTTGTTTAGGCGCTGACTCTACTTTTTCATTAGTATTATCTTCTTCACCTTCAACTTCATATTCAACAGCAACTTTTTCAGTTTTTTCTGGAGGTGTAATTTTACCCCAATCTTCTGAGTCTTCAACTTCGTAGTTAACAGCTTCTTCAGCCATTTATTTTCTCCTGTACGCCATTGCGAAATGGTCGGTTACGCTACTACCCTTTAAAATACAATGTATTCTAAAAGTATACAAATTTAAATATTATCCACCAGTTGATAAGTTATAAGACGTATCCAAATCAGTAGGATCACTAACAGTCATAATAACTTGATCATCAAAGATAAGAAGGAGTTTAACACCCTTATAGATTAGTTTAACTCCTGAGTGTTTACCGTAGCTAACGTAATCTCCTACGTTGCACCACGGACCTTTTGGAAATTTACTTTTATCTTCGTAAGCTAAATCACCTAAAGCCACAACTCGCCCTACTGTTGTAAGGTACGCGATATCATCACGAGTTGAATCAGGTAGGATAATCCCACCTTTAGTTTGGCGTTTAACTGAAACTGGTCTTACTAGAACATGAAAACCAGTTAGTTTCGGAAGTACTTTAGGATCAGGTACGTCAATATCTGCAATCCATTCGTCATTTTTTAATGCTTTGCTCATTGTTTGATGTTGCATTGTTTTATTTAAAATCCTCTTCATCGTTATCAATTTTTAAACGTCGATTTAATATTTCGACGGAAATATCAGCACCATCTGCAAGACCAGCTAAGTAGCCTACGATGTACCGATACTCAGGATAATCTGAAGCGGAGCCTGATGCAAGCGAATTTTTTACATCTTTAATTTTTTCTTCAACACCTCTACGGATGTCAGTCGTTAATATCAAAGTTTAATTCCTTATTTAGAGGAGCTACCTTTTGAAGATGTAGGAACCTGATAAGAAGACTTATCAAAATTATTTAGAACACCTTTGTTAGCTCGTACTGTAAATTGGTCTGTAGGAATTTTAGCAGTATCCCCACAACCCGTTCCATTTGATTTATATTCCATTTTAAATATTCTCCTTTTAAGAATTATTTGTTAAAGCAGCTTTACGAACATCTTTAAGTTCATTTTCCATCATTGTAAAGACTGCCATACCTTTTTGCAAGTCAATTGTTTTATCTTGTTTAGCTAACTCACTTAACATTTTAAGAGCTTCTTGGATTTGTTTAAGCTGACGATCTTTATCATTTTCTTCAGCTTTCATTAAGTTAGTTGCACCTTCAATGTAAGCTTCCAAAGCAAGTTCACGTTCTTTAATATCAAGTTCACGGTTTTTAAGAGTACTTTCAGCATTTTCTTTAGCCATTTGAGATTGAAGTTGACGATCTTTAAGTATGCTTTGAGAATTATCTTTAGCCATTTGAACTTGAAGTTTACGCTCTTCAAGATCAATACGACGACCTTCCATCATAACCATTTTTTCTTCTGGTGTTTGTGGGCCTTTAGCAGCTTGCTGGTTAGCAACTAGCACTTTTTGGGCAGCTTGTATCATAGCTTGCTCTACGACCTGTGGAGAGACGTTTTCTTGCCCCTGTAGCATCTGTTGAGTTACGCCATTCATTTGTTCTTGATACTTCATTACCGAATGCTCTTGAATGTTAGAAGATAAGATTGGAACAATACGCTGCATAATTGGATTTGCTCCATTAGCAGGGTCTTGTATGTAAGCCATCTTCACTTGGACATGAGCATCATGATCCTGTCCTGCAAACGCACGAATAGCTATTCCTTTAGATGCGGCTAAGATATCAGAGACAGGATCAAGAGGTTGCGGCTGGGGCTTAGATGGAATAATTAAATCTAGATTAGGAATATGAGCCGCTTTCAAAATAGTTTTATGTAGCTCTTCAGTATTATACATTCCCGGTGGCGCTTGTTGAGCCATCTGTAATGCCATTTGAGCCATCATCATACGATGCGCTGAAGATGGAATGTTAGGATCAGATACAGGAAGAATATCAATACGACCATCAAAGTCTTTACGTAAGACTTGAATCTCATCCCCTGCCATCTTAAACGGATAATCAACAGGCATTGACTCATAGTTAATACGAGCTAGAATTTTAAGTTCTTCACGTTGAGCATGATGTAGACGCTTATGGATTGCAGAGAAGAACTTACTTGACGCTTCTAGCAATGCCATTGTAGTCCCTACTGGACCATAAGAAGCTGCATCACTAATTACTTGTTCTGTGTTATCTGCAAACTTTTGACCAGTTGATGCTACAAACTGAAGCATAGCAAAAAGAGTTTGTGATGGTTCTTTGTATGGCAATGGAACAATTGACTTTGAAAGGTCCATTCCAGTTGCTTCAACTTCTTTAAACTCGCCGGGAGCTATAGGATCATTATCACCAGTGATACGAACACCTTTAGCACGGAAACCAGCTGGTAGGTTAGCAAACTGACCTGCACCAAGTAGACTACGCATTGCTGATGTTGCAGATGCAGTTAAGTTACCCAACATATGAATATAACCGATACCGTAAAATCCCAATGCAGGAACAAAACGATAGTGCGTAAAGAATAGTTTCTTCTTCCGTTGTGGATCATCAGGATCATAGTTACGACGAATTGAAAGAACTGCTCTGCTATCCATATCAATTGTTACAATATAAGGAAGAGTAAGATTTGTATCGTCTTCTAAATCTTCAATATCTAAATAACAGTGTTGTTCAAGTAAAGTATACTGACCGTCAAAGTCAGAACTTGTTGGAGACACACCTGTAACTGAGTTCATTTTAGTACGAAGCGGAGAAAGATTAGGAACTTCAGGATTTTCTAATAGCTTATCAGATGCTTCATACATGCCACCTGCAATCTCACGTTCAAGTTGGATTGGGCTGCGATAAAGCACTTGAGTGTATCTGTCTGCACTTCGTAAGTTAACTGCGAAATTAGATACTACAAATTGATCAATAGGAACGAACTCACTGACTGGACGATCCATACCATTATCATAGTACATCTTTTTGAAACTTGAACCGAAGAGTGGGAGATGAAAGAGCATACGCTCCATTTCATCAAAGTACTCAGGCATAAGCTCAGTTAACTGGTAGTTCATGTACTCCTGAACACGATTAGCTTGATCTTGCTTCTCAGTAGTAATCTTACCTAACACTTGAGCTTTAACTGGACCACCTGCAGGAAATAGTTCTGCACTTGCTTTAGATTGGAAGGAGACTGCAGATTCAATCAATAGTGGATGAACTGCAGTACATGCACCTTCAAATGGTTCATTCGTCTCTTCAAGTTTAAGACCTAATAAATCTAAACCACTTGTGAACATATCTTCCCATTCAGCACGAGACTCTAAGTCAGCTTCATAAGAGTTAATAACTTGTTCTGCAATATCTTCTAAGTTGTCATCATCAAGTTCATTAACTAAGTTTTTATAGAAACCTGCAGGATCACTATAATTAACAGATGGGTTATCTCCTGCTTCAATTGAAAAGTCAACAACTACACTTCCATCATTCGCATCATATTCAAATGTAGCTTCAGAATCAGGTTCTCCTACATCTAATTCAATAATATTATTATTTGTATTAGAGTTCATATTCATTTCAAAAGGGTTTCGTTCTGTAGCCAATGCTATTCTCCTGATGGACAGTAAAAAAATAAAGTAATTTAATGGTTAGTATAAAGAGATTTCAACTAATAGACAAACTTAAACTCTCCAATAAGCTCTTTTACGTTTTTTATATCCAAAATCATCATAGTCTTCATGATCAATATCATCAGGATGTATTAAATTCCAACTATCTCTCATGTAGATAATTGCCATTGTCATACAGTCAACCATATCGTCATGCGCTGCATTTGGAAATTGAATTGATTCCATAAATAAAGCATCAGCCCATTCAGTATCAGGTAGCCATACTTTACCTGCTTCTAAGTAAGGAGACGCAGCGTAGACCCGTGAAACTTTATCCCTATCTGGCATGTACTCTAAGATTGGAATACGTGATCTTCGCATGTCTTGAATCAATGATTGACCACTTGCTTTCTTTTCAACTACACAGACATCAGGTTTATATTCAGCATACATTTCTTGAGCTAGTCTACGAAGTTCAGGATATTCATATCTACCATAAACATTAGATAATAAAATTAAATTACCAGTTGGTTGTTCATATCCATTAACATCTTCATCCATTGAAGTAAAGATACCCCATGTCTGAATTACACTGTTGTCAGCCGTTGACTTAGTACTGAATGCCGTATCATAAGTTTGAAGAATAAAGTCACAAGCTGGAGGGTCTTCATATTCCCATGTCTTAAACCACTTCTTTTTAATGATCCCACCTTCATCTGGTTGTGGGTCTTGCATGTATAAAGCATTCCAGTATCTGCTACCGTTAGATGCTTTAATTTCTTGTTCATCAATTCTTAAAACACTATCTGGTTTCCACTCTGGAAAATACGATGAGCCAATTGGTAAATCTAACAGTTCTGCTGATTCTTCATCTAACCATGCTGGAATGCGGATTACATCCCATTTATTATCCATCTCTAATTCTTGTTCTTGTTTTAGAAGCCACCCACAGATGTCATCAAAGTGATAACGAGTATTAATAATAATAATTGCACCATTAGGCATTACACGAGTTCGTAAGCCAGATGGATACCATTCTTTAATATACCGCCTACCGTTCTCACTAATTGCATCTTCTTCTGACATTACGTCATCTAAGAGAGCAATGTGAGCGCCCCTACCTGCAATCTGTGATCTTACACCAGCTGCATAGTAAGACCCATTCTTATTCGTCTTCCATTTACCTGCAGCCTTAACATCTGATCTTAATCGTATTCCATTAAATATTTTACTATAGTCTTCTGAGTTTACAATGTCCCTTACTGATCTACCAAAGTCAGAAGCTAGTTGATCACTGTGAGAGACTGACATAATCTCATGAGAAGGATTACGACCAATATACCATGCTGGAAATAGTTTAGAACAGATTACTGATTTACTTGATCTTGGTGGTAGGAAGACCATTAATCGATTACATTTACCATCTACTACTTGCTGTAGCTTATGACAAAGAACTTGAATATGCCTACCCATCTTAAACTCAGGTACAATTTTAGGAGCTTCTTTTCTTACAAAAGTTAAGAAGTCTTCATTTGATTTAGTATAAACATAATCTGTAAGAGATTTTTTTAAATTACTGTAACTTTGAATATCTGTTGAATTTATAATAGATTCAGTATTAGTCGAAGATGTCATTTTCTTTATTATCCATTACTATTTTTACGTCCTGATAACCTTCATCGTCTTGATGCATACCAATTAGAATATCTCTAAATAGATATAATGTTTCTAGAGATTCTATATAGGTTGTACGAAGAAGTTCACCAGCTTCTGTAGGACGAGTCATAGCTGGAGTAAATGCGATAAAAGATTGTAGTTCAAATATTGTATTTGAAATTAACTTAGCTGATGCTACAGAACTGATATTATGTTTACGCGTTATAATATCTTTATAAGATTTTAAATCTTTTAGTTCAGAACAAACTGCAACTGCTGTAAGAGAATTATCTACATCATAAGAGTCAAGTTCGTCTTGTAATTCTAAAGTACTATTTTTCATAATTTGATTACCTTTAATTATTAAGACTAAACCCGACTACTTGTAGGGTAGACCAAACCAAAGAGTAAGACAAGCATTTTATTTTTAATTTTAGTCTTGTAAACCTTTTTGAAATATGCTACGATTCTCTTTAACAAGCAAAGGGACTATATATATTATATATATTATATATATACTATTTAAATAACTATAAATACTATGTTAAAGTTGTTAATAATAATAATACACAGTATATACAATATTAATATATGTTAAAGACTGTTACAGATGCGGACAAGTTAAGCAAGTTATTCAATAGAGTAGGGTAGTCTACTTTATCATGATGATATAACCACACTTAAAACTGCTTATAAATGTAGTTCATTAACTTCATTACTTCAAACACTTACCTACATATTTAAATAGATGCGGACAAATATCATTGGATAGTCTTATGATGATATACCCTCTATTTTTTTCTACTATAATTTTCTAGATTTAGCAATATTTTATAAAGGGGGGTATTTTAGAAATACTCCTTTTTTATTTTTTATATTTGACAAATTTTTAATTTTAGAATATGATTATAAACCGCTTTAATTTGAAATTATCCTTTAGGATCAATTACTACGCGCACGACACGGGCAAGTTTTTTTGGGTGGGGTTAAAAATTAATAACCCTACCAGAATTGTGGGTATTCCGAGAAACCCTTCGAAAATTGTGGGTATTGCAAAGACCCTACGAAAATTGTGGGTATTATCTAATGTCCACAAAGCTTGTGGGGTTATTCTCTCGCGTCTGTTATATACACATATAAAGATATCTTTATATCCGTATATCATCCCCCCCTATGCTATGCGTTAAGCGCATACCTGCTATGCAATCTTAGCATGGCTAAATAGTTTACTTATGCCGATTAAAATCGCATAATTCAGCATGGGAACTGTCCCAGATTTTAACATGTTGCACTGCAGCATAACCCAAAGAGGCTTTAAGACAATGACAAACACAAAAACAGATTTACCAGTAAACAGCTTAACGTCAATCACGTCGACGGCTTTTGAGATTGCCAATTACGTGAGCGAAATCATCGATGGCAAGCA
>Ga0070749_10001030_pt1 | contig 18871 bp, 12 predicted proteins | sample VirMetDEL_Nov_18_FD_75180 | JGI IMG/M metagenome (GOLD analysis project Ga0070749, IMG submission 75180) | Aqueous microbial communities from the Delaware River and Bay under freshwater to marine salinity gradient to study organic matter... | ecosystem: Environmental > Aquatic > Marine >...
ATCCTCAATCTGGTTGAAGAGAGGGCATATGGACTTGTAGCTACACCAGTTACAGAATTCGTTCTCAGTGGGGGTGAGGTCCTCAGTCTTAGCCTTGCGGATCTTCCACACATCCTCTACCACGTTCTTGATGTGGGCCACGATAGCCTGCTCCGTATACTTCACAGCTACCACGTTGCCAGTGAGTGGGTAGTAGTGTGCGAACGAGATCTTACGGATGGGCTTACCCGTGAGCTTGTGGGCAGCGTAGACATAGGACTTGCCTTGAGGGTCACCCACTAGCTCGAACTTCTTCTTCTCACGCTTGCTAGTCTTGTAGTCGATCACCAGAATCTCACCAGTAGGAGTGGTGACGATACGGTCGATGAACCCCTGGTGCATAATGTCTGAACCTAGGTCCTCAGAGAAGTGATGCTCCTGGATAGACTCCTTGGGGAGGCTGGCGTTAAAGCGGAGGAAGTTACGACAGCACTTCTCGATCTTGGGGATGTAGGAGTCATCGAAGGTATACTTGTCACGGATCGACTCACCATACTGGAGTAGCTGCTCCAGGGTAGTAGCGTGAGTATTGTGCTCAAAGATCTCATGGATGAATGAGCCGAAGTGTAGGGCGTCACTATTACCCTTGTCAGTCTCCTCATACCGATCCACGTAGCTATACTTATACTTCAATCGACACTGGCGGAAGGTTTCCCGCTTCGAGTTGGAGATCGTGTTGCAGAACATATCAGCCTCTCAGGACTACGGGATAGTAGATCTCAATGTCGATGGCGTCGTAGAAGTCCTCAACTATCTGCTCGTTATATTTACACTTCTTAACAAGGTAGTGAGTAAGGCTACTTCGTTTTACGGGCTTCTTATCTTCCATAGCCAGATACAGCCTCCGTTGAAAGTTCTCTACGAATGAGGTGCTGTAACGGTGCCGCCACTTCTCTACAAATTGTGATGAGAATGTAAACTGTAGAAGATCCATTAGGTCTAGGATCTCCATCTCTTCGCTTCCTTCGTGCATCATGTTCTCCTTATATACTCTCTTATACTAGGCAATACCGCCCAATACCACAAGACAATAAGGAGAAGGATACCCTAAACCAGTATATAAGAATATTAGGGTCATGATTACCAAGTCTGTAAAACAATTCCTGATTTATATCAGTGGGGGAGTTTCTGGGACACTAAAGGCTATGGCTGAGAAGAGAGATAGGACCTCCAGCAACCTCAGGTCTGGGGATCTAGTGTCATTCACCTACAGGAAAACCACAGGTAAAGACAAGGGTAAGCGCAGGACCTATACAGTGGTCATTGTAGGTGAGGGTGATCCTACCTTTAACCACCCAGGAACCAAGAACACCCTATTCGGTGCATACAGGGTAGACCACCTATCCCCAGAAACCCTTACACTGATTCTAAGTAGTATATACAAGAGAGGAGAAGACCTTACTTACCAGACCGCCGAAAGGTTCCTTAAGTCTGTAATAGGAACAGGTGACCTAGGTAGTAAGAACTACAGGACATTCAACGACAAGGCCAGAGGGGTGGTTACAAAGATTACTGTCCCAGGACTTGACCAGATTGCTGATGATCTAGCACAGGAGAACGATGAGCTTAACTAACGCACTAGGTAATGCCGTAGGCGCTATCGGCAAGATGAATGGGTCCATGCTAAAGATGCACCCAGCCATGATGGGCTTGTCTCTAGCAACCAAGGCACTCAAGGAGGCTTTTGAAAGGAACGCTGTATACAACAAGCAGTCCCTAGCGATCAATGAGCGTCTAGCCATCATGAACAGGGACGCTCAAAGTCTCCTGCTCCAAAACAGTAACGTTATCAGGGATAATACTGGTGGCTTGATGAATAGTGCTGCCGTGTATACTGAGTTTATGAAACTTGGAATGGAGGATTCTAGGAAGGGGACAGTTAACTTCCTAGCAGGACTCAAGGCTACTGGTCAAAACACTAAGGCTGCTCTCCAGCTATTTGCTGGTCTAGAGAGGACTACTGACCTGAATGCCAAGCAGCAGGAGATGCTAGCAAATGTAATGTCCGAGACTGCTAGACAGTATGGCAGGTTCGGTGAGGACATTGTGGCTGCTGTCTCCAAACTTGACGTTTCCCTAGCTAACGCTGTAGGGATCAATGTCCAGGCAACGCAAGGTCTCGTATCTGAGATTACTGGTAAGTTCGGTTCCATTGCAGGAGAGCAGGCTGCCAAGCTAGTGAACAGCCTACAGATTAGAGGCGCAGAGGACATTGCAAGACTTACTACAGCAGGCTTGAACGAACTAGCTAGGATGATCTCTGAGGGTCAGATCAGTAGAGCAGACCAGCTAACACCAGTGCTTCAAGCTGCTATGGCAAGGATGGAGAGCATTATGGGGTCCATGGACCCTGTGTTCAGGCAGTTGTTTGCTACTGAGCTAGGACTACAAGGAATTCTTCCTTTGATGAACGCTCTGGAAGCCAACCTCCGACCTGAGAATGCAAAGCAGCGTGATCCACTAGCTCTTGGAATTGACAACACGTTGGCAGTAATAAAGGCCCAGCTTACAGACGATGCTCAGTTCAGGGCGCTTTCAGTAAATGGTCAGGTGGGTATTCAGAGGCTACTAATTCAAGCGAACGCCTTCCTTGATAACATTTCGTCTTACCTCCAACCTATCACTCAGTGGTTCGGGGGCTTAGTCCTTCCTGCGATGACGGCTGCCGAAGCACAACGCGCCGTGATGATGGTAAACCAGTCGAGGGATTTTGCTCAATATAGAGATGGACTGGCGGCAACGCTTGACTTGATGACAGGCAGTAAGGAAGCAACTGAGAGAGTAGCCGATGCTACTGAGGATCAGGTGCGAATGGCAGAGCAAGCAAGGACTGACAGGCTTGAGGCTAACTCTGGCGTGGGCCTTACTGAGCTACTTGGTTTCAATCCAAGCACCGCTATGATCGAGATGCTTGAGAGGATTGCAGCCGCCACAGAATCCACCAACACATACTCAGGAAGATCCGCAGTTCACCTGTCAGACATGGCAGTAACCCAGTTGCTAAGTAACCAACCATGAAGATAGATAATCACCTAGAGAGTAGAAGCCATCTCCTATTCGAGTTCTACACAGCAGAGGCTACTCCTGTAAGGAAGCTCTGTGAGTTTATGGAGAACGTTAAGATCAGAGAGTCCTCATCCAGTAAACTTGCAACCTACACTCCTATTGGAAGGAACGGGTCAGTCTTCATGCACATGGGGTCCGAGAGTCGCAAGTTCAGGATGGAGTTTAATCTAACCCTTCCAAACATAATGCAGTATACTTCTCTGATGGGTATTGACGAGACCCCCATGGAGCGTTACCAGAGGCGTAAGCAGGACCGTAAAGCATATTTTGAGAATGATAGATCAGGAAGTGCTTCTAATGTTCAGACCTATGATGATCTTGTCCGAACGGTTGACAAGATGTTTGATGGGTATCTGACTGAGAGAGAATTCCTAGAGCAGAAGCTAAAGGTCCTAGGGGAAGGTGCAGTTTCCCTTAACTCTGCTTCGAGTGATCCTAGTGTTAGGATTGAGGCAATCAAGTCTGTTCTATTCTGGCTGAACCTGATAAGGTCCTCCACTCTTACACATGCCACTAAGCCATACCTAGGACCTCCTACGATCCGACTGACACATGGCATTGTGTATCAGAATGTCCCCTGCATAGCTACCAACTATAACATAAGTATCGACGGTGCTGCGGGATACGATAACAAGACATTGCTTCCAAGGGTCATTAAGGTGAGCCTAGACCTGACTGAGGTTAGGCTATCGTCCAGATCGGAGTTCAATCCTAACGGAAAGACCAAGGCAGAGTATGATCAGAACGTTGGCTGGGAGGTCATGGCTGATAAGTTTGTATCATATAACAGGATTAGCGATGAGAGCATCACTGTCGATACCTCAGCTTATGGAGTAAATGGATGAGATCACGATACAAGTATGGTGTGGTCGAGATGAACCACAAGGGTAAGAAGGTGACAACTAATGTAGGAACCTCCTTTGACGACATGGTTGCGTCTGCTGATGATAAGGTCTACAGAACAGCTAGACTTTTACAACATCATGAGGGTCGATCCGATTCGTTGTCTGTAGTCTTCTATGATACACCACAGAACTGGTGGTATGTTCAACACATCAACAACATCAACGACCCCCTCCAGCAGCTAACGAAAGATTACAAGATTAGGCTCCCTAATGTCTGACAGCGTAGGAACCCCCAGACTACAAGTCTTTATCACAAACCTCTCACCAGAAGGTGACGAGGTGCTAATTCCTCTTGTAGACTCTGCTCATGACAGCGTTATTAGCTTCTCATACAAAGCTCCTGGTCCTATACTAGATGTAAGGTTCCTAGACCAGGATGGCTTTGTTGGAGCTAGACTAGCAGGGTGGTCACTAGAATCGTATGCCAGAGTGCATCTTGACGCTAACGGATACGCTATGGGCAGTGTTCCCATTGAGAAGGACTTCCGTGTAGCCTACAGGATGAGTTCAGGGGATCAGACTTCCGATATTGTCTATGGCACAATCATTAAATACTCTAGATTAGAAACTAGTGAGGACTCAGCAGTTACTGAGATTCGCATCGCACCCTCAACTAGCATGGCTTCTAAGGAGAATCTTACCGAGGGAGTAAGCTACGAACAGGGCTACATAATCGATACTGGCACCGTAGAGATAGGGAAGCAAGTTAATTCAGGTCTGAGCTATGGCTCAGACCTCAAGAGAACAATATTTGTTACCAATCTAGTGAGGGCTATGGAGGATGTCCTTGCATATCCTATCACTATATCTAATATATCCATGATGGGGGTGGTCGTAATACCAGACGAACTCTTCAATGCTATAGAAGCTGCTCACGGAACGATGGATCCGACTGAGTTTGAGTTGATGCTAGAGCATGACCTAGGATTCTCAGTTATAAACAAGGAAGGGACTTTATACCTTGCGAATACCGCTAGGGATGTCACGGACCAGTTCGATGACGATCCTGCGTTTGACGGCCTATCCGCACCAGTTAGATACGTCGCCATGAGGATCAAGCATATGCTTACGCACTTTAGTATTCCTCTTCGAGTAGGAGGCGCACAGCTAACAGATAGGACATCAGTTAAGATGTTCAGAGGTGACCTTAAACATATCAGATCTATTGGAATAGTGTCAGTGGAATCCGTTATTACTAGCTTTATGTTAGGTGATCATAACGGTGTAGGGTCTAGATCAGATAACTCCAAGACCTTGAAGGAGGTATCTCAGCTTATTAAGAAATCTAAGAAAGAGAAGATACAGGAACGTATCTCTACTAAGGCAGGTCTCCTGAGAAGTATCAACGACAAGGTCTTCCCAGTCTTCAAGCATGGAGTCGCAGACGCAAACGTGATATCTATCGTAGGTAAGCAGTCTAACGACTCTTTAGACTATGGTTTACTTACTCAGTCTACACAGCTTCTAAAGAGACAAGGTGTTGTGTATAGTGATACTAAGACTTTAGACGAAGTTCTCCATATGTATAAGAAGGCTGCGCTTACTAACTCGTCTTCCATCAAGGACATAGCCAACGTCTTGAGAAGTGAAGGTGTGGACATCAACACTGCTTCTCAGGAAGAGGCAGTTACAGATGCCGTAAATCAAGCAATAGACGCTACACTTAAGCGTGCTGATAAAGTATATGAAGGTGTAGATCCAAGAGGTGTGGCTGCTTTCCTAGTGTTTGTTCGTCTAAAGCAGATGAAAGGTGCTGACATTATAACAGTAAAGATACCTCTAGACCTTGGCTTACTAGACATTGACGTTCTGTTCGTGCCCTCTCTACTGCTATCCACTAACATGACAACTACGGATAGTAGAAGGTTTCTAAACAACTCTATACTTACAGGGTTCTACAGGATCTTTAGGTTAAGACACGTAGTTACGGAGGGGACAGCGTATACTGAGATTGACATGGTAAAGGAGTCTCAGACAACAGAGGAACTAACCCCTGAGACTATAGGTCAGGTAGAACAGAGACTTAGACAAGAAGAGGCCGACCATCTAACAGACTTGACAACAAGGATGAATGAACGCCGGGGCTACGCAGCGGGGGAGTTGAGGCCGATGACAGAGACAGAAATTGAACGATCTGCACAACGACAAACACTTGAGTTCCCACCAGTAGGACCTAGACCAACACCACCCCCACCACCCACACCGCCAACAAGAGGCGAACCTGGATCGGGAATGTGGGAACCAGATAGCAGAGGCCGTGCCCTCATCCGGTCATGGCTTATATTTGATTAGTAGCAGTGAATAGATGAAAGTATACAAGGCAACAGTAACAGAGGATGTGGATCCTTCAAGGACTGGAATCATCAGAGTTAGAATCTCAGACATTCAAGCTGGTGAGATGCTTGTCCCTGTAAGGTATACTACCCCTACAGGCGGACCTCTAGGGGGAGGGTTCAGCGCTCCTATTGATGAGGGGTCGGAGATTCTTGTATGTTCACCTGAGAATGAGATGGCTCTTTACTACTTGGCTACAATCCCTAAGGCCATTAAAGGTAACCCTGATACTTATCAAGCAGGTGGAAAGATGACCAGCATAGGGCTTACATCCAAGGAAGGTGCAGGCGTAACGATCACACATGAGATCAGTGAGAGCGACATAAAGAATATCACTAGACTCAAAGGAGCAGGAGGGTCAGGAGAGTTCGTAATCAACAACTACCCTGGAAACGAGTCTGTCCAGATGAATGCTGCTGGCATGAACTCGAACATTAAGATCACAGGCGTATACAACAACAAGCCTGATCAGATTGAGATCAGCGCTGCTAACTCTGTAACAAGTAGGGCTAGGAAGGGATCCAACATGGTCACCGTAGGCCCTTACGGAGGAGAGCTAAAGCTCATCAACGAGGGCACCCAGGCGAACCCTCTACGCCCCCTTCCAATCGGACTGTTCAACGGAGATGTCAAGGTCACTAGCGAGAACAACCAAGTGGTGATCGAGTCCTGCACCGACCCCGCTCTCATTGCAACAGACGCAGCAGAAGGCCCAGGGGTCATCATTAAGGCTGGTAGCGTCCCCAACCCTCTGGCAGAGGTGAGGCTAGATAGCCAAGGCAATGTAAACATTAAGAGTGGACTTAATATAAACCTAGAGTCTACTGCCAATATCAACATTAAAGCTGTAGGACAAGTAAATATATCAGGGGCTCAGGTTAACCTACAGCCTGTGGTTCCTATTCCTCCAATCCCACCTTCTAAGAGATGAGCAACCTATCCTTACTGACTGATCCTGGCAGCTTCGTGACCCAAGAGTTTGGTGTCCCTAGCTGCGTTATGGACTTGGTTTCTAACATCTTAGCTCTAGGTATTATCCCTACCTCTGTCCTGATGCAGATTACTATCGCTATTCAGGAAGGGATGGCTTATGCCAACGCAGTGATTGCTGAGTTGATGCAGGAGCTATTTGGCAAGTTGGGTATCATAGAGTTTGACACATTTACTGGTAAGGTTCAGTTATTCCCAGACTCTAACATGTATACTCTGGGTCTGGCTCTGGCTGGTATTGGTGCCCTTGCTGGCTTCATCGCAGGCATCGACCAGTTCGTCACGCAGATCGGTGACCAGATTGAGTCGATCAAGAACTGCCTTGAGCAGCTAAAGTCTGACAAGGAGAAGAAGTATGGCATCGGGAAGGACCTTGAGATGCCCGCTACTGCACGCAAGGCAGTCATTGAGGCCACTATTGCCAACGCAGAGGACTTCCTCCAGAGAGCTTCTGAGGGACTTCAGAACATTGCTACGGTCCTTGAGCAGCGCACTGAAGAACCAACCGCTGTAGAGGAAGAAGACGAGGGAGCCATCTTTAGATTAGTGTATGGTCCACCCAAGGCCAAGCGAGGACAGTTCATCCTCTCTAAGGACGGTCTATACTACGACTCACAGAACAGGACCTACGCTGATGGTGAGGATGTCCCTGGCCTAGCAGACATCGGGTTCGTCCCTGACGCCACTGCCTGGAAGCTAGACCACGCAGCAGCGCTAGGGGGTAAGGGAACGCAGATCACCTTGCGTGATGTTGACAAGTATGTTGACACGATTCTTGACCTAAACAAGATCGACTCCTCCGAGGCACTCACCCTTCACTACGATGCGGACGCAACCTTACAGGTTATCGAGGGTCAGAAGCTCAAGGTGCTTACGGACATGGAGTCCCATAAGCAGAGCCTCATCGCATCAGGCTACGACTCAGACTCTGCCGTGGTAATCAACTACCAGCAGCAGATGTTCTCTGAGCTACAGTCCTATGAGGTGAAGGCCAACAAGCGCAAGAAGCAGATCGAGCTAGCTGTCAAGGCACCTGACCTATACGGGTCCTCTGCTGTCTTCGCCCCAGGCACAGTCCCAATCAACGACTTCGGATACCTCAAGGACTTCAACGTCGCAGTAGACGTGAAGAAGCAGAAGATCCTAGCATTCGATCACGGTGAGGTTAGTGGCATTGTGCTTCCTGTAAAGCCCATCTTCGTCAAAGAGAAGGACTCGCAGAGAGCATCAACCGTGGTCCCACTGGAGATGAATCGCATCGGAACAGGTGCGCTCACTCAAGCACCAGCAGCATCCTCTACGCTGCTACCAGCACTATCACTTACTGATGCAGTTACGACTGATGGACTTATTTCTGTCTATAGTTTCCTCGATGCAAACGTGGTGGCACCGAACTCGACAGAGTATAAAGTAGCCAACACCACAGGAGACACTACCAACAACGCACAGCTTGTAGCCAAGAGTGCATCTACTGTATTCCCAAAAGGACTTACTATCCCAAGACTCACAGGCATTGCTAGGTATGAGGGCCAGACTGTAAAGTCTCTAGGGTCCTACTTACGCCTTCCTCAGAGCAACGATATGGACAAGCTCATGTATGGAATGTCAGGTATGACACTGGATACTTGGTTATATCTCCCTGCCTTCGGAACAGGAGCCTCTGGATACGACTGGACTGGTGATCTCAATGACGCTATTACTGAGCCTGACCTTAGCGCGTGTGGTCAGTGGACAGACTTTCACTACTACAAGGTCCTGCTTGCAAACGAGAACATTGGCGGTAGCCTAGAGACTGACGCCAACGACATGGTCAAGGACGAGTCTAGCACTCTGGTCCGTGGCATGGTTGTGGCTCTTACCCGTGACCCTCAGTGGACACGCAATGGACTGTTTGATAGAGGCACTGATCTAGAGATTGGTGTCGAGCAAGGTCTTGACAACAGTGCCCTCGTAGGGCTCAATGCTCTCATCATTGCACCTACTCAGTCCCTCAATACCTCTGACGTAGAGTTCATTCGCAAAGGTAACTGCAACGATACCGACAAACCTCTCCTTGGCATGTCGATATCCACCACGAAGACCACTGCTAGTGGATATAAGATCAACGACTGCTCAGGCGGGTTTGTTCACCTGTCTATCTCCATGGACCCCAACAAGAACTTCGTTAAGGTGTTCCTCAATGGAGAGATTTTACAAGAGCAGACTTACACAGAGACGTTCCAGACCATCAAGGGAAGAGCGGCACAGATCCCATCCTTCGCTATCAAGGAGGAAGGTAAGAACGTCAGCTTCGCATACACCTCTGGAACCATCGACTACACCAACACGCTAGACTTCCTAGCTGGTCCAAAGCTGGGCACCTTCTTCACTCCCTGGATTGTAGGTGGAGGATGGACAGACGGTATGGGATTCATGGGCGAGAGCCGTGGACACTACAGTGGTCTAAACGGATACCTAGGTAGCCTTAAGTTCTACCGTAAGGGGCTGAGTGCTGAACAGGCAAAGCACAACTACGACGCACATAAGGAGTTCTTCGGTAACATTGAGGTTTGATATGGTAGGAAGAAGTTCACAACTGTTCGGCAGAAGTGCCACACCTAGGACCGTAGAAAAGGTTGCCGATGCTACTAAGCTAGAGCGCACTGGACTATCAGTAAAGTTCGACAACGCTAGATTCGCTAACAAGAACAAGGGTGCTGAGATGGTGAGAGCACAAGTGGCGCAGATCCTCCTCACCGCTCCAGGAGAACGTGTCATGCTTCCAGACTTCGGAGTTGATCTGGATGCTTACCTGTTCGAGCCTATCACCACTGAACTGCTAAGGGCCATCAAGGACGAGATCCTTGAACAGGTGGCTGAGTATGCACCTAACATAGAGGTCATAGACTTCCGCACTCTAGTTTCAGAGGCCAGCAATGGCTCCAATCAAATCACCATTCGTCTAACTGTGAAAGAACGTGAAGACGATGAGCAGATACTAATAACCATTACAAAATGAGCGTCCCCTATACAACTGCTGGCTCAGACTTCATGAAGTTCGTGAAGTTCCTTGAGGATGAGAAGTCTGATCAGATCGACTTTGCCGCCACCGACTTCGACACATTGAAGCAGGCACTAGTTAATTATGTAAAGGCTGTATACCCACTAGACTACAACAACTTCGCTGAGTCTGATCTAGGTGTAATGCTTATAGAGCTTGTTGCATACATGGGCGCAGTAATGAGTATGAAGGCTGACATGTTAGCTCACGAAGGTTACTTGAAGACTGCTCGCAACCCTAACAACGTCCGCAAGCTGCTAGATCTTATTGGTGTTCGTATGCGTGGCCCTTCCTCAGCGGCAGCATCGGTCACTCTTACCTCAGACACAATCATCACTGCCGGAAATTCAATCACGATCCCTCCTTCTGAGAGAGTTATCGTAACCACCTCTCCTGTAGATGGTGAAGTAGTAAGCTACACTCTATACTCAGTTCGAGATGGTGCTATTGAATCACCTACGTCTGATGCAGAGCTACAGCTTCTATACGAAGATTCAGACAATGGAACAGGAGCTACAGATGGTAAGAACTGGAGCAACCTAGCTCTAGTAGAGGGACAGTTCGCAATTGACGAGGGGACATTCACCGACGTAGATGTTCTAAAGAACATAACCCTAGCACAGGGACCAGTTATTGATGGATCTATTCAGGTATTCGTTTCTGGTGGTCCATCTGTAACTGGTTTCTATGACGAAGTGGAGTCCTTACTTACTGCATCCTCTTCAAGCCAGAAATTATTCTCCATGGCATATGATGACAACTTCACTGCCACGGTCTACTTCGGTGATGGTGTGGCTGGAGTTCTCCCACCAGCAGGAGCTACTTACAAGATCATGTATCGTGTAGGTGGTGGAGAGCGAGGTAACGCCAAGTCTGCATACATCAACGAGGAAATCTCAGGAGAGGGTGGAGAAGTTCTTAGAGTGGTCAACGCCACTCCCTTCACAGGTGGCGCAGACGCTGAGACCGTTCGACATGCTAAGAGGTATGGAAAGCTAGTCTTCCGACAGCAGAACCGTCTTGTTTCCAACGACGACTACACCTCCTTCGTTAATACCTACTCAAGTCCACTAGGTGTAACAGGAAAGGGAACAGCAGTTACTCGTAAAGCATTCTCCTCAGGAAACGTGATCGACATCTATATGCTAGAAAGAGCATCCAACACTCAACTACAGAAAGCATCCATCACTTTCAAGGAGTCCTTGCTACAGGCTATGGATTCCATCAAGATGATGACTGACGAAGTAGTTATTGTAGATGGCCTTGTTCGCACGATGGACGTAGTCCTATCTGTATCACTAGACGAGAAGTATGAGATAAACGAAGCAACCATTTCCAACAAGATCAAGACTGCTGTCCTTGACTACTTCAACATCGACAACCGAGAGTTTGGTGAAACCTTCTACCCTGATGACCTTGGTCGCCACGTATTCGACGTTGTCCCAGAGGCACGCCTAGCTGTGATCGACAATTACAAGGATGCTGTTCGACTCGACTTTAACGAGATTCTACAGCTAAACAACCTAACCGTGAACTTCCAGTATGTCTAAGCCCTATTACAAGCGTAATTATGTCGATGCGATAAGGAAGCTAATCCCTAGCTACTACTTCGCAGAGGACATTAAGGATCAGACACATGAGCAGGCTGATCTGTTCTCTGTCGCTATCATTGGTGATATTAACATCCTTGATAACTTCCATGACATTTACGACGTTCACGCAGTGGAGCCTATTGCCTCCCTGCTAGGGTGGGATGGTCAGACTATTACAGAGCTTCCTAACTATGTCATCAAGCAGAACGAGACTACGCTTGTAACACCAGAGCAGTTCGACCTAGAGATTCTCAAGCCTCAGGGCTACAGCATTTCTGACAACCAGACTAAGGAGGAGTTTCAGAGCTTCCTAGAGACTTTCCTAGCGACCATTCGATGTGGTATTGCTGGAGTAACGCCAGAAATACAAACCACTACGCAACAGGTATATGGTGACACTAAGGAAGAGACTTATACATACTTGCTAAACTCACTAGGTATGTTCTTTGTCCTAAACCATGAGGACTTCAAGGACTACCTACCTGCTGTCCTGGCAGAGCTATGGGAAGGTAAGACTTTAGGTGTAGGTGATGCACTAGAAGTTGCCAAGAGATACATTTGGAATACTCAGCATGGATCACCTACATGGAACAACTTCTATGCCAACGGGGTATTTGCATCAGGAACAGATACTTGGACCAGTGGAACTCAAGGTCTTGAAAAGATTATAACTATAAACGGATTGTTGCACCCTACAAACTTCTCTCAGTCTGAGGATACTTGGGTTAGAGATAGTCTGGAGGCATACTACGATTCTCCTGGAGCGCAGTTCAACATCTCCTACAGCCAACCAGACGCACGCTTAGTGGTATCCCAACTAGGAGTAGACCCTGTAGCAGCAGCACAGATTCTCACTCAACAGAAGGAAGGCAACCTATCCAAGTTCATCAGGGCTCTTAGCTGGCTTGTATCCGACATTGACGATCAGATAGTTTCTCTTGAGACTCTACACTCAATCAACGAGTGCCCAGCCGAGCTACTACCTTACCTAGCAGACAGCATAGGGTGGACTCTATACACCAACAACTCAGACTCTCACAGAAGGCAGTTGAGAGAGTCCCTAAGACTTCTACAAGGAAAGGGAACTAAGCAAGGTCTCAAGGAATTGCTACGTGTAATCCTTCCCGCATTAGATTTTGATTTTGATAGTAGCTACGGAGAGTTCTTCGAGAGCTATCTCCCAAACCAGCTATACTACCTCCTACGCACTGAGTCTAAGGTTCGCAGCTTCGAGACATGGAATCAGCAAGAGGCTATCCAGTTCGCAAGAGGAGAGTTCTCAAATGAAAGCACAGACATTAACATACGATATGTTATAGACAACATATTGCTAGATGGGTGTCATCAGTTCCCACATCTATTCACTCTCAGAGGAAAGAGGTTTACAGACTGGGATCCTTTTCAGTTCAGGTTCAAATACAGAGGTCGCACCATGGTTGTTCCTCCTTTCGAGGACGAGCGTTTCTACAAGGACTGCGATGTTACCTTTGAGTTTATAGACTGGTTGACGGATCGCGTTATTTGTCTTGGAGTCCCTGAGCAGTATGCTCTAGATTGGAAAGAGTTTATCCTAGACAACACCATCCAGGGAGAAAGACCAGGGAAGTATTACAACAACGCATGGTTAATTCTAACAAGCAGCTTAGAACTACCTCCTAACTACGCTGATGTATTCGCAGAGTTCGAGCAGGAAAAGATTGAATACATGCCAATGTGGTCTGGAAAGAGTTCACACTTCGACCTAAGTATTTCCTCAGGTAGCTTCACTGATAGCTTCTTCACCTTCGGTGCGTTCAGTAGGGAAGAGTTCTTTCAAGCTCTGAAAGCAACCAAGGACTTTATACCAGCGAAGGCAATTCAGAGACTACACGTAGACTTAGTGGGTCAAGACTACCTATTCACCAAGGTAAACCTATGCCCTAGAGTGAACTACGAGTTCAAGGACTTCATGAGCGAGGGCGCTTTCGCTGGATACCAGCTATCGAGTCTTGACATGCGTCTTGCAGGTATCCCTATTGGGTTCCCGCGCAACCAAAATGTGGATCTTAGTGGACCTGTAGCTGCTATTGGTGGGGGTAGAAATGCCAAGCGAAGAAGGAACCTTGTAAACGCCATAAACCAGGGAGAAATGTTCGATAGGACAGGGTGGAACCAACCTACGTTCAAGAACAGTTCCGTGGATGGATACTCTGTGCTAGGTCTAAACCCAAGCACGCTAGAGTTCGCTTCCATTGACGACGATGTGTGGAGTCCTTGCGAGAGTTTAGACTCTCCTAATATATTCAGTGGTGTGGTAACATCCTCTACCTTCCCCACCCGTGGACTTGATAGCATCAACAAGACTGACTGCCATCACTATACCTACAGGGACGATTACTCTGAGTTTAAGACTCTACTGTGGAAGATGGAGAGAGCTAAGGTAGAGGCCAACGCTCTACTAGAGTATACGATCAACAACTTCCTCTACCAGCGTCCATGGGTAGATGAGCTTGGCTCTCTAATCAACGAGAAGTGGGCAGAGCATGTGATGGATACTGAGACGCTATACAACGTGCCTCTAGACAAGTTCAAGATGAACCGTGGCATATTCGGTGGTATGGCTTATCTATACGAGAACGTCTATCTTCCTATCGCAGGGGAAGGTATATCAAATTCCACCCTAGATGAGATGGAGGACGGCGGACTATCAGTGCTGTCCCAGACCTTCGGTCCTGTATGGTATAACGCATACCTGCACACGGTAGGGAAGAACGAGAATCGTTGCAGAACCATCTTCGATGACAAAGAGAATCTTATGGTGTCAGCATCACCTGACAGGTTCCTTGTAAGTAGCGTAGAGGACATGCCTATCGGCACTAACGAGTATCGTGATGTTACTTACATAAGCGGTGTAGAGGTAACAGACTCTGTAAGCTCTACTAATAACTACATCTCTGTTTACGCTCTGTCATCAGACGATAGCCTACTGGATGAGGACTCACCTCTCCTACACAATACTCTCGTCACCATGAAAGCAAGGTCGCGTTTCCCCCGTCTGCGATACACCTTCAATTATGGTGACGAGAACCTTCTATTCCCTGAGCACCATTACAAGCTAGACATGTCCTCAGTGTTCCTTAGAGAAGGGACCTTTAGCAAGAGCAGTGGTCAGACAGGTGTTTGGATCCACACTGAGCCAGAGCAGGATCACTACGGTAACTGGGTATTCTGGAACTACATGCCTAACGGTAAGTGGGAGATGCTGTCTGCCTCTGGTCTAACCAGGGACTTTGTCCGTGACAATCTATGCCACAAGGATACCCACGTAGGAGGACCACTGGTAGGAATTCCTAAGAGCTGTGACACCAACAGCTTCCCTAAGCAGTCTCTACTAGCACTATCCAACGAGGACTTTAAGGTTCAAGTGCTGGACATTGACACAAAGAACCAGCCCATCAAGGTTCCTCTATTCTATTACCAAGCTCATAAACAGGTTCATAGAATGGATCAAAAGTATGTTCTAGAGGTCTTTCCATTCAACACACTTGATGAGGAGTCTTTCTGGACTTTAAATGGTGTCAAGATGTTTAGCGTTACCGCTAATAACATGACCAAGATCGGACTCGACGTATCAGCTTACGACTTCCGTTCCATCCAGAAGACTACCACGGATGCTGTGAGATTCCTATACAGTGACGGGAGTTTCGTCCCATCAGGTGTTGAGCTAGAGATTAGGGGAGATAAGGTTTATCATGGAGACCATTTATTAACGCTGGAGATGGGTGTAGCATCTAACGGTCAACTAATCCTAAAGCCTTATTTGTATGAGAGCGTGAGCGCTGTAATGATAGAGGGGTTTAACAACTCTGGAAACTTCATGCCAGAGAGACCTTTTGAGGGACTTTTTACACAACAGAACTTTACTAAGTTCGGGACAAATTTCTCAAATCTACGCCTTACTGGAAAGAAGCTAGGGTCTAATGTTATCTATAATGATACAGCGACGTATCAAATAACTCCTGAGCAAACCCTTACAATCCTCAGGGCATATAAGGATTTGGCTGATACTCAGTATAGCAGAGAGCAGACATTATCAGAGCTAGACTTCGAGCTATCTGGTGGAGCTAGAATGAATTACAGAACATATGCTGATGGTGCATTTGAGCCAACCAACTGGAACGTGAGAAGGCCCATGGATATTACGGTGACCAACTGATGAAAGGAGTAGTTACAGTTCGCAGGAATGGTGAGGTCCTATACAAGGAGGATAACCTTATCGTTGATGGTGCAGCAGAGACATTGGTTGATATCCTAACCGCCCCTCCTCACACCTCAGGGGACCTCTCCAGCGTGTTTAACTATGTTGTGCGAGGAGTAACCCTGGGCACTACACAAGCAGCATATGCTGCAAATATGCACGCATATAAGCTGCACAACCTAGTTCGTGGATCTGAGGTAGTGGACTACTGGAGGACTACTGGAACAGGTCAGATGTTCGACATGGAGGGTTACTTCAACATCGCTGCTGGGGCACCAGACGATGCTATTAAGACTCCTCTAATCAGCAGCTACCTTGAGGAGGGATTACAAGGTGATCCTATTTCCTTTGAGGTAGACTTGCGATACGACTACCAACTACCTATTGCATCAGCCACAGACGGAAGCTCCTACACCACTGTATCTGGAAATGTATGGGGTAACGAGGTAGCCATAAACCTAAGATGGGATGCCTCTGGCATTCCTACTCTTGTAGACGAGCAGCACGGGTATATTAAGAAGCTAGCCAACGATTGGTATCGTGTATGTCTCGTCCCTGGAACTCTAACCTCTAACACTACTGAACTAGAGTTTGGTATTGTTATTACAGGTGACGCTAATCACAACAGCCTAATCACCGCAGGAGGCGCTTACGGAAGACTGGACATGAGAAGACCCGCCATGCACGTCGGATCTGTCCCAGTGAACTACTACATGTCTTCAACTACCGATGAGTTCACGTTCGCATCCGAGGAGGATACATTCCCACTGATAGCATCCTCAGTGGTGAACGCCGATAGGCATGGCATGTTCTTCTTATCAGGACCTGGAACAGTTACTTCTGACCTGTCTGCCTACAACGTCATCGCTTCCTACCCCACAAACCCTACCCCTTATGATACTAAGGGACAGGAGACTACCAGGACTCCATACGAGGCCGCCACTTCCCTATCTCTTCCACAAGGTCACAACTTAGGTCTGTCCATCTATGAGGGAAGTATTCCCTCTACCCCCATACACAATTATGTCGAGGGTTGGACCGCAGGGACAGACCTATCCTCACAGGTGGTCCACGCTGACATGCGGTGGATATCAGGCTATCCTCCTTCGGACATTACATACAAAATGGTTTCGTCCCTGGACAGCTACGATGATCCGATGACCACTCTGACTCACTCTAACACAGCCGTCCTGGCAGATACTAACTCTGTAGATCAGGAAGGTTATATCAAGGTGGCATACCCAAGATTCTTCACAGGGTCCACTCCAACCTATGCAGGAGGAACAGCAGGTCACGTAAAGGTATCTTACGACCCTGTTAACTTCTCCTCTACTGGTGAGATAGATTACACCATCACCCTTAACCCTGGTGACAGAAGATGGGCTGATCTTATGGGTGGGGTGTTTACCCTTGGACTGCATGTCCCTGGGTGGAGAATGATTGCAAAGAAGGTATTCAACTTCCCACTAACATTCCTTCCTGACGAGGGAACTACTCCAGGCGCGTCTGACGAGAGGGACTTGGAGATTACTTGGACACTGAGGGTTATAGAATGAGAGGCTACCTAACTGTCAAGAAGGTCTACGAAGACCGCGTAGAGATTGTCCCCGTGGATCATGACAACACGGTGACTGATGGATTTGGTATCGCCATTACCAACCTGCTAACCTCTTCTCCATTCAGGAAGATGAGAGATTTCCAATTAGGATATTGGGCAGCAGGAAGCGGAACGCACTACGATAGTGAGAACTACTCAGACGCACAGCCAGACTCTGTGCGTAACTGTCTATACGAGCTAGCGTCTCCAGTATCGTCAGTGGACGGATATGGTCTAGAGTCCACAATCCGTGCCGATGAGGGCTCTGCTATCACAGTAGAGACTAAGTGGGTAGAGGATAAGGACGTAGTATACACTACGTCTGGTGGAGTATTCGCCAAGCTGCCTCCACAAAACGTCACCACTATTGAGGGTGACGCCATTCGTGTCAAGCTCAACCTTGACCGTGAGGGTTTAGTAGGTCAGACTTTGCGTGAGTTTGGGCTATACATCGCTAACCCAGAGGGGCATAAGGACGAGGATCTTATGATCCTGGCTGCATACAAGCCACTGATGGAGCCTATTGAGAAGACTAACGAGTTCAGCATCGACCTAGAATGGGTCATCGACTTCGCTAACTCAGACTTCTTCTCTGATAAGATTGCTGAGTCTATCTACTGGTATCCTACCGTCAAGGGTGTTGAGCCTGGGGATCAGTTTACAAAAGCCTTGTCGTCAGGGGATTTATTTATAGCGCAGGTAGAGACTCTAAACCCAGTGCAGACCTCAGGACTACTGGTATTTTCCTCTACGGGCGATGCAGTAGAGGGAGTTCACTATAGCCTAACCGCATCCTCACTGCTCTTCACACCAGGAGAGCAGAAGATGAATCAGATAGTGAGGAATATTGGTGAGGGTTATTTCACTCCCAAGACACTCAAGCTACACCTTCTTAGCTACTCTGGGGACAGGAACATCGCTGATAAGTTCTACTACGGCAAGCCATCGACCATGGAGTTTGTCCTGACCTCCTCGGCAACTGCCCCACAGCTAGAGTTTGATAGTGCAATCATTGCTGACACTACACAGACTATCCTCCTAGACTCTTCCTCAACCGAGGAGATGACTGTA
>Ga0070749_10001033_pt1 | contig 18826 bp, 24 predicted proteins | sample VirMetDEL_Nov_18_FD_75180 | JGI IMG/M metagenome (GOLD analysis project Ga0070749, IMG submission 75180) | Aqueous microbial communities from the Delaware River and Bay under freshwater to marine salinity gradient to study organic matter... | ecosystem: Environmental > Aquatic > Marine >...
CCAAGATCACTCTCGGCAATGTCTAGAGCTGTTGGATTAGCCATAGGTTAACCCTCCAGTTTATACTGCGTTCTTAACAAAAGTAACTACTAGTGTAGCATGACCAGCTGTGAAAGCAGCTGTATCATAAGTAGCTCCTAAGTAAGAATCAGCAGTAACTACAGTACCAACTAATGCACCATCACAAGGATCAACAACAAAGTTGTCAACCAAAGAAGCTACAGCGATAGCGGCATCAATACCGTCATCATCAATAGCAGCGCCAGCAGCAGTGTAAGTACCTAAATCAAGTACAGCAGATCCACCTGAAGTGAAAGCTTCATCTACGATGAGATATGCAGACTTGATAAGTGATTGTGCAGGAATAAAAGCAGCACCAGCTACATCAGTAGCAGTTAGTGTATCACCTAAGTTTTCACCAGTGATGTGCAATTTAAGTTCCTGGACTTCACCAGCAGTACTTGTTTTACGAGCACGAGGCTCATCAGTAACTGTATCGCGAGTACCAAAATGTACTGCAAGACCGTCTTTATTAGACCAGATAGTAGACATGTTATTTACCCCCTACTTATACTTGGTCAGTGTCTGTAAGGACACATACCATGTTTTCTGGACGGTACAACTTAGTTCCGTAGCGAGCAGTAGTGATATACTCTTCGCGCTGGAAGTCTTTGTTGAACTCAGAATCAACCTGAGGAAGCTGACGCCATGCACCTATGATAGGCAACACAGAACGTTCCGCAGAGAAGAACAAGTTTTGCTTACCAGCAGCTGTAGTAGGAGTACCAATGTTTTCATTAGCGTCATCAAGATAGTTTGATTCGTATACGTCAAAACCATAGATGTTTTTGATGAATCGCATACCAGAAGTCAAACCAGTCTCTACAATGCTATCCCAACGGGCATTACTAGAACTGAAGTTAACAAAGTTTGCACTAGTTTCAATTTCGTATGCTACTGTAGGGTCTACGATAGCTACTAGTTGAGACATAGGCACGTTAGCTTTCTTAAGAGAAAGTTTAGCTTTAGCGAAGTCAGCAAGAGCAATTACTTCATTAGTACCGGTACCGATGAAACGGTGATCCATACCATTGATAGCGTTAGTGCTTGCAGCTGTCTGAGCTGTGCTAGATTGTGAAGCATTTGGACCAGGAGTCTTCAAGATATCTGTCTCTAGGACTTCCATGATAGCGCGACGCTCTTTCTCAACGAAAGAACCGAGGATACGCTGAGCATAGAAAGAATCTTGTAATGCTTGACGAGTGATGTAATGAGCTGAGCCTTTATACTTATCGATGATGAATTGGAACTCACCAGTATCTAGTGATTCGTAAGTAAGGGCTACATCTTCAAGAACATCTTGAGTTGTTGCTTGACCCACAGAAGGGATCGTGAAAGTAGTACCATCAGGGAATTCAGTCAAGAAGTCTACCCAACGCATAGCGTCGAGATCATCAAGAAGAATCTCTTTAAGTTGGCTACTCCAGAGTTCAGCACGGATCACATGATCCATTGCAGAAGTTACCATTGACATGAGTTAATTCTCCGTTATTGGTAGAAAGAAGAACCTAGTTCTTTAGCTTTCTTTACCATTTCGTATTGGATTTTATCACTATAATATAACGAAGGGTTTTCTTTACGCATCTTACTATAATACGCGCTAGTTCCCTCTTTTATATTATTACTAATACCATCAACTGCGGAAGTGTTAAAAGAACTCTCCGTTCGTTGTGGCGCTGATGATCCAGCTTCCTTAAAGTATGCGAGGACAGCCTGTGGGCTTGTCTCAGCCATTTTACCGATTTGGTCTAGGGTAAGACCGACTTCAGCTGCTTTAGCTTGTAGGACCTCTGAGGCCCTCTCACCGTACTTCTGTAAAAGAGTGTTATTTACAGAATCTCTATTTGTCTTAGCTTGAACTTCCTGTTCTCGCTTAGTAAATAGATCGGATACTTTCTCATCAATAATAGAAGCAATATCTTCCGGTTTCGAAACTTGCTGACTTAGCTCGGATGGTGTTTCCTGAGTGGTACTTGTAGTTTGTTGTTGGGAAGTTATTTGGTCGAGAACACTTTCTAAACTATTCTGCTTTGTTACGTCTTCTCTGAGTTGATCACGCTCTCTTTCGACAGACTTGATATACTCTTGAGCATAGATAGCAGATTTTGCTAGTTCTTCCATTGTCTCATACTTCTTACCAGGACCTACGTATTCGCTGAATACATTTTCCTGCTTCTCACCAGGTTCATTGTTTTCCTCTGATGGTGTAAAAACGTCTTGGTTAGACATAAAACTATTTTCCTTTGTTAAGAATATTCAGGTAGTAGAGCTTTAATTTTATTTATATAAGCTTGCATACCCATTAGAAATGCTTGATGATTAGCCCAGTTAGGGTTATCCAGGTTAGTTTTTGCAGCCATCTCTTTACAAGAGACTTCAAAATCTTCATCCATTAAATCTTTTAATCTCTCAACTACTTTCTGAGAAGCAGAGAGATTTTCTTTAAAATATTTTTTATCAGCTTCGTTACTTAAATGCGAAGTCCATCTTATATCGATATTCATCTAGAAAGGAACCTCTTCATCTACTGGAGTCATATCATCCATTTGTACTTGTTGTACCATAGCATTCATAAGCTTCTGAGATTCAGCTTGCTCTTCGATACGTATATTGTCCCTAACAAGATCAAAGCGAGATAGTCCGAGTAAGTCCTCAAACATCTCCGCTTCTTTCTTACCAGAGATATGATTCATGACAGAAGGATCAACTGCAAAGATATTTCTAAAGCCCATATAGTTCTGGACCATTTGGGCTCTTGCTGCAAAGTGTCTCGCACCTACGGGCCGTATTTTACCCTTTGCACGCAAATCATCTTTAGTAATAGACATGAAGTTCTGAACACCAAAATCAGTATCCATAACCCCTATAACATCTATCCCGTCTAAATTCTGTCTTGAAATCTCTAACATCGCATTGAGTAGAGGCTCTATAACCTCTATCTCAAATTGTTGTATCTTCTCTTGAAACATCTTATTAGCGTTGTTCTCAAGAGTTTGTACTTCAAATGCTGTCTTCTCACCAGGAGTTCTAGCACCTATAGCTTGCTTAGGAGCACCTGCAAACTCATCCATCTTCTGTTCGAGAATGGCTATTTGCGTATCTGCTTGTAAAGCTGTAGCTTGTACTTGTAATGGCTCTATGTCACCATCATCGCCAACTATAATCTGTGCAAAAGGTTCCCAATCGAACTCTTCTACATTACCCTTCACCTTAAGGGGTGGGTGAGCTATAAGATCGAACAAATCGGCTTTAATATTCTCTAAGTGATCTATACGATATTGCATACCGACTAGATTATCTAAAGGACCCATTCCGTATAGATTATCAGGACGTTTTCTCCATCCTGAGTGGACCATTGTAGATCTTCCAGCCCAATTAGTATTGTTTTCTCTACGGAGAACTGTAGATCTATCAATTACAGTAATCAGTTGATTTCGTAAGAAGTTACCATCTTTATCATGGATATCTCCTTCAAATTCAAGAATTTCCACATACCCTGACTCTAAGTATTCTGAGTAAGATCCGAAGCCATCTATTACAAAGCCATGTGCCTTTTCCACTTCAGAGGTATCATATCGACTCACTTCATTACGGAAGTTATCGATTGCATTAATTGCATCTAACTGATACTTAGAACTGTGGTTCTCAGCAGCCTCAACACGAAGCTCTCCTAGAGTCTTCAAACTCCTCGTAATCTTATAAGAATGATCAAATGAGATAGAGGTAGGGTTAAAAACAACATCAAAAGGACTAAGTCGTATTGCTCTAGGGCCAGAGTATGTAGAAAATTCAGACCCGAGTTCGTCTATGGCTGTCTCGTGTACATATATTGTATCTGCAAAACAGTTACCATAGTCGATATAGTCGTAAAGAAGATCTGAGATAACTTTACGGAAGTTAGACCTTCGGGTCTTATTTTCCATATAAGACTCGATAGCTTCTCTCTTATCTTTGTCTAAACCTTCTTCAGAATAAGCTTCCCATCGTAACCAGCTGTCATTAGGAAATAATGCAGCCATATAGTTAGCGTGAAGATTATCTCTTATTTGACAAAGCTTAGGAAGAGTAGTCTTATTCTTCCAAGGCAACTGAGCATTAGTAGTTTTAGATGTATCAGTAGCAAAGATATAATCTCTTAACTCTCTTTTCTCAACTTTCCACTTATTGCGGTTGTTGTCTAAAGCCATCCATTTATTTGCTATTTCAACAGCTAAGAAATCCTTACTAATTAGGTTTTCTATTTCTGCAACTCTGCCAGTCATTTATACGCGACTCCGCCAAATTTATTAGAGAAAACTACATTCCCTCTTTTCTTAGATCTCATTCTGTTCCCTACTGGGGCTATTGCAATATCAACAGCTGCTGTAAGAGCATCTTTTATATCGTCATGAGGAGGGTTACCTAGTACTAGTTCTTCTTCTAATAACTGGCAATTACCGCCTCTATAGTGCCACATCTGCATATTGTCATATCGTGGCTCTAGTGTAGCAGCTATACGTTCTTGCTTATTACCTTCATTCTTTGTAGGCCGATATTCATCAACACTAAACATAAGTCCGTAAGGTTTTATATAGCTCTCTTTTAATTCTTTAACTATCATTGACTGTGCAACTGTTACTTCAGCTCTTAGTTTCCTAAATTGCCAAGTATTATATAATGCTGCTATATGTTCAAAAATAGTTTTTATACTTTCTGTTTTAAATCTATCTATTGCTAAAACGTATATGTTATTATCACTATCCACGCCGATAATGACAATAGCAGTAAAATCAGACTTTTTACCAACAGAGAAAGCAAAATCGACCGCTGCAAAGACATTGAGTCGTTTTTCCTTAAAGTACCAATAACCATTATCCATATTAACAAACTTAGGATCGTAGTATTGGAAACGGTCCCTTCTTATTCTGTCAGCAGAAGGGTCGTTAGGATTATTGTAGTACTGAGCGAAATACTGAGTAGCGTCGATATACTCAGCTTTAATATGCATAAGGGTGTTAATATCAAATCCATACCACTTTCCGTCCTCAGCTCTTTGGCGAGGCCACAGAAAGACCATCTCTTTCTCTACAACTCTTTCCATGACTTCATAAATAGGTTCTTTATCAACTATCTCTCCAGTCGTTTCATCTACAACAGCTTTCTCCATTTTGAGGAGAGTATCGTAGAGATCACGAGGATGATAGCGAGTACCTACTACACAAATAGAAGCTCCAGGGTTTTTAATAGAAGCTAGCTGTGAGTATATAGCTTCAACCTTAGTTCTTCCATCTTCAGTGTACGCATTACTAGGTACAATCATGTCATCTAAGTAAATCTTATCTGCGTGAAGACCTGTAATGTTCTTAGTAATACCACCTACTTCTATAGTACAATCACGTATACCGGCAGCTTTTCTAAGTGGATGGTCTACTATAATTTTCTCAGTAGTCCATCTCTCTCTTTTACCTTCCTCAGGATTAATCATTTCAGGCCAGAGGAGTTGATATATATCAGAGGTAAAAATATTCTTTATAGAGTATAACTGAGACTCTGCTAAGTTAGCCGTAGCTGACAAATAAAGTATAGTTACTGTAGGGTCTCGTGTTACATCCCAAGCTGCTCTAACAGCTGCACAATGGCTCTTCATGTGTGCTCGTGGGAGAAGAAGTAGTTGGTTTAACTTAGCTGTTGGCCTTGTCCACCAATTAAATACTTCTGTATGTATTTCTCCGTACTGTCTTTGAGGATTAACTAAGTGAGCGAAGTAATCTAAATCCTCTTCAGCTCTTTTCCTCATAGCTGCTAATCGTTCAATCTCTTTGTTAGAGACCTTACCACTACTTGTCATGTTTTTTCATTCTTTCCGTAATACTAGAAAGAGTAGCACCTAACTTAACTTCAGAGTTTAAAGCTGCTTCTTTTTCCGCTTTAGTAGGTCTGCCACGCTTCGGTACATTTTCTTCATAAACAATTTTAGCAGCAGTAACATTACCCCCAGCAGCAGCATCAAGTAAGGTATTTTTTGCCATAGCTTTTTGCCGAGTTTCTTTTTCAGCATCCCATTCCTTCTTATGTTTCTGAAACCAAGAAAGTTTACAAAGTGCTTGCCAGTGCTTCCAATCTCCGAGTATCCACATAGCTGCTTCATACTCAGTATCGAACTTCATATATTCTACATAGATAGAAGGTAATCCACTATGAGGAGTACGTCCCAAGACCATTACTGGTTCATTAGTCTTGGCATATCGTAATTCCCAAAAAAGAGATTGTGTACGATAAAGATTGTTATCGCCTGATAATTCTTCCCGAGTAAATAATGTAGTCTTCTGTTCAGCCATTATGTCATCCAACTAGAAGGAGCACCTATTTGTATAAACTTACCAAGATCTTCGTCATACTCAAACTCTACGCTCAATCTTTGTCCGGCTGTTCCTGAAGAACCTGATATAGAAGTAACCCATTTACCTGCATTAAATGAAACAGTGTGGCTTCCTGTACCGTCTTGTATGAAAACTAGTCGTAATCTATCACCATCTGTAGCATTATTTGTTGTAGTACTTAAGGTAACATTACCTGTTAGTGTCATTTCTTGAGTTAAAGCAAAACCTAAAGTAAGATTAATAGTTCCGGTTTGATTACCTAAATCCTGTCTTGGCCCATCAAAATTAGTGTACGCTGTCTCATATGTATATCCGCCAGAATTATATACACTGTTTACTATAGAAACATTATTAGATACTCCAGTTATAGATTCAGAACCTATAGATTCGTCTATACCGCCTATATAAGAGTTAACAACTTTTATATAAGAGTCAGTATCTGCACAGTTTATAGCCTTATCCCAACCTTGACCACTAACTACAGGTTGTTTAGTGTTGAGATTAACAAAACTTACTTGGGTACAGTTTTCAACTTCTATTGCGTTAGTAGCACTGGACATTACTCTGTTATTAGCAATAGCTACATTTGTAAACCAAAGACCGCCTTCCGAATTAGCTGGTCCAGTATATTCGCAATCAATATCTATAGCTGGACCAAAAGGGTCTATAATTCTGATATTCTCAAACTGAATATTGTATACTTTACCATCTACTTCTAAAGCAGCAGGCTTATCAGCAGCCCAAGTACCTATTGGCGAACCAAAATCCATAGTAATATTAGAGAAACCCATCAACTGACAATTATTATTATTACCGTCTCCTAATTTAAGACATTGCCTATTACCTGCCATTGTAGCATTTATAAGATTTGACTTTACTCCTTGCTTAGTCCACCATGCAGTTTGTTTAGTATTTTCTACTACAATCCTATCTGCAAAGAAATTATTCACAATAAAGCCATAACCAAAACCAGTAGCGTATACTTCATGAAGACCTAAATTACCACCACTTACTTGAGTTAAACCTACATTTGTCCTAGCAGGAGCAGATGCAACATTAATACCATTAAATAAACCTATACGTCGCAACGTTATATTTTCATTATTAGTAGTTATTAAAGACTCTGTAGATTCGGTTTCTGTAAAATAAAGAGAAGAAGCAAACCAACCATCTCCTAATATAGTTTGACTATTAGTACTTAGGTTGAGAGTATCGGTTATTCTATATTTTCCACGAGGGATATAGACATCTAAACCTGTATCAAAAGCATTTGTAAATGCAGTATGGTTATCTGTACCTGTTAAACCAGTATTATCTGTATCGTCAAAATCAGCAACTGCTCCAAATTGCTTTACATTAACATAGCCAGTATCTGTTATTAAAACCCATCTTCCAGAACCAGTATCAGGCTGTATAATAGTACCTCCATTATCAGTATCTGTAGAAGTACTATCATAATAATAAGTACCATGTCCTCCATCTCCAAGGGTTGTATATCCTTGGGTAAATGCATGGTGTCCAGTAGTTAGATCTGAGACATCTATAGCTTTAAGAGTAGCTATATTTGCTGCAATTTCAGCATCTTCTATAGTTTGGTAAGTAGTAGTCGCAAGAAGAGTAGAAGCTTGTCCTAGATTAATCGCTTGAGAATTAATAACTGCATTAGCAAGGTTGTTAATATTATTAGAATTCATATCTAGGTCTTGCTGCATAGGAGACGAATCACCAGAATCATCATTCCTGTACAAGACTTTTTCAAACTCAGCTTCTACTAAAGCGTTATTCGCATTCTGAGTTGTCGTACTCTGGTATCCAGAGAGAACATCAGTAAGAGTAAGTTTTGTCATATTTTTACTTTTTCAACAACAAGATGTACGTTCATATCGTCAGCAGTAGCATCTACTTCAGCACTATCGTATACTTTGATAGTATATCCTGGTAATATCTTACCCTTACGAGGAATAGTTAGCTGTATATCACCATCAACAAATGCTGTTTCCCTGAAAACACCTTGAAGAATAGAATAGTGTCTATTAAGAGAAGCAGCTTGAACAGTACCAGCATGAACATCCCAGATTACATTAGAATCAGTATCTAAGATTTCTAGTAAGATCTGTCGATTACCAACAGTAGCAGTACTAGTATAATCTACTTGACCATACAATATCTCATATGTGTAACCTGCTGGTACAGTAAATGTCTTATTACTATCATTAGCTGTTACGTCAGAGAGTTTTAAAAGAGAACTAGCCATCTTCCTTAACCTTCCTTAACAGTTGTACCGGATTTGATCAACCCGTGCTCTCTGTTATCAAGAGCCTTAATAATAGCTGTTACTAATACATCATCAACCTTATTATCAGTCTTCTTAGATACTTCAGTAACTTTCTTAATCAACTTCTTCTTCGCCATATTCCAGAGAAGAATCTTTATAAAATTAATCATTTGGATTTGGACCTCCCGCCCTTACGGCCACCTACGGCCTTACCCTTCTTATCACCTTTCTTTCCACCATCAGACCTATTAGCCTTCTTAGAGATGACCTTAGTCTTCCCATTAGCTTTACCAGAAGGGTGATGTAATTCTTTATCTTTAGAAATAGGACCATTCTTCTTCTCATGAGCCCTACGATCACGATGCCTCTTAGCATCACCAGACTTACTACCTACTCCGGTTTCTCCCCGTTTAATAGCAGTACGTCTCTCTTGCTTATAATCTCTTTTCTTACTTGGCATAATTACTTATTTATATAAATATTAACAGTACGCACACTATCAACTTCATACTCTTCAATAGATTTCGGTCCTAGTTGACCAGTATCAACAACCTTAACAGGAGAGAAAGAAGTTCTTCCATCAGAGAAGAGTTTAACACCTATACGGCACTTATACTCAGTATCCTCAAGAAGACCCCTTACCCTATAAGAGTAAGAGTAGAGTCCATCATTCGAAGGATGCATATCCTGCGGATAGACTACAATGCATTTTTCCTTGTCAGCTTCTGTAGAATAACAAAGAGAATAATAATCAACATCCTCTACTTGATTAACAGGATTAAACCTATAGTTCAAGAATCCTTGAGCTTGAGCAGTATTCGCAACTACCGCAAAACTTAACAACACTAATAACTTTCTAATCATAAGGATATGCACAATAATAATATTGTTCTATTAGACAACAAAAAAGAGTGAAAGTTCAAAATTATTGTGAGAATATTATGAGGGGTAATGCACTAAGAACTACCGACCCTAACCCCCTGGTCCCTCCCCTTCATTATAGCAGAGCAATGATTTATTTCTACTGTGGAATATACTTAGTCTGTGAGTACTAACTGTAAATGATAATTATTCTTATTTGTAAATGATTCTTGTTATTATAAGTAAATAACCCTCATTATCATTCCCACTACCATTCTCATTATCATTCTCAATCAATAATGACATAACAATATAACAACTCTTCCTTCTTTATACCTATCTAATCCCGCAGTTTATAAGTAACACGTTACCTTTAGTAACATCGAATCGTTACCATACTACTCAAAGTAACAGTACAATTAACGTACAACAACACGTAACTTATTGATTTCATTACCTTTTCAATTGTTGGCACGACTACTGCATTATTTTTATTACTATTGATAGATAGCTTGATTACGTATATTTACCTATATATTTAATCTGAACTTTCGCTATCATTATCAATAGTTACCAAGTGTGTAGCCTTTAGCGCTCTCATTGTTCTTTGTTGTTCCTCCTCTTAATGCTGAGGGGGCGAAAGCTGGAATTAGCCAGTAGAGCAGCAAAGTATTAGCTCATGCATGATCTGTGGGTAAATTTTGTACAGTGTTGTATAATTAATATACAACTATCGACAACACGTTAGTAAGCAGCTAGCCAGCTACGAGTATCGCTTACTTTCTGTACAATCGGAACTAAAGGTCAAAGGAAACACTAGTGCTACCGTTTATCTTGTGGAATTCAAGAGACTAGCATAGCGCGAAGGTGTGAAGCTGTCGCCTTGTATGTATTTCATACGTACTTGCCTATCCGGTATGCGACCAATAATGAGATTGGTATTATCCTTCCCTATCTTGCGATTACTTTGTATTCAATTAATGTAAGTGAGTACTTACTAACCTTATTGATTAGTAATCATTCTTAAACACTTCAACTTAGCGAACACAATCATACAATCAATAGAATATACTGATTAACTCCTACGCTCATTCAATAAAATATCTGTACAATAATCAACCACTCTATACTTAACCAACTTGAGAAAGATCACTGTATCTATAACCTCAAGCGTTGAGTTGTGGTTGGTTGTTGTACATTTACTACCCATCTTATAAGTATATTAATTATCTTTCTCTAGTGTCCTTATAAGATAGGTACTATGACGGTGCCCTATCTACTCAACTAATAGACGAGGATAGTACGATGAATGTACAAACGAACGAAAAGAAAGTAAGTAAGAAACTAGGTAAACTATCACCAAGACAACAAGCAATCCAGCAAGCTATAGCAAATTATGGCCAATCAGGACGTGCTGTTGTTGTGCAATTTGAATTAGCATTGTGTGAGTATTGGAATATATCACATGATACTGGCAAGGAATCGCAAGGTGATAGCTGTAACCCTAACAACCTATTATTTTTTGTTAACTGCTTAGCGAAGAGTAAACATTATAACCCTCTATTCAGGGCTGCTAAGCTTCTACTACAGAAGTTTACGCCATTATATCTAAAGCCTGGTAAAGGCAAGCACAACCTAATGGTTGATCAAGCCAAGACTGGTAAGCCATCGAAAGAAGAAAAAGAAGTTTACCGTAGGGAAGTGTACAAATTTGTAATGGAAAAGAATCGATCATTGCTTACTCAGAAGGATATCAAAACGGAAGTATCCTACGATTGGGCCAAGAATAAAGGAACATTACGAGCTAAGATAAACAAAGCTATTGCAGATGATCTCACTCATGCTGATGAAATAATTGGGATGGTTATGGCTGCTAAAGCAGATGTGATAGCAAAACAGTTGGCCAATGCTGATGATATGAGTAATAACGTAGTGCAAATTGGGGATGGAAGTAAAGATTCATCTACTCAAGTTGCATAATGTTGTGAAGTATTATCAGTAACGAAAGAACACTGCACCGTAGTCTTTTCTAGTGTGTCTCTATGTCGTATGTACAGCGGGGAGATAGTTAATAGTCTTTACCTATTATACTATCCTATGTGCATAGTCATGATTTGTTACGCTATATGGTGTAGTGTTCTTATTTTAGTTTTAAGTAATAAGGTACTATGACACTAGTGGTAGGGGCGTCAAACAACAATAAAATGAATGGAGATCGTAAAGCAATGGACAAAAGACTAGCAGACTATGGTGAAGACTTAGTTTTTAACCAAGTAGAACAAATACTTAATGACTCTGAGGCGGTATTGTATGCGATGAATGAGTCACCTATCTTTAAAAAGTACGTACCTTTGCACAATGTAGCACGTAACGAAGGTTATAAAGGTATTAGCAGTGGGGCTAAGTCTTTTCTCTCTCTCACTCTATTACATGAACTACAAGGCTTTCCATATAACAGAAGGAACGGCCCTGAAAATTGGTTCCATCTTATACATATAGACCAATGTGAAGTAGGTTCTATTTTGGAACATAGAAGTACACATGAGAGTATTGAAGTGGTTAAGCTGTATAGCCATGGTAAATGTGGCTTTCAATGGATAGGCGCTAAAGACTTAGCGACTGGTAAAGTTATTCAAACTTCTACCCAACATTGGGAGTATGTAGGTATTGTCCGTCATCATTAGAGCAACTCCAAAACCTACCTCCACAACTCTAATGATGACCTTAATGCCCTGCTAGCTTAGTCTATAGTAGCAGGGCTTTTTTATATCTGGAGAATGTACAAGCTACTGTGACGACTTAATATAGTGAGTTGTCGGGTGCTGGCGGTAATTGTGTAATCGTCATAATCAGATGATGTGGCCACAATCTGTCAGTAGTGGTTCGGAACGCTAGGGCAGAGGATTTTTGCCGGTTACGGCGACTAAACGATGGTCGTTAAGTTATCTGCCAGTACCCGAGAGCTTACTTGCTCTAGTAAATAACTAAACAAAATGGAGAACATCTACCCATGAATAAAGAACAGTTCAAGAAATCAGAGCAACAAAGACACTCAGAAAATCAACTAAGAAATTTAACCGACCCATCGCCGCGCTACTTGAAAAAGAAAGAACAACGTGTAAAAAGGTTGGCAAAGTGGCGTACTCAGCATGCGGCTAGTGTTGAATCTCTTAGTAAGATTCATGATCGCAACACGCTTAAGAAGGTGAAAGCCAAGGTAAAGGCGTTTGAAAAAAAGATCTTCAAACTGTCGAGACTCTTAGAAAAGCAAGATAAAAGAGAGAAAGCAGCTAACACCAAATAACTAGTTAATGTGCCCTGGTACATATCATAAACTATTATAGGGATTCCCTCACTATACTAGCGAGAGTGTATCAGGGCACACCAGTTATAGGAGATACATTTATGTTCTGGCCTTTTAAAAGAAAGTCTAAAATAAAGACTTATGCAGTGTACCTAAGACATTGCGGTCCTAAAGTTATTCAACAAATAAAGGCAGTAAGAGCGTCTACTGGTTTAAGTCTTCAAGAAAGTAAAGAGTTGATAGATACTTCTAGAGCTTCAAGTCCATGTACACCAACTCTCATATTTCGTACAAAAGACTTGACAAGGGCTGGAGAATACGTCTCTCTTGCTTCTGATAACGGAGGCTTAGCTTACATTTTAGAAGAGATATTAATCACGGATGATTAGCCCATGAACATTAAACCTACACAAGAAGTAACGTTCTTAAGAGTAGATCAGATACTTAAAGGTACTGTGACGAGAGTCTGTCGTACCCACATCCATGTGTGGGTTAGTGTTCATGGTAAGCTTACTGAATTTCATATTACGCCTGATCAAGTCCTTGAGGAGGACAAACTATGGACGAAGTCCACGAAACAATTAAAGAAGCATTGATATCTAGAAGGTTAAGTTTTGAAAACTCTATAAAAGAGAAAACTGAAGCCTTAGAAAGAATCAACCAAAGGGTAGCTACTCTTAAAGAGGAAATAGATACTCTTAATGCTTACGTAGAAAATATACTGGTTGCTCAAAAATACCTAAATGCAGTAGAAGAGGAGGGCAGTACTTATGGAGAATAATAAGCATTACATAGCGCTACAAGAGCTTAGGATAGCCCTTGGAAACCACTCTCATTATCTTAGAGATGCTAAGGCAACACGAGAGCCTTTTCTAAAAGCAGTTAACGATTATAAAAAAAGGGGTTTCTTAACTCCTGAAGAGATGAGATCAGCAGCTTTAGCTAAAGATAATCTCACTAAGCTAAACGGTGTTGTAGAGAATACTGAAACTATAATCAAGTCACTAGAATATAGTATTAGTATATTAAACCATGATAATTACTTGTTTCACAGAACTAAACGAGCTGAAAGGAGGAAAAATCAAAGTAAAGATGGAAACTGCAACTGATGGAAAGGAAGGAGGTATAAGCGGTACTGTAAAGTATCTTGTAGGTCAGTTCATGACTACAATTTTGATGCTGGTAGTTTGTATTCTGGTTTTCTTTATAGGACACCAGACAGGTGTGAGTAACGCTTGTACAAGTACCTTCGAAAACAAAGCAGCTCAACGAGAATGTATGAACAACACTACATTCAAAGGAGCTAGAGACCCTGAACTGTTTGTGCTTATGCCAAACAAACCCTTAACAGAAGGAAATAACTAATCATGACTGAAGAAGAGCAAGGTGTGGAAGAAACAACCAGTTTCATAGGTAAGGCAAGAGATCTTGCCCATAGGTATTTGGGTGAGATTCTTATTGTTATTGTTTGTGTAACTGTAGCTTTAGTCCTTAGTGCTTATAAGGATGAAACATCTAATGTTAAGCCACACCCTAACGAACAGTTGTTAAAGCAACTTAATAGTATGTCTGTAGTTATGCATAATATGGAGGTAGACCTAGAGTCTGTTGTAAAAAAGCACCAAGATCTTACCGTACCGTTGAAGCAACTTATGTCAGACCCACTATTAGCTCGATCAGATTTCGTATGTGATGAGGACACTGATGTTCTTATAGATATGTCTAATCACCGTATCGTACGTATTAATTCTGAACCTGTTAGTTGTGACTACGTCTTTGAACAAGGGTTAAAAGCCTTAAGTGAGTAACCAACTTGAATACTAAGTTGACCTAACAGATAACACTGAGGGAGCGTTGTCAGTGTTATCGATTAGATTAACTAAGAGGAGCATTAGCTATGAACAACAAAGCTATTATTACCTTCCTAGCCTTTCTGGCTTTTGCACATCTAGTACATATTTTTGAGAGGTTAGAAATTCAAGGAAAAGTTTTGTTGCTTGAGCGCAAGGTAGACTCACTTTCTACCCCTAGTTTACAAGTAACAACGGGAGATCGGCAGCCCGTCATATTGTGGGATGTCCCCGCAGAAAAGGAACCTGAACAATAGTTGATCTAATCAAGTCCAGTGTGTTAACTATTATAAGGTACTATGTCGCGTCTGTTAGCTGTAGTAGTGAAGAGGTGTCCAAAGCCATCCTGTAATAACATCTTATGCAGGTCAGGTATTACAGTGTAACTATGAGCGGAATATCTATTAGCAGTTAGATGAGTGCGAGGGCACATACTGCTCAAGTCTAGGCCATCCCTGGGAGGAAAAACAAACACAACAATACAAGATAGTGTAAAGAATCACTTGAGTTGAGTGTGGCTAATGATGTGAAAATACACAAGTAGCATTAATACGGCCTGTTACAAGTCCAGTGTCTATCCCATATCTGTCTAGCAAATATGATCTACCATCTACCAACCTTATTAATACCTTCTGAAGAGCCTCACTATTGTTGGGCCTACTATACCGTTTTCGAGTTGCGAGGACTGCATCGGTGTTACACGAGTCAGGAAGGACGTGAGTGATAAGAGTTTGATTCTCTTGAGGTGAATAATAGGGATCTTGTGTAGTATGGATTTCTCAGGTGTGCTTTATTGCCTTGCCACACCTTATAAATCAATTGTGTTTACCGCGACACTATTAAAGGGAAAGCAATAATCAGTTTACCAAAACTATCCAAAGGAGTTATTCTAAATATGATAGCTACAGCTACCCAATCAAGTCCAGTGGTTAAGGGTATCAACCCCAAGAAAAAATTGAAGAGCGAATTGAACCCATTAACCAATGCTATACCTAGAGCGCAAATACAGGAAAAAAGTACTGTAACAATACGGACTATGTCCGATTACAATCAGGTCGTTTATGGAGGGGACAGCACAGAACCTCCCAATTCATGGCAAGACCTGTTCTTATGGTTTCGTTCTTATAGTTTCTATCCTGGGGATTATAAGCTTCATAATCCTAATGCATTGACATTTAAAGAAGCTAAGAAGTATATGAAAGAAGTCAAAGGTATTTCTAGTAAGCCCTTCTGGACTAGACTTCCTAACTTCCCTAGCAATGCATATTTAATCCCTGCTATTGTTTATACTCCTATAGATGGAGATATAGCAGAGATCTCTCAACAACATAGGCAACAACTGGAAGTATCTAATCGTCAACGGGAGGTAACTTGCCGTAAACCCTCTAAGGCCAATAAGAATCGTTTAAGGCTTGTTAAGACAGAGCCTAGCGAGAGTATTTCTTATGTTCCACAAAAGCCAGTAGAAGGATGGGAGGATCAACGGCCTCCTACATTAGATCAGCTACTCTATAAAGCATATTCTTATAGACAGCCTGATAAAGTTAGCGAGAGGAAACCAACTCCTTTGGATGACTACTTCTTGTCTACTTACCATTACGATCTTCTTGACGAATGGCAAGGTATTGTCAAGGGTAGAACAAATAATCTTAAAGAAACATTCAGAGAAAGCTATATTAGGAATAAAGTATATTCAGCTTATATTGATACACCGCCTTGGTGTGTTGACGATGAAGACAACGCTAAATATTCTTTTATTAATCAAGAGTATATAGACTCTCTTAAAGAAGTTAAGGCTGAAACTCGTAAAGGCCCTAAGAATATATGGCCTAAAGCGAGTAATGATGATGGAGATATTACAGCCCATGAACTAGCAGTTGAAGAAGCTCTAACTAATAGAGCTAAGAATGACATCTCTCAAACAGAAACCCATTACAGTAAACTCTGTAGAGTAAATAGTGGTATAACTAATTCTTTTCCTCCTGCTAGCAGTGATAAGGAAACTGATAACAGTGTTAACCATGTAACCAACCCTTATAATAGGTATCCTTCTAAATATATAAATTGGCTTGAAAGAAATGATTGTACTAGCGGGCCAAGGTCTTATACTAATCAAAATCCTCCAGATATAGTGAGGGTAGGTATTCATGACATTCGTAATAGAATCCAACATTTCTATATAGACACTAAGCCTAAAAGGAAATGCTTGAACACCTATGAGCAGTTCTGCAATAAGCAGTTAAGAGATACTATTTTTACCAAACCTTGTGATAGAGTGAATAAGAGAAGCTACTGTGACGAGTTTCGTTATCACAAATGGTTGCTTGAACGTGAACCACACAACTATACAAGGGCTAAGTATCTCCGTACTCCATATGTAGGGCCTTACACTAAAGGTATAAATATCTTTAAGTGTTATTGGAATAAATTTCACGAAGAGTTTATCTCTCCCTATGTTTGGTCAGACACAAGTACTAAAGAAAAATACGAACAGTTATTTGAAAGTGCTATTTTTCAAGTACAGGAAAGTTTGCTAAGGTCTTTTAAAGAGCCTGAAAAAGAAACTCTTAAGAATGCACCTATGATATCTAGTCTTCAGATCGATTCTGAGAACCTTACAACTATGAGCTTAGAAGAGTATAACCAACTCTTTTTTGAAGCTGAGAGAAGGCGTGAGAGCTTTGTGAAGCGTGTACACCGTTCTCTTAGACGGAAAGCTAAGTTCAGATCTTTGTCAAAGACTGGCTATGTTTCTCAACGAATATCTTACAAACCAATTTATATAAAGAAACAGGAGAATTCTGAAATGCTTAAAAGCGTACCTAAAAAAGAGGAAGTACTTTCTAAAAATATTATACCCGATCGAGTAGAGTTTCCTTTTAAAGATTTCAAGAAAAAGAAATCTGAGAAAGAGGTTGGGAATACTTACCGTTATAAAACTATAGAGCAGTTTGAAAAGATGTATGACTTACCGTCTATAGTTCCTACTGAAAAAGTAATCATCCCTGAAAGATAAGTGCCCTTTTTATCCTTAAGTCCTATTAAGATCGACAATACCTAAATAAGTAATACAGGTGTGAAAAGCCTTGAACCTCTACTAAGGTACTGTGAGGAGTCTGAAAGGGCTACAGGAAAACAGGAGATTATCGTAACTCAGCTAAGAACCTTGGGCTTATCGATAATGCAATCGACGGACCCCAGTAGGCATACTGTATATTATTGAAAAGCATTTGCTAAATAAATAATAAGAGGATATGAGTATCAGGATTTCATTCACAATAGAGGAGTAAAACTAGATGACTTGGGTGAGGCATGTTTTACACAACCGTAATGACATTATGCGTCAAGTCAGAAAAGGTTTCTTTCTAGAAGAAAATGAGGGTCGTCGTTTTCTTAACCGTATTATAGGGTATTGGAAAGATGCTGAAAGTATGCGTAATGAGGAGTACGAGCAATGGTACGAGCTTGGAGATCTACTAGATAAGGTTGATGCTAAACTTGCTAAGATCTCAGATTTACAAAAAAGGATAGATGCTGAGAATAAAGATATTGACAATGCTGTTGGATATGTGAGAGGAGAGGGAAAGCCCTATTCGGTGACTGACTCCAAACTTTTGCCTAAACAACGACATCCTTTACAAGAACCTAAAGAAATTATGAAGCAAGTTTACAAAGTACTTCATAATGGTTATGTAAATATGAAGTTAGGGAGAAATCCTAGCAACCGTCCTAAGAAAGACGGGCCAATATCTTATAGAGATCATTCTCATTCTCGACGAAATCCTTACAATCAGGATGGGTCTGTTGATGAATCAGTTCCAACAGATAATGATCCTATACCTGGTAGTACAACTACATATGGCTTAGATGATTTGCCAGAAGGAATGAAGTTAACGGTATCTGACGGGATACCTGAACACTACATTAAATATAAGCGTCCTCAAAAAGACCAGAACCAAGGACGTAATAAAAACAAAGGTGGTCGAAATAACCAAAACAACAACGGCAATAACCATAATAACGGTTAATGTAGCAGCTTTACAGGTTGAGCGGGAAAGGTCCGGCAGTAAACCGGAGGCTAACGCAAATCAACGTCTGACATTGATCTCTTATATCA
>Ga0070749_10001035_pt1 | contig 18823 bp, 24 predicted proteins | sample VirMetDEL_Nov_18_FD_75180 | JGI IMG/M metagenome (GOLD analysis project Ga0070749, IMG submission 75180) | Aqueous microbial communities from the Delaware River and Bay under freshwater to marine salinity gradient to study organic matter... | ecosystem: Environmental > Aquatic > Marine >...
CGAGCAGTGCCCGTTCCACCGCCGTCCCAGGTCAGACCAATCCTTGGTCTAAGGAAGCCTGGAACGTAACCCAGCAAATGATGATGCTGGCCGACAACCCTGATATGGCCCGTCTTTTGAAATCAGAAGCCGGCGCCTAGCCCCTGTGGGGCACCCCTACAAACCTCACTGGAGCTAATTCATGTCCGCATTTAGTGGAAACTACTCGGGGGGAACGTTCCTCACGAACCTCGTCACCCGTCCCGAGTTTCTTCAGTACACCGCTGAAGGCATTTTCGAGCAGTCGAAGTGGATCCAATCCGGCATTGTGCAGCGTAATGCTGCTCTCGATGCCCGTTCCGGCGGAACCCGTGTCCGGGTGCCTTTCTTCGATCCGATTGCCCCCACCGAGACTCAGATTCTGAGCACCTCGACCTGGGGTGGCGGCGGCGGTTATCTCGTTCCTGCGAACGTGACTGCCGACGAGCAGATCATGACGATCCTGCACCGTGGCTTCGCCTACGCGGCAGACGACCTGAGCAAGCTCGGTTCTGGCGCCGATCCCCTGGCCCATGTCCGCAATCAACTGACGGCTGCGATCAACAAGCTCAAGACCGCCACCCTGGCTGCCCAACTCCTGGGTCTGTTTGGTGGTATCTCCGGCGCTGGTGTCCTTGGCCCCAACCAACTGGACAAGTCTTTCGCTGGTGCCCCCGGCTCCATGACGGAAGCCAACTTCCTGAACGTCGCCAACGTCGTTGGCACCAAGGTGAAGCTGGGTGAGCGTGGTGACGAGATTGACTCGATTGCTATGCACTCCAACGTGGCTTACTACCTGCAACAGGTTGGGATGCTGACCTTCAGCACCTCTGCTCTGTCGACTGGTGGTGCTGTGGTTTGGGGCGGCGGCGGTGTGGGCGTGACCCAATCCGAAGCGGCTTACTTTGCTGGCCTCCGGGTTGTGATCGACGACCAACTCGTCGCTCTGTCCGGCGGTACCGCCACCCACGCCAAGAAGTACCCTGTGTACCTCTTCAAGTCGGGTGTGGTTTCCGAGGGCATCCAACAGGATCTCCGTCTGGCTGCCGACCGCAACATCCTGTCCATGCAGGATGTGCTGGCTGTGGACTACCACTACGGTTACCACGTCACCGGCACCAAGTGGGCCGCCGCTGGCGACAACCCCGACAACACCTCTGGCGCCGGCAACCTTGCCGCCACCGCCAGCTGGAACCTCGTGTACTCCAGCACCAAGATGGTCCCCGTGGCCCGTCTGCTGGTCAACACTCCGTTCGATACCACCGCTTACGCCTGATAAGCGACAGTCGAATAAATCGGGGCCCTTCGGGGCCCCTTTTTTATGGCCGCTCAGCTAAGTCCCAGTCGAATCTTCTCCTGCGCCTCAAACACCACCGGGGTGTTCATCACACTCTTGTACGACTGGAGCATGAGCTGGTTAATCACGTCGTAGCTGACCTGCAGTTTTTCACCGATTTCGGTGATGTTGAGGTCATCTTCCTCCCGAAGACGACGAATCTCCAGTGCCACCGGCTCCAACTGGCGCACTTCGGGACCGGGTTCAAAACCGGGCTTAGTCTTCTCTACGCTGACGTCAGCGTCAACGGCTTTCCGGGCAGGCATGAAATTAGTCCGTTTCTACATATCACAGGATAACCGCCACTGGTGCGAAGACTTGCCCCAGGTCCGTTACGAGGATCGTTTAGCCGAGCTGGAGATGATTGGCGCCGATGTCTATATGGTGAAGGAGTTGCCCCAATTCCGAAAAGTCTCCAAGCCCCCGCGACGTAGCGGGCCCGCTTCTCATCTGTTCGGGTGACCTACACTGGAAGTAACATCTAAATGCTGCACGTAGCGAACGAGGATTAACGCACATGGCCCCTATCCTCGTCGCCACTCTTGCTGGAGCTAGTTCCAACTCGTACATCACGGTTGCGGACGCCACGACGTATTTCGACAACCGTCTCGACGCAAGCGACTGGACTGCTGCGAGTGCCGACAACAAGGCCGCCTCGTTGATTACGGCAACGAGCTGGCTCGACACCCTGGAATTTTACGGTGACCGTTCCGCCACCACTCAAGCGTTGAAGTGGCCCCGTAAAGACGTCACTTGCGACGGTGTAGAAGCCACTGCGACCTTCATCCCCCGAGAGATCAAGGACGCCACCTGTGAAGCCGCCTTGGCCCTCCTCCGCAACCCCACGATGTTGCGTGGTGTGGTCACGGCCCCCGGCAGTTATGACGAGGTGGAACTAGGCGAACTGCGCGTGAAATATCGCGGCCAAGGCGAGGTCGAATCACTCCAGAGCATCACCGACGCCTTGCCCTGGCTCCGCAGTTTCCTGAAGTGTTGGGCCAAGGGCGTAACCGGGCCCGTCCCCATCCGCTTGTATAGAAGCTAATGAGCCAGATCGATACCGTTTTTAGTGCATTGCCGGGCCCGCTTTTGCGGCAATGGGGGCAGGATCTGACGTACATCAAAAGTTCCACGCCCCGCACGTACAACCCAACCACAGGAAATGTGTTTGGAGCCGACGTCTCGGTAACAGTCCGAGGTGTTATCACCCGACTAACGCCCCGCGAATCTGAGGGCCTGTACCAGACCACCGACATCAAGGTCATCATCGGCACCGCCGAGCTTGGAACGTACTACCCAACCGAGGCCGACCGTATCCAGTACAGCCAGGATGGTGTAACCCGCGAGGCCAAGATCGTCGCCATAACCAGTTATCGCGGCGAAAACCCGGTCCTCCACACCCTCATAGCGAGGCCCCAATAATGGCCAGAAATGAAGTGGATCGATTTCTAGGGAATTTAGATCGTCTAGCTACGTCATTTTTTAGTCGTGCTCCTGCGGCAGCAGCCGAAAAAGCCGTGGCGGATCTACAAAAACGTGGTCCCGTATGGACGGGACGTTTTTCAAATTCTTGGCAAATAGCATCAGGAAGTCGTGTCGTTAGTGGAAGTGGTCAACCTGGGTGGCCCCAAAAATTGAGTTCTCCTTTGTTATCTGGACGCGAGCTAGTAGGTCAACCCGTCGTTAAATACACCATATCTAACTTCGCCAACGGTCCTCAAGGTCCTTACGCGCTACAAGCAATGGACCTCGCAGAAGGTAACTTTATTAACCCCGGTACACCGCCACTAAAAGAGGCACGCTACGGCACTCGTATTAGCGGCATCCGGGGCGACATACCCACGGGAACTAAAGGACCGAATCGTTCAACAGCACCTCTTAACTGGTTCAATGACTATGTACAAGGCGGTTACCTAGATCGTACTGTGCGTGTAAGTTTTGACCAAGCACTACGAGGGATTTTATGAACTACCAAGCAATCCGGGCATCCATCGAGAATCCGCTACTTACGGCGTTTGGTGCATTGGTGCCTGCTGTGCCGGTCTACTTTGACAACATCACAGCTGTTCCACCCAACACCACCACCGAATACGTTCGGGTGAATATCACCTTCGGTATCACAAACGAACCTACGCTTACCAGCAGTGTGGACAATGCGCGTGGCGCTCTAATCATCCGTATTTTCACGGAAAAAGGCAAAGGCCCTGCCCGTAACCAAGTGTTGTTGACCACCGCCGTGAATGTCCTAGAGACATTGAATAACACCGCCAAGGCAAACACTGGCACGTTTATGCGGTTAGGTGAAATTAACGGCCCGACATTTTCTTCTACTGACGAATCTCCGCATTTTGTGGGGCGAATTGACACCAGTTGGGTGGCGACAGTCCTTAGCTGAAGACTGTTGCTATTCTGTTATAAGCCGGGCAGTGCCCGCCCCACTGTCCATCCCTTTGGTAAGTCCCTATGGCCACCACTGTTCTGTCCGGCACGTCCGGCGCTCTGTACTACAAGCCCGCCGGCACCACCGGCACCTTCGGTGAAACTGACGTCAACGTCGGCACCGATGTGATTACGGTCCAGCCGTACCTGAATTTTAAGGTTGGTGATCCTGTCGTTTTCAGCGTGGTTAACGCTCAAACCGGCGGTGCTGGTAGTGGCACCCTGCCTGCAGGTATCACGGGTGCTACCACGTATTACGTGTTGAGCTACACCCCTGCCACCGGCGCCCTTACGGTGTCCGCAACTGCAGGTGGCGTAATTCTGCCGATCACCGATGATGGTACGGCGGTCACCCCTAACACGTTCCAGGTTGCCTACGCAGCTTTTGCTGTTGTCGGACAAGTTCGTGACTGGAGCTTTGAAATCAGTCGTTCCGAAATTGACGTCACCACGATTGGCCAAACCCCTGGTCAGTATGTGCCTTTCCGTAGCTTCATCGCCGGTTTTGCCGATGGTTCTGGCACCGCAACGGTCTACATGACCAATGAGGATGCTGCGCTGTCCAACCGGATGATCGAGGACGTGCTCCAGCGCCAACAAACCGGCGCTGCCTTCAAGCTGTACACCGATCAGGTGTTTAGTGGTGGCACCCTGAGCGAAGCCCTCAGCCGTTCCATCGCGTTTGATGCCGTGCTGACTTCGGCCAGCCTGAACATCAACCCGGACGATGCCCAGTCTGTGACTGTGAACTTCCGTCCTTCCGACACCCCGGTCTTCGACTTCGCCAAGTCCTGATAACTTTTAGGTTATCGTCATCGGCCCCGCCAACACGGCGGGGCTTTTTTATGGTTATTGCGTTACACTAGAACGTAAATCAACAGGGTTTTATGCCTGCCTCGATTCCTGTCAGGGCGATTGACCGTCTTCGCAATGCCGCCAACCTAGAGCCCACTAAAAAGAGCGTGGAGCTTTCCGACGGCAGTACGTTCGATATGTGGGTCAGCCCGCTAACGATGGCCGAGCGTGAACGCGCCCAAAAACAAGCCAAGTCGGACGACGCCAACGCCTTTGCTCTCCAGTTGCTGATTACCAAGGCAATGGACGAAAACGGCGCCAAGTTGTTCGCCCCCGGCGAAATTGACGTCCTGAAGAACGAAGTCAAGGACAAGGATCTGCAGACCTTGATGCTGGCAATCCTGACCGACGACTCCGAGCCCATCGACCCAAAGCCCTAGCCACCGAACTTCGCAAAGACAACTGGCTCATGCTCCAATTCGGTGTTGCCAAGGAGCTGGGCCTAAGTCTGACCGAAGTACGGACGACAATGACCGCCGAAGAGTTGCTTGGCTGGAGCGCCTACTTCAGCATCCTCAACGAGGACCAGCAGAAGGAAATCGAAAAAGCCAAACGCCGCCGCTAACCCCGGCGGCTTTACACTGTGTAGACTGAATTACGGCTAGGTGTGGTTCTGTGGCAAAGTACAGCGCCGATATCGAAATTGCTGTACGCGGTGGACAGCAACTAAATAACACGATTAAATCACTGAACAGACTAAACAATTCAATCAATGTTGTAAACCGCAACGCAAAATTACTTGAAGGTAAAGGTTTTAACGTAGCGAGTATAGAAAACTATTCTCGGGCTGTATCTAAGGCAGAGCGTGCTGTACGCAGAGCAGCAGAAGGTACAGACCAAGAAAGACGAGCAATTACATCGCTTGTTAGTGCGATGGAGCTTGAAAATAAAGCTCGTGAGCGTAAAAATATTTTAATTGCGCGAGAGGTTGCCAATCAACGCCGCGTAATTGCCACTGCCGACGCGGGTGTAGGAATACAAGGCCCGGCTTTACCTAGCTATATGATGCGGGGACCTAGTTCTCCTATCGGCGGTGGCCGCCGTGGTCGTGGCGCTAGTGGTGGTGGATCGCGTTTAGGTGGTGCAATCAGCGGTTCCATCATCGGTGGTGCGTTCCCTCTGTTGTTCGGTCAAGGCCCTGGCGCAGCAGCCGGCGGTGCCATTGGCGGTTTAGTCGGTGGTCTTGCCGGTCCTGGCGGCAGTTTTGCCGGCTCTTTGCTTGGCACCCTTCTGGGCGACATCGCCTCTAAAGGTAAAGCTGTGCAGGATTTAGCCGACGACATGGGTCTAGCAGCAGAACAGACAAAGCAACTTGCAGAAGCTTTCAAGACAGCCGGTGCAGACGCAGACAAGTTTGGCGCCGCCGTTCAAACAATTCGAGGAATAGGGTTCGCGGATGAAGAGCAGGTAGAAGTAATAAAACTTGTAAGCAAACTTACCGAAGATTACGGGGGTAAAATAGATAAAGTTGCTGCTGCGTATGGCAACTTTGCTGCAAAAGGTAAGGTAGGCATTGCAGATATAAACAAATTTACCGCACAAGGTATTCCTATTCTCGATGAACTAGAAAAGAAATACGGTAAAAACAGGGATCAAATTCTCGCGCTGGCCAAAGACGGTGAGATCACTGCCCAGGATCTTTCGGACGCCCTTGTCGAAATAGCCAACAGATCCGACGAAGTAACAAAACGCACTAAATCTTCATGGGAACAAACGTGGGAAAATCTTAAACAGGGTGCCGGCACCTCCGTAAAAGCTATTGCAATCGTTGTAGGTAGTTTGATTAGCGTATCTACCAGTGTAACAGGCAACATTTTTCAGCTATTTAGTTCCCTTTACGTCAACTTAATTAACGGCGCCGTTAACGCTGCTGCTGGTATAGCGGACGCACTTTCTTCAGCGGCTAACAACATTGCAGCCTTTTACAAAGCTAATCCCTTGGTTATTCCTGCTCTACGTGATGCTGCTGTAGGAGGATTAGAGGCTTTCAAAACCGGGGCAAAAGGCACAGCAAATCGACTACGTGGTTTAACGAAAACCACAACCATTGGTGCGATCAGTGGTCCAACAGTACCAGGTCAGTTGCCGCCGTCTGAAGGTGGTGGTAAGTCAGCAGCGAATAAAGCTGCCAAAGATGCTGCAAGGGAAGCTGCCCGTGTAGCTGAAATTGTCCGTGCCCGACAATTATCGACACTGGAACTTCAACGTCAAGCTGTATTTAGTCAAAAAATAGCTGACGCAGAAATGGCTAAAGATCCGATCCTTGTTCGTCAGCTACAAGGTCAACAAGAAATTATGCAACTAGGCATCAAAACTGCTGCTGAGCTTGAAAAAGAAAAGAACAGCATGGCGCAGCTTGCCATTGCGCGTGAATTCCAGGCGAAAAAAGCACTGGTTCTACTCGGCATCGAGATTGATATAGCGAAAATTAAAAAAGAACAAACAGATCAGTACAACACTATTATTTCCGATCTAGATACCGAACGGGCGCTTAAATACGCAATCACAGAGCAAGAACGCACACAACTGCGTATCGCCGCCGAGATGCGGAAGCTACGTCTGTCAGATCCTTATCTGACAGAGCCGCAATTGATGCAAATTCAACAAGCTAAAGAACGTTTAGCTGCACCTAAAACCGGCGCTGAGCTTATTCAAGAACGCACTGGAGCATTAGAAGATGAGATGAAGGCTCTGATTGATTCGGGTAATATCGCAATAACGATTGCATCAGGTATTGGAGATGCTTTTAGTACCTCTTTCAAGGGGATTATTGATGGCAGTATGAGTGCCCGCGAAGCGTTGGCTGGTTTCTTCCAAAGTGTCGCGGATCAATTCCTCGACATGGCGGCACAGATTATCGCCAAGTGGATCCAGATGACGATCCTGAACAGCATCCTCCCACTGTTCACCGGCGGTAGTTTGCTTGGTGGTGGTGGTGGTGGTTTTGGAGGTAGTAATGCCTTCGGCACCTTCGACGCTGGTGGCGGATTTGCGTATGGAGGTGGTTTGAATCTGCTACCGGGTCGTGCCAGTGGCGGTCCGGTATCCGGCGGTCAGATGTACATGGTGGGCGAGCGTGGCCCCGAGTTGTTCGTGCCCGGTCGCAGTGGCACCATCGTCCCCAACGAAAAGATGGCCGGCGGCGGGGACGTCAACGTGGTCGTCAACGTAGATGCCAAGGGCACCAGCGTCGAAGGTGACGAAAACGAAGGCAAACAACTGGGCCGTCTCATCAGTGCTGCAGTACAGTCGGAATTGATTAAGCAGCAACGGCCCGGCGGTCTTCTTGCACGCTAATGGCTACCTTCCCTGACTACAAACCCCGTGTTGGCGCCAGTAAAAGCAGTGCGCCTGCTGTGCGCTCCACCAAATTCGGTGACGGTTACGAACAGCGCGTCCAGTTTGGCCTCAATCAAAACCCTAAGCAATGGACATTGGAGTGGAACGTAACGGAGGAAGCATCCGATGAAATCGAGGCTTTCCTGGATGCACGCGGCGGCACCGAGTCATTCGACTGGACCCCACCTGACACCGCTACCAGTTACAAATGGGTTTGCAGCGACTGGACAAAATCCATAGACAGCCCCGGTAGGGCCGTAATTCGTACAACCTTCCGGCAGGTATTTGAACCGTAATGGCCGTTCCATTTTCAGACCTTCAGGCCATCGCCCCCAGTGCCGTCATCGAGCTGTTCCAGCTTGAGTTGAACACTGCTCAGCACGGTGTCAATGAAACGTACTATTTCCACGCTGGTGCCAATGCAGACAACAACGCCGACATCATCTGGAACGGCCAAGCATATTTAGCGTTCCCAATCGAGGCAACAGAATTCGAGTATACGGGCACAGGATCATTGCCACGCCCCAAGCTACTTATCAGCAATATCTTCGGCACCATTACCGGCCTGATTTTGTCGCTGCCTAATGGCTTGGAAGGCGCCAAAGTGACGCGGATTAGAACACTGGCACGGTATATCGATGGTGTTAATTTCCCTGGTGATACCAATCCATTCGGTACTCCCGATCCAACAGCAGAGTTCCCCCGCGAAATTTATTACGTTGACCGTAAAGCCGGTGAAAATAGAGACGTTATTCAGTTTGAACTAGCCGCAGCGTTTGATCTGGTTGGCGTCAGAGCCCCCAAGCGGCAGTGCATTAGCAATATGTGCCAGTGGATTTATCGCGGTTCTGAGTGCGGCTACACCGGCGACGCTTATTTTGATTTCAATGATAATGCTGTTAACTCTGCCGGATTAGATGTATGCGGCAAAAGATTGACTAGCTGCGAATTGCGTTTCGCCCAACAACGTTTTAGCGGCGCTGTTACCTTAGGCAGCAACATTATTACATTAGACAAGGACGCTTCATTTAGTACAGGTGATCCCGTGACTGGTTTCGGGTTGCCTGCTGGTACCACAGTAGTAAGTACAAGCGGAAGCGCAATAACCGTTAGCCAGAACGCTACCGCCAGTAGCAACGTCACAACCACCGGAACCATACAAAGCAATTTCACTCAGATTGTGGTTGCAAGCGCAGTCGGGCTTGCGGTTGGTATGACCGTAACAGGTAATTACCTAGAACCAAATACACAGATAACAGCAATAAGTGGAACAACACTTACTCTTAGCACTCCGGTAGATTTGACACAATTTTTGGTGGCAGCAACGTCTTTTCTGGGTGCAACGGATTTATTTGCCTCCCCAGGCAAGGAAACCAATAAAGTATGGGCGCTTTCGGGATATGCCTTTGCAGTGGGTCAGTATATTTCAAGTGATTATCTGCCTTTATCAGCGCGAGCACGCATAACATCTTTAGGTACGTTTGATCTATGGCGTATTCTTTCTTTGAACATAACGTATGTTCAATCTTTAGCTACGCCGATAACATGGACTGTTTACAATACAAGTGCTATCCCAAGTGCGACGTACTCTTTTACGGCAACTGATTCAAATTATACATTCCGAGAGTCTGCCTCCATTCCATACGGCAGTTACCCTGGTGTTGGAACGTACTTCACATGACTTGGCAAGACTCAGCACTGGAACACGCCAAAGCTGAAGATCCCAAAGAGGCGTGCGGACTGCTCATTGTCCGTAAAGGTCGCCGCAAGTACTGGCCATGTCAAAACCTGGCGACCAGCCCCGACCAATTTTTTGTACTCAACCCAGATGATTGGGCTGCAGCAGAAGATGTTGGCGAGATCATCGCCATTGTTCATAGCCACCCCGTCACTAATCCGTCGCCGTCACCAGCGGACCGCACAGCATGTGAATCCAGTGGTTTGCCCTGGTACATCGTCAACCCTAAAACTGAGGCATGGGGTGAGTGCAAACCATGTGGTTACAAAGCGCCGTTGATTGGTCGTGAATGGGTATTCGGTGTCCATGATTGTTGGACACTTGCCCGTGACTGGTATGCCGAACAGGGCATCATGTTGCGCGATTGGGAACGCTGCGCCAGTCCCGAGCAATTCCAAGCCGAGCCTTACTTCGACCGTTGCTGGAAGGAGACTGGTTTCCGTGAGCTAGGGGAAGATGAAGCCGTGGAGCCTGGTGATCTGCTGTTGATGGCCATCAACAGTCCCGGCCTCAACCATTGCGCCGTGTACCTGGGGGATCAGGTAATACTCCATCACCTCCAGAGTCGCCTAAGCAGTCGTGACCTTTATGGCGGGTGGCTACTAAAATGCACTGGAAGGAGGTTGCGTCATGCTGCGTAAGATCAAGCTGTACGGCAAGCTCGCCAAGTTCATCGGTCACCGTGTGCTCGAAGCGGATGTTGCAACAGCTGCCGAAGCTGTGCGATTCTTGGTAGCCAACTGGCCGGAAGTGGAGCAGCACATGGCCGATCAACATTATCGCGTCAGTGTCGGCACCTACGATCTGGACCTAGACGAAATCCACCATCCGGCTGGCGTCGCACCAATCAGCATCGTTCCAGTAGTTGCAGGTGCCGGTGCGGTGGGACGGATTATTTTGGGCGTGGCACTTATCGCGTTAGCATTTGTCAGTTTTGGTAGTAGCACTGTTTTTGCAGGTATCGCCGCAAAAGGTGCAGCAGCAGCGTTCGGTTCAAAAGCCTTATTTCTGGTAGGCGCCGGTCTTCTTTTAACTGGTGTCGCCCAACTTCTAACACCAACACCAAGAACAAATGTAGACCAAGGTGACCCACGCAAAAGTTTTAGCTTCAGCGGCATTCAAAATACCAGTCGGCAGGGAGTGCCCGTGCCAATTGTCTATGGTGAAACGATAGTCGGCTCTGTTGTCATCTCTGCTGGCATTGACACCGTACAGGTAACGGCATGAGCAACCTTGTCATTGGTGCAGGCGGCGGAGGTAAAGGTGGCGGCGGTAGTGCTCGCACACCTACAACTCAACGTGACGGGCTCGATTCGCGTCAATATGCCGAGCTGATCGACCTCATCAGCGAAGGTGAAATTCAAGGCTTAAAAGATGGCTTAAAAAGCATCTATCTAGACAACACCCCTCTACAAAATTCAGACGGCACGTATAACTTCCAGAATGTCACTGTCTACGCCCGCAATGGCACACAAAATCAAGATATTATTCCGTTTGCAGATGAAATTGAGGACGAGCGATCTGTCGGTGTAACGGTTCGCAACGACGGTCCCGTAACACGGACCATCACCGACTCACAAACCGACGCAGTGCGTATCACAATTACTGTGCCGCGCCTGGAACAAATTCAAAATAATGGTGACACAGTAGGCCAAAGTTTTAATTTTCAGATACAGGTTCAATACAACGGCGGCGGTTTCACCACTGTTATTGACGACACAGTGTCCGGTCGCACTGGGGATCCCTACCAAAAAGCATATATGGTGGATCTTGCGGGCGCATTTCCCGTAGATATACGCTTAGTGCGCCTTACTGCAGATAGCGACGATATACGACTGTCTAATGCTTTTACATGGACAAGTTATACGGAAATTATCCGCAGTCGGCTTACCTACCCAAACAGTGCCCTTGTTGGTATTCGCGTTGACGCCGAACAGTTCAATAATATCCCGCAACGCAATTATTTGGTCAGGGGCGTAAAAATAGCTATCCCTAGTAACGCAACAGTCGATCAAACAACAGGCCGCCTTATTTATTCAGGGATTTGGAATGGTACATTCGGCGCTGCTCAGTGGTGTTCTGATCCGGCTTGGGTTCTGTGGGATCTGATTACATCCACGCGATACGGTCTAGGTGAACACCTCGACGCTGCACAACTGGACAAGTTTTCTTTCTTCGCTGCCAGTCAGTATTGCAACGAACTGGTGCCCGATGGGTTTGGCGGACAAGAACCTCGTTTTAGCTGCAACGTTAATATCCAAACCAGTGAGGAAGCGTACAAACTCATCAATGACATGTGCTCGGTGTTCCGGGCCATGCCGTACTGGAGCGTAGGGTCATTAACAGTTTCGCAAGACAAACCTGCCGACCCTTCTTATTTATTCACGCTCGCAAATGTTACACAAGAAGGATTTAGTTACAGCGGCAGCAGTCTTAAGGCACGGCCCAATGTGGTGGTGGTTAGTTATTTAGATTTAGCACTGCGCGACATTTCGTATGAAGTAGTTGAAGACGCAGAAGCTATCAGTAAATACGGTGCTGTTAAAACTGAAATCAGTGCTTTTGCCTGTACCAGTCGCGGTCAAGCACGGCGCATAGGTGAATGGTTGCTGTACTCCGAACGATACGAGGGCGAAACCGTTACTTTTAGCACCAGCATGGACGCGGGTGTCATCGTTCGGCCAGGGCAAGTAATCAGCATTGCCGATCCCGTAAAGGCTGGCGCTAGGCGCGGGGGACGCATCCAAAGTGCCACGGCAACCACCATCACAGTTGATGCTGCCACAGGTCTGTCTACCCCTGGCACTGTTTCGGTTGTGTTGCCATCAGGCGCTGTTGAACTTCGCGCTGTCCAATCCATCAGCGGCAACGTTATTACGGTTACAAATGCTTTCAGTGCTACGCCAAATGCCAACAGTGTTTGGGTGTACGAAACTACCAATATTGAAGCATCCACTTGGCGGGTGCTTGGAATTGCAGAACAAGACGGTTCTACGTATTCAGTGACTGCATTGTCATATAACAGCAGCAAATACCCGTATGTAGAAAGGGATCAGCCGCTACAGCAACGTGACATCACCGATCTCAACATTATTCCAGCAACACCAAATAATTTGTCCGCTATTGAAGTGTTGTACGACGCGGGTGGCGTTGCTAAATCTAAATTAGTTGTTGACTGGGATCCTGTAGAAGGCGTACAACAGTACAGAATACGCTGGCGCCCGCAGAATGGTAACTGGACGGACGAGCGCATCCAGCGTGTTGACTACGAAGTTTTAGATACAACAGAAGGTATTTATGAATTTGAAGTATACGCAATAAGTGCAAGTTTGCGTACTTCTGTGCAGCCCGCATTTTTAACGAAACAAACTTTTGGCAAAACTGCTCCACCTGCCGATGTACAAAATGTAAGTCTTGTGCCAGGTGACCAGCTAAGCGGCATTCTCTCTTGGGATCGAGCAGTGGATCTCGACGTATTGCTAGGCGGCAAGGTACTGATTCGTCATAGCACTGCACTAGTTGGCGCCACTTGGGAAGAGTCTCAAGAAATTGTTACGGCAGCCGCCGGGTCGCAAACACAAAAGCAAGTGCCCATGTTGGAAGGCACGTACTTATTGAAATTTGAAGATGATACCGGCAACCGTTCTGTCAACGCCAATTCAATTGTTGCTGATTTTCCTGAACCTCAGTCACGTTCGTTGTTTAAGCAATATGCCGAGGACCAGGAAAGTCCGCCGTTTAACGGGAATACACTTGGAATGTTCTATTCAAGTGAATATGACGGCTTGATTATCGACAGCGGTCAATATGTTGATGACATGGCAGTTGACGGTGATTGGGACGCATTGTTAGCCCTGGATTCGGTTGGCGGTGTTAATGCTTTTGGTGAATACGAATTCGGTAGTAGCTGGGACATGGGAGCTGTTTACGATGTAAATTTACGGCGTCGTTTTGTTACACGCCCCTTGGTGCCAGCATCCTTGTGGGATGACAAGGTGGCCCTGATAGATACTTGGTCGGATATTGACGAAGACAACATCGATAAAGTCAACGCTCAGCTTTACGTGCGAACAACTACTGACGATCCCGCCGGCACTCCTACTTACGGCGAGTGGAACGAATTTGCCAACGTTATTGCACGCGGTCGCGGTTTCCAGTTCAAAGTGCGGGCAATTTCCGAAGATCCCGACATCAACATTATTATCGACGAGCTTGGCTGCATCATGGAATTGCAGTTGCGTACCGAACAGTCCGGTACATTGACCAGTGGCGCTGGAGCATATGCCGTTACCTTCCCCAACGCTTTTTACCAGGCGCCGAATGTAGGCATCACCGGCTTCAATATGGCTACGGGCGACTTTTTCACAGTGACCGGAGTGACACGCACAGGTTTTACTGTAGAATTTAAGAACAGTAGCGACACAAGCGTGAGTCGTAATTTCACTTACACTGCAGTCGGCTATGGCCGGGAGGTCTGACAGTGGCACAGCATGACTACATCATTGCCAACCAAAGCGGCGCCGCTTTCCGTGCCGACCTAAATAACGGCCTTGCTGCCATTGTCAGCCAGAACAGTGGTGCAGCTCAACCCAGTACCACCTACGCCTACCAGTGGTGGGCTGACGAAACCACCGGCCTGCTGAAACTACGCAACGCCGCGAATAGCGCCTGGATCACGATTGGCACACTAGCCAGCACCAATCTGGGTTTGGCGACAGCGGCAAGTCCGAGCTTTACGGGCACGGCCACTTTTGCCGGCGACGTGGCGTTGACAGGCACCGGCTACTTGGACTTGCCGGTAGGCACCACCGCGCAACGACCTGGATCACCCACGTCGGGCATGGTGCGATTCAATACCAGTCTGGTCACGTTTGAGGGTTACAACGGTACGGCGTGGGGAGCCATCGGTGGCGGCGCAACCGGCGGCGGTTCTGACGACGTGTTCTACGAGAATGGACAGACCGTCACGACCAACTACACTTTGACTACCAGCAAAAACGCCGTGAGCGCCGGCCCTGTCACAATCAACTCTGGTGTCACCGTCACGGTGCCGACCGGCCAGTCCTGGGTGATCGTCTGATGGCTATTACAATCGACGGATCCGGCACCGTAACCGGAATCTCAGCAGGTGGGTTACCTGATGGGGTGATTACTACAGATGACATTGCAGCTGGTGCTGTCACGCAGGCCAAGCGCAGCGAACAGCTCACACTGGGCACCGCCCAGGCCAGCACGTCTGGTACGTCTATCGACTTCACCGGGATTCCGTCTTGGGTAAAGCGGATTACGGTGATGTTTAACGGGGTGAGTACCAGTGGGACATCCTCTTATCAAATCCAAGCTGGTAATGGCAGTTTTGTGACTACGGGATATGTTTCATCCGCGATAGGTGGCACGACAGGCAACGTGATGTCTGGAAATTTTGCCACATCTGGGTTTGTAATTAACACTAACGTACTTGCCGCGAGTCAACACACAGGCAGTTTTGTCATATCAAACATCACGGCAAATACTTGGATTCAAAGCGGGAACATTATTCTTGAAGGTTCTGGCTCAGGCCAGCTTTCATCTGGCCGTATCGCCCTCTCCGGCACCCTCGATCGCATCCGCATAACAACCGTTAACGGCACCGACACCTTCGACGCCGGTTCCATAAACATCCTCTACGAGTAAAGCCATGACACTACGACTTAATGGCTCGACCTCGGGCTACACCGAAATCGACGCCCCGGCAGTAGCTGGGAGTAACACACTGAAGCTGCCTGGTGGTAATGGCACGGCTGACCAAGCCCTAGTCACCGACGGCTCTGGCGTCCTGAGCTTTGCTGATCGCGGACGGATGGTGCTTGGTACGGAACAGGCATCCACCAGTGGGACGAGTATTGACTTCACTGGGATTCCGTCTTGGGTGAAGCGGATTACGGTGATGTTTAACGGGATTAGCGTAACTGGTACGTCTGTCGTTTTGGTTCAGATCGGGTCTGGTTCTTTGACCACGTCTGGTTATTTAGGCTCTGGCTGCAACACTAGTACCGCTGCAACCAGTTCATCTACGAGAACAACAGGGTTTGGCATAGATAACTCAACATTAGCGGGCAGCACAAGGTATGGAACTATAGTTATTACTAACCTGTCGGGTAATAATTGGGTCAGCCAGGCCGTTGTGTCTCGGACCGATTCCGTTTGCGGCTTTAGCTCTGGCTCCGTGACCCTCTCCGGCACCCTCGACCGCATCCGCGTCACCACCGCCAACGGCACCGACACCTTTGACGCGGGGTCGATCAACATTTTATACGAAGGATGATGACAATTACTAAGGAGCGCCTTTCCGAGCTTGTGACTTACAACCCCGACTCAGGGCTGTTTGTCTGCGCCAAGAATCGCAAGGGCAGCAAAAACAAAGCCGGTGATGTGCTGGGCTCTCTGACTAAGTGTGGTCACATCCAAATCCAGCTGGATAGTCGCCGCTACCTGGCTCACCGGCTAGCCTTTCTTGCAATGACAGGCTCAATGCCGACTGGCGTCGTGGATCACATCAACAGAAATCCAAGCGACAACCGTTGGAGCAATCTTCGGGATGTGACCCAAGTGGAAAACGGACACAACCAGAACCGCGACCCTCGAAACAACCGCACCGGCTACGTCGGTGTTTACCGCTGGAAAGGCGGCTATCGAGCCAAGCTGGTGGTGGGCCAGAAGCAAATCCACCTGGGAACCTTTGATGACCCTGCAACCGCTGCCGCTGCCTACAGGGCAGCCAAGCAAGCACATCTGCCACTCCAGGAGGCCGCCTGATCATGAGCACACTATCTACAACTAACCTCAAGAACCCCAGCTCAGGCAGCAACAACATCGTCCTTGGGACCGATGGATCAACCACGCTAGGAACGGCTAACGTCACTAACCTGGATCTCAGCGGCAACTACGGCCAGAGCATCGTCGCCGTTGGTGCGCTTAACATTGACTGCAGCGCCGGCAACTACTTCACCAAGACCATTAACGGCGCAAGCACCTTCACGGTGTCCAACGTGCCTGTCAGCCGCAGTTACAGCTTCACACTGGAACTGACGCACACCAGCGGTGCGATCACATGGTTTAGTGGTGTGGAGTGGCCCGGCGGCACAGCGCCGACGCTGACCACCGGCAAGACGCACCTGTTCATGTTCATCACCGATGACGGCGGCACCCGCTGGCGGGCATCGAGCCTTATCAACTACACAAACTAAGCTATGGACCCTACAAGTCTGCGACTGATGCAAGGGGCCTCTAATGTTGCAGAAATTACATATGTCGCATCGGCACAAACGCAAACCTCTTCAACTGGCACCACGTTGGTTATAAACAAACCGGCAGGTACGCAGCAAGGAGATTTAATGATCTCGTTTGTAGTTGCTGTTAATAAGTCTGGAACTTGGACTGGCGGTACGGGTTGGACGGAAGTAATTGACCAGGGAGTTGATCCATCTCTCCGAGTCGCGTATCTTGTAGCTGGCGCAAGTGAGCCATCAAGTTACACATTTACTTTTAACGCAGTAACAACATTTTCCGGCGTTATTGCGACATTTCGGAACGCTGCTTATGACACTGTTGGGACAATCTCAACAACCGCCTCAGGCGGACTTCAGACAGCACCTCAAATTACGTTATCCACTTCGTCGTCCGCAATTCTTGCTTTCTTTGAAAACACTAATCTTGCTGGATGGACCAACCCAACACCCGGCCTTGTCTCAACTGCAACCGATTCTGATGGCAACTCTCCATCATGGGCGCTGTATCGAGAACTCAATCTTTCGTCTGGCGCCACCGGCACTCGTTCGGCTACTTGCTCCTCCACTGGCAGCCCCCGTGCCTGCATCCTCGTCGGCATCAAGCCGGCCTAACCCCTGTTAAGATTCATGGCCTACATCAACACAACTACCGGCGACTACCCGCTTTCTGCAGCAAATGTTCGTGCTGCTCATCCCAACACCAGCTTTCCGGCAGAAGTCGCCGGTTTTGAAGCGGCGCTCATCGAAATGGGGTATGCCGTAGTGCAGGCCACACCCGAGCCTGTCATTACCTACGTCCAAAACCTTGCCGAAGGTGCCCCCGAGAAAGACGAAAGCGGCTACACCCAGACCTGGGTGGTCAGCGATGCCAGCGCCGAGGAAATCACCGAGCGCACCGATGCTGAGGCTGACAGCGTTCGCCAAGAGCGTAACCAACGGCTGGCAGATTGCGACTGGACCCAACTTCCCGATGCACCTGTGGATGCAGCGACATGGGCCACTTACCGCCAAGAACTGCGGGATATAACCGCTCAGGCAGGCTTCCCGTGGACCATCACCTGGCCTGAGCAACCCTGATGGCTGTCAAATCCAAAATCGGCACTGCTCGCATTGAGCACCAGCCAGGCCCACCGAAAACGACCAGCCAAGGCCAAGGTCAACACAGTCGTCCACGTAGACGTGGCCGTAAGAAGTTACGTGGGCAAGGTAGGTAGTTACAATACCTAGGTAGCTGTTGCTGCCATGATCGAAATCATCGCCGCAGTAGCTGGCGCATCAATTTCCGTAGCAGCAATGGGCGCTGCGGGATTTTCGCGTAGAAACGACGAAGCACGCGATGCCGTAATCCGGCTCACTTCAGCAGTGGAGCACATCGCCACGCAACTCGAAGTGTTACATAACGACATCCGCGAAGAACGCAAAGAAACTTTTGGTCGCCTAAATGGCGTCGAACAACGAGTCACCAAACTAGAAGCCAAGGACAGCTGGGACGGCGGTGACAGGCGCAGATAATGGAATCCAAAGTTGTACAAATTAACGACCTCGGCCAAGGCTTCACTGTGGAGCAACTGGAGAACGAGCTAGGTCACATTTTTTACCGCATGTGTAAGGGCGGAATCTGCCGTTACTGCGAGGACGAGTACATGGCCTACATGTACGCAGAAAGTGCTGGCTGGGACAAGTCACTGACTAATCCATAGCTTGATCGCATCCTCAAGATGCGGTTCCCAAAAATGCTGGGCACGAAACCAGTCCAGCCAATCTGCACACGAGCCCTTACTCATGTTGCAGGCGTAACAACACGCAACAAGATTGGATCGCCTGGTGTGC
>Ga0070749_10001036_pt1 | contig 18822 bp, 27 predicted proteins | sample VirMetDEL_Nov_18_FD_75180 | JGI IMG/M metagenome (GOLD analysis project Ga0070749, IMG submission 75180) | Aqueous microbial communities from the Delaware River and Bay under freshwater to marine salinity gradient to study organic matter... | ecosystem: Environmental > Aquatic > Marine >...
GCTTCAAATACGCGAGACAACCGATGGCCCAAGCACTGTGGACTTCATCAGCAAGATTCCGTGAACTATCCTGCTGGTTCTTGTGCCAATGGCCAAACATAACATTCACACCAACCCTCATCCTCACCTGCCTGGCGATATTCACAGTGCCGCTTTTCAACCCCAACTCATGGCCATGCGCTATCCACAGCTTACCGAACTTTCACCCGCGAGGACGAGCTGGCGATCCGGACCGGCACGAAGCCGATCCAGCACTTCCTCGCGCCGAACTGCGTGGGGCTGCACGTCCTGAAGCACCGGGTGGATGGCGGCCAGACCGGCGCGGTGCTGAAGTTGGGCTGGGAGCGCGGGATGCTGTGCGACCCCAGCACGGAGCAGCGGCGGGCGTGGGAGGCGCGCCACGACCTGTGATCGCGCTGACCATTTTGGGCCAGCCGGCCTCGAAGAAGAACTCGATGCGGATCGCCCGGACGGCGCGCGGGACGCCGTTCCTGCTCCCGTCCAAGGCAAGCGCGGCGTGGACCCGCGACGCAGTGCAGCAGCTTCGGCTCCAGTACTGGCACGACGGCGGGCCGCTCGCGCCGCTGGAGGGGCCGCTCTCGGTGCAGCTCCGCTTCTACCTGCGCGACGGGCGGAGCGAGCCCGACCTGGACAATCTCGTGGCCGCGGCCTTCGACGTGCTCCAATCGGCCAAGGTGATTGGCAACGACCGACGCATCGTCGCGCTGACGGCAAGCAAGTCGTTCGACAAGGCGAACCCCCGCGTGGAGCTGGTGTTGCACGAGGTCGCAGCGGTGGCCGCGTGACCGTTGCGTATGCGGCGCGGGCCAGTGTCCGCCATGTTGATGGCACCCCCCTCTTCCAGTCAACGGATGACCAGCGCGCGGAGCGGGATGTTGCCGTGGCGCTGGGCCAGGCGTGGCAGTGTACGCTTCGCCCCTTCGGGGCACTGGCGGCGATCGACTGGTATGCGGTCCGCGACGAGCGGCTGGTCGGGGTGGTTGAGCTGAAGCACCGCAGCCATGCAAGCACCCGGTTCCCGACCGTCTTCCTCAACGTCCGGAAGTGGCTGGCGTTGCTGTTGGCGGGGCAGGGGCTCGGCGTTCCGGCGATCTTTGTAGTCCAGTGGACCGACCAGCTCGGCTGGGTCTCGGTGCCGGCCATCGATGCGCGGCAGGTCATCGTCGGCGGCTGTGCCGCACTGGTCAAGTCGGTCAGCGACATCGAGCCGGTGATCGAGGTGCCGGTGGCGAGCTTCCGGGCGGTGGTGTGACGCCGGCCAGGGTGGTGGTCTAGGACGGCTGTGCCGGCGATCTTCGTGATGCGGCGCTGGTCAGGCTGGGCGAGCGCTGTGGACTGCCGCTACGGCGGTGATACCGCCTGGTCGGCGCGTAGGCGGTCTAGGATCACCTTGGGGATGGGTCTGTCCCCGGCCAGCCATCGCCGGACGGTGCGTTCGTCGCGCAGCAATACCTGAACGGCGTACTTGCGGGCTGAGAGGCCGCTGGCCGCAATGGCAGCGCGAAGTAGGTCTATGGGATCGTGTGTCATATCAAACCTGCCGGGGGCATCGCACCCCCGGTGCCAGCGTCGACTGGTCAGGCAGGCTCGCGTGACAGAGCAAAAAATGCATCGCGAACAGCTTTTTCAATCAAACGGCGTAGCTCACCAGTATCACCGATGGTTGGCGGGTTATCGGCCCAATCTGCCAAAAAACGTTCGGAAACGGCTCTAGCGATTTCCAGAGGCAGCGGGTTGCTAATAGAGTTGCCGGCAAAGATCGCTTGGCGGAGGTGCTGAATGATTGCGTCAGTCATGGTGTCTCTCCTTGTGTTGTGTCGGGCGGGATTGCCCGGACAGGACTGCCGGGGGCCTTGCACCCCCGCGGCCGCGTGAACGGTCAGTCGGACAGCGAGGTGCCTGCGGCGCGGCGCTCATCAGCTCGCGCCTCGTCGCCGTAGGGACCCCACCGGAACGCGCGGGCGTCGAGGTAGGCGTCCGCGGCCGCCAGCGCGTCGGCGTCGTTGAGGCTGCCGCGCCACCAGCCGAGCATCGCCGCCAGCTCGATGATCTGGGTCGGGGTGACGATCGGGTTGGCGTGCCAGAGGTAGCCGGGCTCGGTCTTGATCAGCGGACGGAAGGTCATGGTGCGCTCCTATGGTGTTGTGCCGGGCGGGATTGCCCAGACCACGCTACCAAGTTAGGGCCAAGGCCCTACTGACGCAATAGGGTGGATTGTAACAAAAACACCGAAACAACGCCGAACTAGGGCTGCCGGCGTGCAACGTATTGCGCGCGCGCGCGTTATGTAGTAGTTTAGCATCTGCCCCGCGCCAGGCGGGGGCCATCCCGGTGCGGCCTCTCGACGGTTGCCACCGCCTAACCCATTGCGGGAGAAGGCGTTGCCAGCTCAGCGTAAGAAAGCCGCGCCCCGGAAATTACCGGGCAAAATGCCGGAGCTCGTCCCACAGCCGCGCGGCGGGGCGCTGCTCTCCGGCGGCATCCCCGGCCACAGGGGCGGCACGGGCCGGCCGCCGGACGCATGGAAGGCGCTGTGCCGGGAGTTGGCGAGCCGCGACGAGATGCTCGAGCAGGCGCGCGCGGTGCTGAGCAACCGGGAGCATCCGGCGTGGCTTGGCGCGTGGCGCTTCGTGGCGGAGCAAGCCTACGGCAAGGCCGAGGCGACGCAGACAGTAAAGGGCGACGTGGATGCGCCGCTGGTGATCCGGGTGGTGGCGGAGTGACGCGGCTCGAGATCGCGGTGCGGCTGCTCGCAGAGCGCTGCGAGTTGAGCCTGGAGGACGCGACAATCCGCATGGCCCTCGAGACGGCGGACCGCATTCTCGCGCTGCACCGCGACACACTGCCCCGGACCTGGAGCGGAGACCGGGTGCCGTGGATGTGGGGCGGGGCGGAGTGATGTGGGCTGTCGGCGCGCTGGGCTTGCTTGCGCTCGCGCTCGTCGGCGCGGTGTTCTGGCTGGCGACCTGGCTGGACCGCACCGCGATGCCAGAGGAGCCGCCGCCGATGACGCCCTCAGCAAGCGCGCCGCCAACGCCGCGACCGACGCGCGGGGGGCGGCGCGACGTGATGGATGACGCAGGCGCACCACGGCGGCGCACGGGCATTGAGTGGATGATCCTCGCGGAGGATCGCGCGGTGCTGGGGCGCGTGGTGGCGGCGACACTGCCGGAAGCACTCGCAGCCGGGCGCGCGCGCTGGGGTCCGCTGTGCCGTCGGGCGCAGTCGCGCGTCAGCTGGGAGATCACCCAGGACGAGGCGCGGACGATCCGTCGGGACCGAGTGATCCGCGAGTGAGCGCGCTCCATGTGCCGCGCCTGCTCTCGCACCAGCAGGCAGTCGCTGATGCGCCGGAGCGCAACAAGCTGATCCGCGCTGGCCGCCGCTGGGGCAAGTCGCGGCTGGCGTTCCATGTGGCGATGGTCGGCCACGGCGGGGGCGACGGGATTGCGCAGGGCCGGAGCGTGGTCTGGCTGGCCCCGGACTACCCGCAGACCCAGACGATCTGGCGCGAGGAGGTCGAGCCCCGGATGCGGCGCGTCCCGCAGGCGCGGATCAACGCCAGCGAGCACACCGTGCAGTTCGGCACCAATGGCCCGATGCTCGCGGTGCGCTCAGCCCAGGCGATTGAGGGCATCCGCGGGATGGGCAAGACGCTGGGCGGGATCGTCGTCGACGAGGCCGCGCACTTGGACCTCGAGTACGCGCTCCGCAACGTGCTGCGCCCCGCGCTGCTGGACAACGCCGGCTGGCTGCTGCTCGTCTCGACGCCCTATGCGGGGAGCTACTTCAACCAGCTCTGCCATGAGGTGCTCGACGGCACGCGCGACGCGAGCTGGGCGCACTGGCACGGGACGCCGTTCGACAACGCCAAGCTGAACCGCGCTGAGGTGCAGCAGTTGATCGCGGAGTACCCCGCAGGCAGCGCGGAGTTGCAGCAGGAGGTCTTCGCGGAGCTGTTGCAGGGTGGCGCGGGGCTGGCCTTCGCGGAGTGGCGGAGCGATGTCCACGTCAGCGCTCACGAGCCGCCGGGTCACGCCGAGTGGTGGGGCGGGCTCGACTGGGGCTATGCGTCGCCGGGCGTGTTCGTGCTGTGCGCGGCGAGCGGTGAGCGGGTGCAGGTGCGCTGGGATATGCGTTGGCGCGAGCAGCCGCCCTACGAGATCGGCTTCACCATCGCGCAGCGCTGCCGCGCGTGGCCGCTCCACCTCCCGACCTTCATCAGCGCCGACAGTGCCTGCTGGGCGGTGACGGACGGCGGACCGACGATCGCTGAGGAGTTGCAGCGCGGGCTCCGGGATGGCTGCCCGGAGTTTCCCATCGCGCTGGTCAGCGCGCCCAAGGGGCCGGGGAGTCGGGTGGCGGGGAAGATGCTGCTCCATCAGGCGCTCCGGGTGACGCCGGGCGAGGACGGGTCGGTGCCGGCATGGGCGCGGCCCCGCCTCACCGTGCATCCTGAGGCCAGGACCGTGGTGCAGACGCTGCCGGCGTTGCCGCGCGATGCGAAGCGGCCCGAAGACGTGGACACCGATGCGGACGACCACGCCTACGACGCGCTCCGCTACGCGCTGATGGCGCGTGAGCCGGAGGCCGCGCCGCCGCCGCGCGACGTCCCGGAGAACCGCCATCCAGGTTTCACCGCGAGCGGCAAGCGCCGCAGCCGTGACCGCACCGACGAGGCGATCCTGCGCGAGGAGCTCGAGGACATGGTCTACCACGGCGGCGCGCCGGGTGGCCGCTACGGGTGGCGGGGCGCGTGACAGCGCCGACAGTGCGGGCACTGGTCGCGGAGCGGAACTGGCTGCGGCGGCGGACGGAGCAGCTCCTCGTCATGCACAGCGCGCTCGAGGCGCGCTACGCCGAGTTGGTGGAGCGGGTGCAGGCGATGCAGCGTGACGGGTGGCGGCCGTCCAGTGAGCCGCCCTCCCGCGACATGGTGGACCCCTTGCCCGATGCGGTGGTGCGCGCGATCGGCGCGCGGGCGATTGACCGCGACACGGCGCGCGAGATGGAGCAGTGGGCGCGCGGCCAGCTCGCGGGCGAGGTGACCATCGACGATGTCGTGGGTCGGCTGTGGCGGGGCGAAGAAGGGCTGTGACGCACGGGTTGTGGCTGGAGTGCGTGGGCGGGCCGCGTGACGGGGAGCGGTTCCCGCTCAGCACCCCGCCTGAGGGCTACCAGCCGGGGTGGGTGCAGTACTGCCGCACGGCCCGGCGCGGACAGGCCATGATGGTCACACGGACACGAGAGTGGAGTTTCATCGAGGAGCGCGACGATGCAGATCAGTGAGGCAGGCGCAGTGCCAGCAGGGCAGGAGGACGCGCTGGCCGATGGCGGCAGCGGCACCCGTGTCCGCTACGGCGACGACGCCGCACCGGGCGACCTGCTTACCGCGCCGTCCAAGGCGGTCTGGGCGCGGGTGCGCAAGTGGTGGAAGGCGCGCACCCGCGAGTTTGACCGATGGCACGTTGAGTGGGAGGTCAACGAGCGGACGCGCGACGGCGAGCACAACGTCTGGGCGGTGAAGACGCCTGACATGAACAAGTGGCAGGTCTACGTCCCGCCAGGCGCGACGAAGACCCCGCCGGCGGTGCTCAACAAGGCGGACCGGCTGTGTCAGCGGCTGATTAGCGTCCTGTTCACGGACCCGCCCGTGGCGGAGCCGCTCCCGGCCACCGGCGAGGACGAGGACCGCGACGCGGCCGAGTTCGCCTATCGGGTGCTGCTCGACGTGCAGAGCGAGTCCGGGCTCAACGATCTGGATGCGCACCGCGCGGCGTTCGATCTCGCCTGCGCGACGCGCTCCAGTTACCTGCACTACTGGACCGACCCGGTGGGTGGGGGCCGGCAGCCGATCACCGTGCTGGCAAGTCCGCAGGCCCAGAGCATCGACGAGGCACTGATCGACCCCGCGACCGGCGCGCCGTGGCCCGAGGTGCCGGTGGAGCGCTACGTCCGCGCGGACGGGTCGTTGACCGACGAGTCCGCGGAGGCGGCGCTGCGCTGGGTGCCGGCGCTCACGCGCGACGTGCTGCACCCGAAGCAGGTCCGGCTTTACCCGGCCAGCGCCAAGGATGTCTGGGATGCCGAGGGCGTGCTGGTGGCGGAGGTGCAGCCGTGGGCCGAGTGGCGGCGGCGCTTTCCGGACCTCGTCCCTGAGGGCGCGGACGAGGACGCGCTGGCCGGCAAGGCCGCAGACATCCGGCCCGGTGAGTTCAAGCGCCTTTTCCCGAAGCACGAGCCTCAGGCCGACGCGGCCGAGGACAAGCTCGTGCTGGGCGTCCACGTCTACCTGCGCGAGTGCCCGGACTACCCCGATGGCGCGCACATCATGCTCGTCGGGCACCTCATCGCGGCGCAGGGCCCGTGGGTGAGTGAGCGCAACGGCCAGCGCCAGCCGCTCGACCTCCCGGTCGTCCAGTGCCGCCAGTTCCGGGGGCCGCTCGACGACCCGCACGGGCGCGGGCTGATGGACTTCCTGGGCAACTCCAACCAGCTCCGGGCGCACCTGATCGGGGTGATCGAGGACGTGCTGGACCGCAACGCCAACCGGAAGGTCTTCATCCCGACCAACAGCCTGCTGCAATCCAAGCAGCAGATGCTGCCCTTCCTGACGCACATCCCGATCAACCCCGGCGGCGAGCCCAAGTACGAAGATCTGATCCCGGTGCCGGGCGAGGCGCTCCAGCTGCTCGACATCGTCAACCGGGAGATGGACGACGCGAGCGGGTTGCAGGAAGCGGGGCAAGGCTTGCAGAGCCGCGGCGTCGACAGCGGCCGCCACGCGCTCGCGATCATGTCGCAGGTGCAGGCTGGGCTCTCGGACCTCAAGCAGCACGCCGAGCGCGCCTACATCCGCGCCTGCCGGGTCCAGCTCCAGCTCATCGGCAAGGACTACACGGTCCCCCGGCTCCTCCGCTGGGAGGGCGCGGACGGGGCCTACAAGGTCAAGCGCTGGATGGGCAGCGACCTGGGCTCCACGCGCGACGTGCGCATCCGGCCGGGGACCATGAGCATGATGCCGCCGCTCCAGAAGCTGCAAGCGGCGGTGCAGTGGGGCCAGCTCGTGCAGGCCGGCATGGCCCAGCCCGACGACCTGCAAGACTTCGTGGCCTCGAGCCTCAAGGGCCTGACCGGCCTGGAGGACAACCCGCACCTCCAGCGCGTCCGGCGTCAGGTGGAGCTGTGGCGGCAGGGCCCGCCCGAGGGGTTCCTTGAGGCAGTCGAGCAAGGGCAGGCGATGGCCCAGCAGGCGCAACAGCAGGCGCAGCTGATGGCCCAGCAGGCCCAGATGCTGGGCCAGCCCGCCCCGCCGCCGCCCCCACCGCCGCCCCCGCCTCCGGTCCCCGAGGCGCTCCAGCAGCTCCCGATGGATACCCAGCCCCCGGTCGCGACCCTCCGGGTCCGCGAGCTGGGCCGGGCGATGGCGGGGCTGAGCTTCTTGGCCCAGCCCGCGCCGTGGCGGCAGGTGCTGATTGACCTCTACCAGCAAGCCGTGCAGGTGCTCGCCCCGCCCCCGCCGCCCGGAGGGCCCGCTGGCGCGCCCCAGCCGCCCGCTGGGCCGCCGAATGGCGCGCCCCCACTGCCGCCCCCCAACCCGGTACAGGGCCAGCCTCCGGCGCTCACAGCCCCCGAGGCAGACATCCTCGGGCCGTCGGTCGGCCAGCCGGCGGGGCTCTAATGGAGCCGATCGAGCTGCTGGCCCTGATGACGGCAAGCCTGCGCGCGGGCGCGGGCGGACGGAGCGACGCGGCGTGGGCCAAGGCCGCCGAGGAGGCGGTCTACGGGTTGAGCCTCATTCTCGCCAACGAGGCCAGCATCCGGGCTCAGCTCGCCAAGGCCCTGACCCCAGCCGCCGCGTCAGGCGACCTGGTCGTCCCGGCCAGCGGATTAGTCGTGCCTAAATAACGCAATGCGTCGAACCGTGGGCATCCTATTGACTTTTCACCGGAGGTAGGCTAATGTCTGAGCGTGAGTCCCCGTCCCCTGAGGACTGGACCCTGGACGACGACGAGTTTTCCGCCGTCTTGGGGACTGAGCCCGAGGACGATGCGCCCCTGTCCGACGCCGAGGCGGCCCCCGATGAGGCCCCCGCCGCAGCGACCGACGACAGCCCCGCGCCGACGGAGGCCACATCTGCCAACGCCGCGTCCGCGGACGGGTCACCCCTCGGGGCCCCTGACGCCCCAGCCGAGCCGAGCGCAGCCGCAACGCAACCATTGACAACTGAAGGGTTTACGCCGCCGACTGGTGACCCGTTCACGTTTACCGTGGATGGACAGCAGGTCGCGGTGGATGGGGCCGTCGTGGCGGGAGACTACATCGTCATCCCGAAGACGGTCTGGGACCGGCAGATTCGCCCGAATCATCTGGCGGATCGGCGGGTCTGGCGCGAGAAAGAGCGCGCCTACGCAAGCGCCGTGCAGGAAGCCCAGCAGGGCTTCAACGAGCGCGTTGCGCGGGCGGACGCGATTCTGGCGCGGGTGGCGGAGCTGAACCAGGCCGGCCCGGAGGCGTGGGCGCAGTGGCTGGATCAGTTCCAACAGAACGCCCCCCTCCTTGAGGCGCAGGCCCGCGAAGCGGCCGCGCGCCAACAGCTCGAGCGCATTCAAGCCGTGGAGACGGCGCGCGCCCAGCAGGAGCAGGCCACCACGCTGGTCCCGGTGCTTCGGCAGCACCTCGAACGTGCGGTGGATACGGCGATTGGGCTCGACGAGTACAAACTCCTCGCCCCCGACGCGGCCGCGCTGAAAGAGTTGCTGTGGGGCGAGGAGGCGGAGCGGCTGTTCTTTGTGCCCGACCGCGACGACCCCGGTATGGGGTGGCGCGCGGGCGAGGTCGCGTTCCGCACCGACGTGTTCCAGCGCCTGCTGGACCGCCAACTCCTCACGGCCAAGCGCGTCGGCCACCAGGCCGCCGAAGTCGCCAAGGCCGCCAAGCACAATCAGGCGGCGACCGCGAAGGCGACCAGCCGCGCCAAGCCAGCCCCGACCCCACCCCGCGACCCGCAGACCGGCCAGTTCGCCCCGACGTCCGCCCGCCACTGGAAAGACCAGCTCATCGATGAGGACTGGTCCGACATTCTCGAGGAGTAACACATGGCACAGCTCGCGTTTTCGAGCACCACGTCCGGCACCACGCTCGCCAAGGTCCACAAGAAGATTCAGGGCAACCTCCTGAAGGGCTTCACGACCAAGTGCGAGGAGTGGAGCTGGGCGTCGAAGCTCAAGGATTTCGACGTCACGCCGTCCGCGCGTGAGGTCACCACCCCGATTGACATCACCAACCAGCCGCAGGGCGGGTTCATCCCCGAGTTCGGGTATGAGTCCAACCCCATCACCGCGGCCCCCCAGGAGCTCACCGCCGCGTGGAGCAACTACAACGCGCGGTTCAGCTTCTCGATCACGTCCAAGATTTTGGACACCAAGCACCGGCAGTCGCAGGTCATTCGGCAGCTCAAGTACCAGACCATGAAGCTGACCGAAGGCATGGCGAAGCGCATCGGCTACTCGTTCTACGGCAAGTCCACGGGCGTGCTGGCCGACACTTCCACCAACGCCACGAGCGCCAGCCAGACCCTCACCCTTGAAGACGCCTTTGGGATGAGCGGCCTGGACACCGCGTCGTACCTCGCCGCGATGTTCGCGGTCGGCGACCGGATCGGCCTTGTCCGCAGTGCGGCGCTGGTCGCCAACGGGATTGGCGAAATCACCGCCATTACCCCGGCGACGCCGAGCATCGCGGTGACCATGATCGGCTCCGCCGACGTGGACGCCAACGACAGCATCGTGCTTGCCAACTCGGTGGAAAACACCACCCTCGCCGGGACCGAGTACAACCTCGCCCCGTCGGGCCTGCTCGACTTCGTCCACACCGCCTCTGTCCACGGACTCTCGTCCTCGAGCTACGCGAACTGGGCCCCGGCGTTGGATGACTCGACCGGCGGCCGGTTCACGGCCGTGCGGCTCATGTACGCCCAGCACGAGATCATGAACAAGGGCGGCGGCGAAGCCGATACCCTGATCGTCGATCAGGGCGTCCTGCGCGATATGTACGCGCAGGAGCGTGCGGCGCTCCGCTTCGGCAACCCGAACGAGCTCGACTTCGCCGGCGATGTCAAGGCGAAGGGCTTCAAGATTCTGTCGAGCCGCAAGGTGCCGCCTGGCTATGCGTTCGTGCTGGACTCCAACTCGGTCAAGAAGTGGACCCTCGTCGAGATGCCGGGCGAAGATGGCCCAGCCGTGCCGGACTATGGCTCGGAGAACATCGACAAGGTCGCCGACCGCAACGGGTTCGTCTTCAGCTTCGACTTCCCGTATAGCTGGATTTGCACCAACCGCGGCAACATCGCGGCGTTCAGCGGCCTGACCACGGCCACCGCGTAAGTGCGGACTTTCCCAAAGGGTGCGGGTGTTCTGGTCCCGGTGCCAGACACCCGGCCCGGCGGGACCGCCCTCAGCTAAGGACATACAATGGCCCTGACTAAGCAGAAGCTGGTTCGCGACACCGCGCCGCTTGATTCCGTCCAGCGCACGTTGCTGATCCAGCACAACCTCGTGCTAAACCAGCTCCGCACCATCGCCGCCAAGCTGGATGCGGACGCCGGCGTCACCGACACTGACTATGCGTCCGGGCTTGATGCCTCGGGCGTGCGGCTGCTGTCGAGCGCAGGCACCGACACCGAAATCACCGCGTAGGAGGCGGCGCGGTGTTTCTGTGGGACCGGACGCCGCCAGCCGAGGCGCTGGCGGCCCTCCACCGGCTGGCCCCGCCCTCGCCGCAGGTCAGCCACCTCACGCTGTTCTGGGTCAGCGGCACCCCCGATGACCCGGTCCAGCGCTGGCTCGTCTATCAGGCCGTCCCCGTCCAGTATCTGGCCGAGGGGCGGCTCGAGGCGTTTCTGGCGTTTGCGCCCTGCCGCTGCCCGACATGGCCCGGCGGCACCGCAACATGGGACCAGCCCTGCCCGCGCTGCGGGATGCGGCCGTCCCCGGAGCGTCAGCGCGTCCTGGACTACTACCTCCAGACCGGCTGCCTCGCCGCGCCGTTCTGGGTCGTGCAGGGCAATCACGGCGGCCATAAGTGGCGCTACAGCGCCGAAGAGGCCGCGTGGGCGCGTTGGGCCGGAATGCCCGATGAGCCGCCCGCGGCCGGCGAGTTGCCCTATGCCGACTTCGATCCGCGCGTCATCCGGAAGCTGCGCGCCGTTGACCTCGCCCAGCGGGCGCAGGCCAAGCTGGCAAGCGCCTCCGAGACCGCGCGCAAGGAATCTGAGCAGGGGCTTCGCAAGGCCATGCTCGCCGCCTATGCCCTCGAGGCGCGGGACACCGTCACGGACGGCTGGTCAGCGCTTGGCGGGCTCACCAACGTGGTGCATGACACGCCACGGCAACTGGCGCATGACGACGACTGGGTCGATGAGCAGTTTGTCGAGACCGGAGCCGTTCATGCGTTTGTGTCCTAACCATTTGACCGGGAGAATGTGATGGCACTCGCAACCAATACACCGCGCGGCACGCAACCCGACCAGCGTCGCTACGCCCTCTACAAGGATCAGCACGGCCGGACCTGGGGCTGCCTGATCGACAAGCGGACGGGCCACCCCGTGGACACGTTCCAGCCCAAGTTTGAGGCCCCGTGGTATCCGGATCACCAGTACGTCACGATCCTGCCCGACAGCGATATGCGCCCCAACGAGGTGGTGCTGCGCTACGCCGACGCCATCGCGGACCTTGAGCGTGCCCATGAGCGGTATCAGCACGCCATGCTCACGGCGGGGATCGAGCTGCACGGGCAGGCCTTCGATGAGACCAAGCCGACCCTAGCCGTGCTGAGCCGAGTGGGCCGGCCGCCAAAGCCGGTGCTGCCGTGGCGGCTGGCCGAGGCCGGTAATGACTGGCTGCTCGGCCATGCCTCCTTTGACGCCACCAATCCCGCGCACGTCGAGGCCGCCGAGGCGCTCGGGCGCACGGACCTCCTTCCGGTGCCGGTGGAGACCGGCAGAAAGCGGACCCGATGAAAGGCTTTACTGTTACCATCCCGGCGGTTACGACCGACTACGCGCTTGCCATCAACGAGGCGGCGGGCCTGGTCGCCTCCGGCACCGGCACCGCCGATGCCGCGTACTCGGCCGGCACCACGACCATCACTATCAACGGCATGACCGCCTCCAAGGTGCTCAAGGCTGGGGCGGTGATCCGGATTCCGGGGCACACCAACGCCTACACCACCTCCGGCGATGTGACCGCCAGCGCGGGGGGCGTGCTCTCGAGCGTTGCGCTCCTGCCCGCCAGCGGCCTGGCGCACGACATCGCCGCCGGGAGCCCAGTGCTCGTTGAGCAGGTCAAGATTCCGCTCGACAGCGGCACCGCCTCGGGCGTCTATCAGGGCAATACCCAGTTCACCATTGCCGGCGACGCCACCGTGTACCGGCTCGTGGACTCGGTCACGGCCACGGCCGGCGGCGACCTGGGCTCGGTGCTGATCCAGCCCCCGCTCGCCAGCGCCCCGGCCGATAACGCCGTGGTGACGGCGCTCCCGCCAACCCTCACCGATGGCGCGGACGGCTACGAGAGCACGGTCACCTTCAACGTGACCGGGATTGCCGGCGGCGCTGTGCTGACGCCCGAGGGCACCATTGACGGAACCAATTGGTTCGGGCTTGGGATTACCCCGACCACCGGGACGACGATGGCGACCACGCTCAACGCCAACGGCGCGTGGCGAATGCAGACCGCAGGGTGTGCTCGGACCCGGCTGCGCGTCAGCACCGCCGGCACCGGCACGATCACCGTCGCCGCGGCCCCCACGGTCGGATGACCGCAGACGCTGTCACGGCCGTCCTAAACGTGGCCCGCGCCCACAGCTGGGTGCGCGAGACCACCGGCCCCAACCGCGGCGAGGCGGTCAACGCCATCCTGGCGCGGGTGGGGCTACCGCCCGGCCAGCCGTGGTGCGCGGCCTTTGTGAGCTACGTCGGCTGGGCCGTGCTGCGTCAGGCGTGGCCGCTCCCCAACGTCGGCGGCTGCGTGAGCCTCTTCGACGGGGCCAACGCGAAGCAGCTCGTGCGCGACACCCCGGCTGCCGGGTCGGTCTTCCTGCTCTGGAGCCCAACCCTGGGCCGCTTTGCCCATACGGGCTTTGTCACGGCCGGCCCCGACGAGGACGGCGAGTGGCCGACCGTGGAGGGCAACAGCAACCCCGGCGGCAGCCGTGAGGGGACGGGCGTGTTCCTGCGGGCGCGGACCTTTGAGCCGCGCGACCGCTTTATCCACTGGTGGGCGCAACCCACCCGACCGGCCCCGACCGGGGTCTAGGAGGCAGCATGGTGCTCAGCAAGGTGTGGGGCTACGCAGCCATTGTGACGGCGGTGTTTGGTGCCCTCAATACTGCCGACGTGTTGGCGGTCATCGGCCCGCAGGTCGGGTCAGTCGTCACTGTCATCGCCACGGTGCTGGCGGCCATCAGCCGCGCCCTGACCGACCGCGACGGCGACGGAAAGCCGGACCTCGTTCCGTGATCGCCAAGACGCTGGCGGCGTTTGTGGGGCTCGGGCTCGGCTGTGCCGCGCTCGGGATTGGATACGCCTCCGACGCGCGCGTCGCCCCGCCACTGGCCCCGCGGCTCGCCGCGGCGACCGTTTGGATGCCGGTGGGTGCGGGCCCAGACACGCTGATATTGCAGGCACGCTGGAACCTGCCCGGAGACGACGGGCGTGGCGCGCTGGACAGCGTCATCGCGCAGGTGAGCAACTTGAACGCCAACGGGTGGCTGCGGCTGGCCGTGCCCTTGACGGCGGTGGCGGCAACGTTCCGCCAGCCGATCCCGACCGGCGACGCGACCTATGTGGTCCAGGCGCAAGTGTGCGCCTTTCGACGGCGGCAGGTGGCGTGCGCCGACGCGGCCACGGAGTACCAGTACCGCGAGCCGGCGCTTGCCGCGGTGACGGGCCTGACCGTGACCGCAACGCGCGCGCCATAACGGAGGGGTATGGCGATCTGGGACAGTGCGGACCTCTTGGCGCGGTGCAAGTTTCACGCAAACCGGCCAACCACCGACGAGGCGATGACGGACGCGCAGTGGTACACGCTGCTCTCCGATGCCCAGCAGCGCTGGACCCGGATCATCGCCTCACTCGTCCCGGAGTCTGGCGTGACGGAGCCGGTGCAGCTCAGCGAGACCACGCCGGGCAAGGTGTGGACGTTTGCGGACGTGCCGCTCGGCCACCTCGAGCTCCGTCACGGGCGCGAAGGCGAGCTGCTCACGGTCGGAGCGGACTTTGCCGAGACCACCGATCTCGTCTGGGAGGGAGATCGGGTGCGGGTGCCGGGTGGGCGCAGCCAAACCTATGCCAACGGGATTTACGCGCGGTACATCGCGACACCCACCGTCATTGACGGCAGTACGGCACCGACGCTGCGTCCCGCCCCCGCCCGGCTCTTGCTGGTGTACGATGCGGTGATGCAGTGGGCGGAGCGCGGCGGCCATCGCGACCCGAGCCCCTACCGCGCCAAGTTGCAAGCGGTGTGGGGTGGCGATCCGATGATCCCCGGCGACACGGGGATTTTGGGCAGCCTCCGGACAACGGTTTTTGGGCAGGGCATTGACGCCTCCACGGGGCTGTTCACCAAGTGGTGGCAGTCGCAGGACTTCGCGTAATGGCCCGTCGGCGCGGCGGAAGCTCCGCGGTCACATGGCGTCCACCACCGATGTCCGAGTTTCGGGTCGGGCCGGTGACCCGCATCGTCGATTCCGACACGCCCGACGCCACGGGGCCTGGCGTGATTGCGTATGCTGGGAACTGCGTGCTCGTCCAGGACGACGTGGGCCCTGCCGTGGTGGGTCGGCCGGGACTGAGCCAGCGCGGCGGCCAGCTCGGCGCTGTGGGCGGACGGGCCGGACAATGGGTCGGCCAGTTCAGTACCTCGGCGGGCACGACCCAAACGATTGCGGTCGTCAACGGCACGCTCTGGAGCTACGACTGGACTAACGACCTGTGGAGCGAGGTCGTGACCGCCGCCAATCTGGCAAGCGCCTCTGTGACGCTGAGCACCACAGCGAGGGTGTATGCCACGCAGGTTGGGGACCATATTGTCTTCAGCGACGGCACCAACACGCCATGCAGCTGGGACGGCACGACCGGCGCGGGGGGCCTGACCGCGCTGACCAACGCCCCGGTGTTGTACGGCCCCATTGTGACGTACTACGGGAAGCTGTTTGGCATCAAGAACACCGACCGCGTCACCATCGTCTGGAGTGAGGAAGGCGACGAGACGACGGGCTATGAGGCCGGCGGCTACAACAACGCATGGTCCCTGCGCCAGACCGACGCCGACCCGTTGACCGCGCTGGCTGCCACCAACGACCAGCTCATAGCGTTCCGGCGCTCTAGCACGACCTCCATCCGCGGCGCGGTCAGCGATGCGTTTTCCACGACGGGGACGCGCGATGGCATCAGCGCCAGCATCGGGACGGCGAGCCCGGCCAGCGTCATGGCCTGGGACAACGTGGTCTACTTTCTCGGCTCCGACCGGCACTTCTACCGCGTCGGGACCGGCGGACTCGAGGAAGTGGGGCAAGGCCATCGCGTTGGGCTCGCCGCCGTGCCGGTCAGCAAGCTCGGGAGCGCCGAGGCCTTCGCGTGGTACGGGGCCCCGGACCAGCGCTACATCGGCATGGCGGTCGTGGAGACCAGCCAGACCTACACGTCGCGCTACTTCGTGCTGGACGCCGACACGGGGCGGGCCGCCGGGACGTGGTTTGGGGTGCTGGGTCAGCGCTGGGGCCTGGTCGAAGACACCGAGGGGCAACTCTGGACTGCGTGCCTGAGTGGCGCGACCAGCGCGAGCGCCACGGACGGGTACTGCTATACCGTTGGCGTGCTCGACGGGGCCGTCTGGAAAGATGAGTTTGCCACCGCCGATGAGGCCATCACTCACATCTTGCAGAGCGGCTTTCTCGGCTGGGACGAAACGGTGGACAAGCTCTGGGACCGGTGTGACATCTCGTTCGTACTGAAGACGGACTTGTCCCTTGCGACGGTCAGCTACGTCACGCCGCGGGGCAGTGCCGCAACCCAGACGCTCCCCACCGTGGCCGGTACTTCCGGGGCCAGGTGGGACAGCTTTTTGTGGGACACGGGAACGTGGGCAGACAGCGCGGCCGTGGAGCACAAAGTCTCGCTGGGCTGGAACGGGCAGGGGCGCTGGCTGCAATTCACCCTCTCACATGACACGCTGGACGAGCGGTTCGGGTTTCAGTCGGCGCGGGTCGCTGCGCTGCCGCTCGACACCAACCCGTTGACGACGTAAGGACTACGCATGGGCAAAATCGGCACACTCACGTCATTTACCTCGGGGACCACCGCCAAGGCGTCGGAGGTCAACGGCAACTTTGACGAAATCAAGACCAAGACCAACACCTACGGAATGTGGGTGGATAGCGCCTGCACGGTCTCGGTCGGCCATACCTTTAGCGCAGCTCAAACCTTTGGTGCCGGGATCAGCCTGACCGGGACGCTGACGATGGCGACCGCAGCCTCCACCCTGGTGCCGGGCGCGACCAGCTTTACGATCCGCAACAATGCGGACAGCGCCGACAACCTCAAGGTACTGGACTCTGGGGCGACCACGATCCGAAACGCGCTGACGGTGTCGGCGGGTGGGGCCACGATCACCGGCAACTCAACCATTACCGGGACGCTCGGTGGGCTCACCGGGCTGACGATGGCGAGCGGGACGCTCTCGGCGGTGGACCTCACAGTCAGTGGCACGTTTACGCCAAACGGCCTGACCAGCAACGGCAATCTGACGTTCAGCGGTGCGAGCCGACGCATCATTCCCGGTACATCGTCGCTAACTATCCGCAACGTTGGTAATACGGTGGACGCCATCTCGGTCCAGTCCACCGTTGTGGCGATTGGAGGAAGTGCAACAATATCAGAGGTTCAAATCGGCACTGGTTCCAACACGACAATTGGAAATACCGGAATGTCTACAAACGCCACGGCTGGGTTCCTAGTATTGCCGGGAACCAATGGCGCGGGCGCGCCTACGGGGGCGGTGAACCAATATTCCTGCTGCGTCGATGATGCCAACAGCCGCCTGTATATCCGGATCGGCTCAACGTGGAAATACGCGAGTCTGACCTAATGGCAAATCCGACGCGGAGTGACTTGGAGCGCTGGACGCAATTTGCGCAGGACGGCCTGCGCGAGATGGGCGCGTGGGTGACCGACAATCAGGACAGCCCCTACGCCGCAACGGTGGGCAGCATTGTCTTGGCGACGCAACAGCAGCTTGGCGTGTTGCAGAGCATCGTCAAGCAGATGGCGCGCGAGGAACTGCGCGTGCGGCGCGACCTCCTGCAAAGCCAAATTGACGCCCTCACCGCAGACATTGGCCCATGACGGTGTTGCAGATCACGACGGCGCAGGCCGAGCTCCTGCGCGAGTGCCTGGGCGCGGCGCAGCGCGCGCAGGCCGACTTGAATTTGGCCTTTACGGCCATCGTCCGCGGGCACGGACTCACGGAGGCTACCATCGTGGACTTGGAGGGCACGGCGCTGACGGTGCGCCTGCCGGAGATGGCGGCGCATGGCGAGTAACCCGGCAGCGGACCCCACACCGTGGCCCGCCGCGCCGACCTTTGCGCTGGGGGTGCCCACCGTTCGTATCACCAACCTTGTCCCTCCCGCGGACACGACGCCGACCACCGACACGGAGTAAGTCATGGCAAGTTCCATCACCAGTTCCATTACCGTTGAGGCCAAGAAGCGCTGGCTCAACGGCGACTTTGGCACCAGCGACACCTACAAGTGCGCCTTGATCAAGGGCACGACGGGGACGCTGACCTTCAACAAGAACAAAGACTCCTACGACGACCTGTCCACGGACGAAATCAGCGGCACCGGCTACACGGCCGGCGGGGTGACCATTACCAAGACGGCCGGCCCTGGCACGACCACGGGCTCGGAAACCAACGGCTTTCTGGATTTCACCGACGCCCAGTGGACGAGCGCAACGTTCTCCGATGTGCGCGGCTGCGTGATCTACAACGACTCGGATGCCAACAATACCGCGCTGTGCTGGATCAACTTCGGGGCTGAGTTTGCCGTCACCAGCGGCACGTTCACGATCGAGTGGCCGGCAGCCGCCGAATCCACCGCGATCATCCGGATCGCCTAACCGTGGCCGCGCCCATTCCACGCAAGCGCCTGCGAAAGCTGGGGACGCCGCGCACGGGCCGGGTGGGATTCGACCCGCGCGCCCTGCGGATGGTAAAGCGGTGACCTGCGACGCCTGCCGCGTGCTGGCAGGATATGAGGCGTTGATGGACGTGGCAATTGAGGCCGGGCTGACCGTGGCGGTGCCGTGGCCGGAGTCAGAGCGGCAGGCACGACGAGTGCGACACGACCCCGCCCGGCGGCGGAAAGCGCCTTGGTGGGCGCGGTGGTCCGCGCACGAGACCTTTCGGGCCGCGATGCGGCAGGGGTGAGGTATGGCTGATAATGTTGCGATAACCGCAGGCAGCGGCACGACGATTGCCACCGACCAGTTGACGGGCGGTGAGCACGTCCAGAAGGTCAAGCTGCTGGACGGCACCGCCGACAGCAGCACCGCGATTGCGGGCGATGCCACCTACGGCTTGGACGTGGATGTGACTCGCGTGGGCGGCACCGTGGCCACGGGCGGCGAGGTCGCGCATGACAGCGCGGACAGCGGCAACCCGCTCAAGGTGGGGGCCAAGGCCATCGCCCACGGCACCAACCCGACAGCAGTCGCGGCGGCGGATCGGACTGACC